>ERZ1034962.720-NODE-720-length-13491-cov-3.177136_pt1 | contig 13491 bp, 19 predicted proteins | sample MGYA00520696_ERZ1034962 | MGnify/ENA primary metagenome ERZ1034962 (study PRJEB33766, sample SAMN09781770) | gut metagenome | biome: gut microbiome | host: Homo sapiens | place: Madagascar | study: EMG produced TPA metagenomics assembly of the PRJNA485056 data set...
ACATAGCCGAACGTGCAAGAGACCCCCGCCTGCAAGCCCTATATGACGAAGGGGTCAATGTCTATAGCTTTTCCAAGCTTGGAACCATCAATAATTGTTTATACGAATCGTGGCGCACTTACATATTACATGACCGCGGCAGCGGTTCGGTTTACACGGAGTTAGGTACAGCATCGCACCAAGCGATCGAAGACTTTATCGAGGGCAAAATCGACAAGAGCGGTATGCTCCCTATCTTTGAGGCCGGTGTCGAGCAGTGCGAAATGCTCGGGTTTGACTTTCCGAAAGACTTCAAGGGCGGAAATTCCATCCGGAACCGGTATTTGGCAGACCTAAAGAATTGTTTTCAAACATTCACAATGCCAAAAGGTAAATTCACGGTCGAGGAACTGCTGATCCTGCGCGTCAGCCACACCCGGGCTATGCAGGGCTATTCCGACCTGCTGCGCTGGAACAACGATGGTACAGTTACCGTTCTGGACATCAAGTCATCCAGTGATTATGCCCAGAAAGACCTTCTCGAGCATGGCCGTCAGCTTACGATCTACGGCATGGCGCTAGAGCAGGCCGGGTACAAAGTCAAGTCCACCGCCTGGATCATGCTCAAGTATGTCGTCATCAAGTACGACTGGTACGCTACACGGCGCAGCAAAAGCAAGACCCAACTCACCCGCATCGTCAATCGCTCCAAGATCTATGACACTATCAAGGACGCTGTCGAAGCCGCTTGCCATGAGGCTGGCATGGACGAAATGGACATCGAAATCGCCATGATGGATTTCGCTAAGACGAACATTCTGGGCGATCTGTTCCCGGCTGAGGTCAAGGCAAAGTTCTCCATCAAGCCATATGTGCGGGAATATCCTTACACCAAGGAGCTTCAGGCCGAGGCACTGGATTACATCAATAAGACCGCCGACCTCTACGAGAGCCTGCCGCACGATAAAGATCACCCGTGGGAGCCGTGCGAGATCACGAAGGAGAACCAGTTTTTCTGCAACACCCTCTGCGGACACAGAAAGACCTGCCCCTACATCAAGGACTACAACGAACGCACCATGGCCGGTGCCACACAATCCAAAAAGGACGAGGAGGATCTGTTCTGATGGAATATAGAGACTACAGAAATGTCAAGCACAAGACATTCCGTGTCTATTCAGAAGGTTGCTCCACGCTCTATGCACCTGGTTCTGTTACTCAATGGCTAAACGACCATCCTAAATGCACGATCCTGGAGTATCACACACTCCCAGATTCTTCCGGTAAACGCAGCTATTGGATTGATATTTTGTACTCAGATTGGAGCGATGAAGATGTTTCTCAGTGACATAGATGATATGTATTTCACCAACCCCAGTGAGGCCGACTCTATCATCGACGAAGCTACAGACCGCCTTCGCGATCTCATCAAGGATGACGTTAAGTGTGTGATCGATGCATACAACAAAGCCCTGCGCGAAAAAGACAATCTGGAAAGTGACATTGCCCGCCTCAACTGGGAAAAGCAGCGTATTGAGGATGATATTGAAGCGGCCAAGGCTAAAGCAGAGGATGTGAAGAACAACTATATTCCATCTGCTTACATCAATAAATTTGTCAGCAAGCATACAGACGGATATGGTCCAGGCGATAAAGTCTGGGCTGTTATACGTGATTTCAATTCGCACCCATGCACATTCTGCAGTGTCACGGGGTATGTCTCTGCCAAGATGGACGATGGAACAGAATTTAGAGCCATTTGTCCAAAGTGTAATGGCAGGAAAACGGTAGATGATAACAAATATTATGTCTTACCTGACAAAATTGAATGTGTAAATATGAAACTCCATTTTACAGAAAACGAAGTTTCCGAAAACTGCTGGGAGCCTTTGTCAATCGTTTTGGCTAAAGCTGGAAGTATCAACCCTGAGAGATTTTTTAGGACCGAGGCCGAGGCTCAGGCAGAGATGCACGAATTAAATAAAGAACTGTTGGGGCAAACTGATGGCTAAGGTCAAGCGGACGCTCACTCGTCAAGAGTTCATAGATTTGTTCGAGGGCTATGTCCAACGCGGAAATTCCACATCACAATCGTTCATAAATGCCATGTATCTGCAGCTCCAATATGAAGCCATCATGGAATATATCGAGAAATGTCCCGTGGTTGATAATTCTGTATACATACGGTTTGATGGTAAAATCGCCAACGGCTACATCCAGAACTTTCGCCACAGCTGGCCGTTTCAAGATGGAGGTGAATTAAAATCGGAAAACTAACAGGGACACCGGAAATGGAGAAAGAATTAGAGAGATTTTATAAAAAAAAAGTTCCATTAAAAGAAGTCTGTTCTTACTTTGGGAAAAAAGAAGGTGCAATTTCTTCAAAAGCGATAGAGCTTGGTCTTACTTCTAAATATCCTAAAAAGAATAGCAAAAAATTCTCTGCTCCTTATCAAAATTATGAATGGTGTTATCAGCATTATATTGTTCAAGGAATGAGCTTACAAAAAATGGCGGATGAACTGGGCTGCAAAAAACGTGTTGTGCAAAAATGGTGTACAGATATCTTCGGCTTGCATCGTAGAACTGCCTCCCACTATTTCCAGCTCACACCAGAACAATATCAAATTGTTTTATCTGGAACATTGGGCGACGGGCATATTTCCCCAAGAGATTTATGCTATATCGAATCTCATGCAGAGGACGAACAGGAGTATCTGTTCTGGAAATTCAACAAATTACAGAATCTATGTTCTTCGGCTCCAACTTTATATCCGGCAAAGACAACCTCTCATTGGGGCAAATCTTACACATGTCAACCTTATTATCGTTACGAAACAAGAAAAATCGATAATTTAAATCAAATTTTATCGATGCCTCGCTCTGAAAAGATATATCAACTTTCGGATTTGGGAATTGCTTTATATTTTCTTGATGATGGAAGCCGCAGTAATAGTAATTGGTCTTTATGCGTGGCTATGCTTTCTGAAGAAGATAAGGACTTGCTTATTAAAAAACTTTATAGTGAATTTAATATTCAAGGGCATCGACAAACTGATGCTAGGTATTTGTTATTTGATTCAAAGTCGTCCAATCTTTTAGACGATTTAATTCTCACACTTCTTCCAAATGATATAGATGTTATACAAAAGAAGATCATGAAACATCGAGGTGCAGCATATGCAAAACTACCATAAGCACACCTGCTGTTCCAACATCTATACACCGGACTCTCCTGCCACCTACGAACAATACGCCAAACGCGCCGTTGAACTTGGTCACAAAATTCTCTGCTCCCTTGAGCATGGTTGGCAAGGTAAATATCATGAATGCAGAGAAATCGCTATCAAGTATGGCCTCAAATTCATCTTCGGCACAGAAGCATACTGGGTCAAAGACAGACATGAAAAAGACCGTACCAACTGTCATATCGTTCTGCTTGCCAAAAACGAGAACGGCCGCGAATGGATCAATGAAGTTCTGTCCACCGCAAACGAGGATGGCTATTACTACCGCCCGCGTCTGGATGAAGAACTTCTGTTCTCGCTGCCTCCTGACGATGTATTTGTCACATCTGCCTGTGTTGCTTTCTGGCATTATGAGCCTGAGTATATCGAGCAACTGGTCTGCAAGCTGCATGACTATTTCAAGGATAACTTCATGCTTGAAATCCAGGCACACAATACCGACAAGCAAAAGCAACTGAACGCTCGTATACTGAAGCTTTCTAAAAAGTACGGTATTCAGATGATCGTCGGCCTCGACAGTCACTACATATATCCCGAGCAGGCAGTTGAGCGTGACGAGCTTCTTGCTGCCAGCGGCACACATTATGATGACGAAGATGGCTGGTATATGGATTACCCCGATGATGACACTATTTGTCAGCGCTTTACGGAACAAGGTGTTATCCCCGCAGATGAAGTCAAAAAAGCAATGCAAAATACAGACCTGATTTGCGACTTTGAGGACTACCAAAGCGAGGTTTTTGAAACCAACCGTAAGCTCCCCTCCATCTACCCGGATAAAACACCGGAAGAAAAATTCAAAATCTATAATCATCTCATCAGCCAAAAGTTCAAAGAGTATATGAAGCATATCCCGCCAGAGGATTATCAGCGATACTACGATGGTGTCAAAATGGAGGTTTACACCTACAAAGACACCGGCATGATTGATTATCCTCTGATGGATTACGAGATCGTCAAGCGTGGTATTCAGTATGGTGGCATTATTACCAACACAGGCCGTGGTTCTGCTGTCAGCTACTTTACAAATACTCTTTGTGGCTTCAGTAAAGTTGATCGTTTCAAGTCTCCCATTAAACTTTATCCAGAGCGTTTTTTGTCCACGACTCGCATTATTCAAACCAACTCCCTGCCGGACATCGATCAGAACATCGACCGGCAAGAGCCTTTTGAACGGGCACAGCGCGAAATTCTTGGTGAGGATCATGCGTATCCTATGATTGCTTTTGGCACATTGAAGAAAAAAGCTGCATTTAAGCTCTATGCTAGAGCAAAAAAACTAGACTTCAATATTGCTAATAAAATCAGCGACCAAATCGACAAGTACGATATGGCGCTGAAATATGCAGATGACGATGAAAAAGATGAAATCAACATTTACGATTTTGTAGACCGTGAATATCAAGACTACGTCAAAAAGAGTGAGGTTTATTGGGGGCTTATTTCTTCAAAATCGAAAGCTCCATGTGCCTACATGCTTTATCAGGGAAGTATCCGGCGTCAAATTGGCCTCATCAAATGCAAAAGTGATACGACGAAAAAAGAATACATCACGACCGTAGTTGATGGCGCTGTGGCTGAAAAATACAAGTTTCTAAAAAATGACTGGCTTATCGTTGACACAGTAGCTCTTACAGATGCAATTTTCAAACGTATTGGTATGGAACCTTTGACTGTCGATGAATTATCAGAATCCGTTAAAGACAATCAACAGGTTTGGGACATCTATGCAAAAGGTCTTACTTGCGGTGTCAATCAGTGCGAACGCGCATCTACTACACAAAAACTGATGAGGTATAAACCCAAAAATGTATCAGAGCTTGCAAATTTTATTGCAGCTATTCGTCCCGGCTTTAAATCTATGTACTCCAAGTTTGAAAGTCGAAAGCCGTTTTCTTATGGCATTCCGGCATTGGACAACATATTGCAAACAGAAGAATTTCCCTACAGCTTTATTTTAACACAGGAACAGCTCATGTCTGTTCTTCATTTTGCAGGATTTCCCATGGACCGTTGTTACGGCATTATCAAAGACATTGCCAAAAAACATCCAGAAAAAGTTCGCCCTTTGAAAAGTCAATTCATTGATGGTATGTGTAAGAACCTTGCCGGTCAATGTCCTCAAGGTAAAACACCAGAAGAAGTATCCGGTGAGATATGGAAAATCATCAGTGATGCGACGGCCTATTCATTTAATGCCAGCCATAGCTGCTGTATGGCCTATGATTCCCTCTATAACGCCTGGCAAAAGAGCACCCATCCATTCGAGTTCTATGAGGTCTGTCTACAACATTTCTCCAACAAGGGCAAAAAGGAAAAAGTCTCCGCCCTCAAGGCTGAAATGCTTCGCGGCTTCAATATTCACGAGGGGCCTATCCAGTGGGGGCATGATAACCGCAAGTTCACGGCGGATAAAGAACATCACGCCATTGACCCCTCTCTGGTTTCCATCAAGGGTCTGAGCCAAGGTTGTGCTAACGACTTGTACGCCATGTACCAGTCCGGCAAATATCATGATTTCTACACACTCTGGAAGGATATGTCCCATACGCGCAGTCTGAACTCTGCCAAGATCGAAACACTGGTGCTGCTGGACTATTTCAATCCATTCGCTGGTGGCAATAAAATCCTCAAATTTATCGTAGCCTGCGATGCCTTGTATAAGCGCACGCAATTTCCCAAGGACACTGACTCTCCGTATATCGAACACATAAAAAAGTGCTCCACAACGACGGACAAGCTCAAGACCTATAAGGATTTTGACTACGATAAAGCTCTGAGAGAGATTTGGGATAGTCTGCCCGATGAACCGCTGACAATTTCTCAACAGCTCAAGGCACAAAAAGAATATCTCGGCTACCTCCAGTACGCCAACCCACGCCTCGCTACCACCTACCACTACGTCCTCTCCATCGACGGCAAATACAAAAACAAAAACATCACCCTCTATCGCCTGTGCGACGGAGAGACCATGACTTATAAGATCCGTCCCCGCACCCTCGACGATAACCCTGTCGAACCCGGCGAGATCATTAAGGTGCTTGGCATCCACACTGAGGGCAAATGGAGCAAAGACGGCGACCAGTGGGTGCAGTCCACAACAGACTTCAACGACTTTCTTACGAAATATTCCCATGTGAGGTGATTCAAATTCTAAAAACCATCTTACTTTTCTTAGAGCTTTTCTCCTTTCCCGTCGCCATGCTCATCAGTTTCCGGACTGACAACAAATATGTAGAGATTGGTATGCTCAGTTACCTACTGTTCTTGCTGTTTATCATGCGCTATCAGCTGGGGAACATAAAGCCCATCATCTAACGGAGGTGATTTTATCGAAGCAAATTTTGTGAAGTCCACGTTGGATACTTTCACGATCCTCGTGGACTCGCGTGAACAGGACACGCTCAAGTATCATCAGCGGCTGGCTCGGTTCAGCTGTCCCATTCTGCGCACCAAGCTTGATTTTGGCGATTACTCAGCGCAGGTCGTACTACCAAGTGGTGTCACTTTCAGTTTGGCTGATAAAGTCAGTATTGAGCGCAAATGCTCACTAGATGAGAGTGCTTCCTGTTGGACTACCAGCCGTGACCGCTTTAAGCGCGAGTTCGAGCGTGCCAGTGCCAAGAACGCTAAGGTCTACCTACTTATCGAGCAAGCCTCATGGGAAAAAGCCTACAACGGCTATTACCGCAGTCAGATGCGCCCGCAGGCTCTTGTTGCCAGTATGACTACATGGATGGCACGCTACGACACCCTCATCGTCATGTGTAACGCAGAAACATCAGGGCAGTTAATATACGATATTCTTTACCGCGAAATGAAAGAAGCTCTGATCAACCTATGAGCACACTCTTCAAGCCGCCTAAAGGCCAGCGCATCTGCCTGCAATACATACAAACAAACCGCGACGGTGAGAAAGAGCCTATCGCCATCGTCACCGAAACCATTATCCCCGGCTCCTTCTCGCTATTCCTGCCAGATGGTAAGACCTGGAAAAAGAAGCTGACGAAATCAGAACCGGACTTCGACAAGGAGGTGTGGCCGTCTTTATGAAACCGAATGTAAAGGTCGTTGACATGGTCCATATGCTGTCAGAGTACCCAGAACAAAGCCGCTCCCTGCTCAAGAACCACGACTACGAGGTCTGTGTTCATCTGCAAATCGGGTACTTCGTCCTATTAGCCGGTCGCCTCATCTTCCTGCCGGTAGAAAACAAGGGTTATGACTATACCATTTATCAAAAATGTATCGAAATGGAGTGATTTTCCAAACCATGCAGTTTTTCAACCACCGCGAAATGAACCGCAAGGAGCGCGGCGTCGCAGAACTGAACGCAATGTGCCGTTCCTACGACCTCAAGTGTGCGCCTGTCCGCACCTTTAACTATAACGACCTCTCCCCTGCCCAGCGACGCGCCTTTGACCGCCGGGAACCCGCAAAAAACTATCTGGAGGTGAAATAATCATGGGGTATGTCTTGACCGTAATCGCCTGTATCATCAGCTTTTCTGTCGGATATTTCATTGCAGAGTCAAAAGACGAAGCAGAGACAAAAGACAAAAATGATATGTGTATGACATGTGAATATTGCGAGGCCATCGTCACCAACGGAAATATGAAAGTCACAACAAACTGCCCACTATGGGGCGATACTTACAACCGCCCTGTAACTTGTGCCTACTACAAACCCAGAAAAGAGGAGATCGAAAATTGATAAAAATTGAGAACGTAGAAGTCGGTGGCCTCAAGCCTGCACTGCGTGGTATGCGGAATCCAAAAAACAGCTGGACCAGAAGTGACAGCGGCCTTGGCTGCACGCATCGTAAGAACTGGAATAAAGAGGAAGATGGTCTGCTTCTTTGCGAAAACTGCGGCCATACATATGACGAACATGTTATCTGCGCAGGTCATCAAGAGTATTGTATGGGTCCCAACGACCACGACCTTGCTACACGCCTGCGCAATGCTGGTACTGACCATAGAAAATACTTGCGCATGATCGTTGTTTGGCTTGATGTGACAGCCCCTCTGTATTGGTGGAAAGAAGCTGATACTTACAAAGTTGGCACAGTAGCAAACTCGTGCAGCACCATGCATAAAGTCGCTGATAAAGAATTTGCGGTTGATGATTTCAGCCACGAGCATCTAGTGCTATACTCCAGAGAAATTTTAGATGATATCATTATTCAGCTCAACTTCTGGCGAAGGGTTTATCTGAATGGCGGTCAAGTCAATAATTATGATGGCACTGATCGTATTTTTGAGCCGAAAGATAAGGACGCATGGTGGCAGCTTATCCAGCTTCTCCCATCCAGTTACAATCAACGCCGCACGTTCATGGTCAACTATGAAGTACTTGCCAACATCTATAAATCTCGCCGCGGTCATAAACTCGAAGAATGGCGTAAATTCTGTGATTGGATCGAAACGCTTCCCTATTCTGAGCTGATTACCGGCAAAGAGGTGGTTGCATGATCAAACAAAACTCCCCAAACCGCCAGCTCAAACTTAGTCTCGTTTGGCTCCTGTCTATTATCGCAATGATTCCTGTTCATGGCCTTTGTATCTCAACCATCTGGAACTGGTTTATGCCCATTATCGGCTTACCCACTCTCACATGGCTGCAAGCGTACTGCCTGCTTTTCGCTGTCAAGGCACTCCTTGGCAGTAAAAGCGAAACCAATACAACAAAGACGATCAAAAGCATCGTAGACGGCACCTGTACAGTGTATGACGACTATGACATCCCTGACGAAGCTATAATCATCCTGCTTACGATCCTCGAAACCGTTATTGCATCCGCTTTATATCTTATCATTGGCTGGTTCCTCAGCTATTTTTTGTACCTGTAAGGAGGTTTTTACATGACCGACAGCGAACAGTTCAAGCAGATCGTCTGCACTATGTATGACACATTCCGCAAAAAAAATCACGACTACGGTAACAGCTTTTCCACTACCTGGCAGGAGTTCGGCAGTCTTGGCCTTGTCACCGCCGTGGCCCAGATCAGCCACAAGTACCACCGCTTGCTCAATTTGGCTAACGGCACCAAGCCGCAGGTCAACGAGTCTTTGCGCGACACTCTGCTGGATATGGCCAACTACTGTATCCTCACCATTATGGAGCTGGATAAGCACAAGGGCGGTGATTCCAACTGAAATACGTGGGCAGTAAGGCGCGTGTCGCAGATCAGATTTGTCCCATCATCAATTCAGCCATTCAGGAATCGGGCTTTCATACCTACATAGAACCGTTTGTAGGTGGGGCAAATGTCATCCAGCACGTTCAGTGCGATACAAAATATGGCCTTGACAATAATTCTTATCTGATTGCGTTCTGGCAGGCATTGCAGAATGGCTGGAATCCGCATGATTTCCCAATGTCGAAGGATACATACAAAGCAATACGCGCCAATAAATCAGCTTATCCGCCACATATTGTCGCATTAGCTGGTTTTTGCGCAAGCTATAATTCAAAATGGTTCGGCGGCTATGCCAGCCTGACACATACAAAAATCGGCACTGTCCGTAATTATTACGATGAAGCCATCCGCAATGTTCTCGCACAGGTTCCGCACTTGCAGGATGTAGTATTCCGCACTCAGGATTTTTTTACACTGTCCAGCAACAATGCCGTTATTTATTGTGACCCGCCTTATAAATCCACAACCGGTTATCATGAGGCGTTCAACAGTGAGGAATACTGGCAGCATGTGCGTGAACTCAGCCGTGATAATGTCGTCCTCTGCAGTGAGTATTCTGCCCCGAATGATTTTACCTGCATCTGGCAGAAGAAGCTCATCACCACACTGGACCACGACAGCCGCAGTACCGCTACAGAAAAACTGTTTTATTACAAGGAGGGCCTATGGAAAACGTAATTCTTTATACAACGCACTGTCCGCGCTGTCTGATTCTTGCCAATAAACTCAAGGAAAAGCATATCCCTTATACGGAATTCACGGACAAAAATAAAATGCTGGCTATGGGTATGGATATGATGCCTGTCATGCAAGTCGGCGATAAATGCTACGACTTCAAAGACGCAATCAAAATTGTGGAGGGGATGTAATGGCAATCGAAGAATATCAAAAATACCAGTCTTATCTGGATTATATCAAGGAGTACGCAGCGTCCGCCAACGCCGCCACCGGCAGCAAGGTCGATTCCAATGCCAATGTGGAAAGCAAAAACGTAACCACCCTTACCGGTGAGTTGTTCAAAAGGGATGGTATCGGTGTAAATCGTTTGCGTATGTGGCAGAAAATCAAAGATATGGCCGGGCAGGAATATGCCGATAAGTATATCTATCAGCTTGATCACCATTTTATCTACCGCCATGATGAAACCAACCCCCTGCTCCCTTATTGCACCAGCATCACCATGTATCCGTTTTTGTTCAACGGCCTGGAAAGCATCGGCGGCGGCAGCTGCGCCCCGCATAATCTTGATTCCTTCTGCGGCGAATTTATCAATCTATGCTTTGCCATTGCGTCCCAGTTTGCGGGCGCTGTTTCTACGCCTGAATTTATCGCCTATATGGATTATTTCATCCGCAAGGACTACGGCGATGATTATTACAAGCATGCAGATGATGTGGTGGATATGTCCGCCCGCAAGCGCACGATTGATAAAGTTATTACAGACCACTTTGAACAGGTCGTTTATTCTTTAAACCAGCCTGCCGCGGCACGCAATTTTCAGTCCATCTTCTGGAACTGTGCATATTTTGACGCACCCTATTTCAAAGGTATGTTCGAGGATTTTGTATTCCCTGACGGAACCGAAATGCAGTGGAAATCCGTTTCTTGGTTGCAAAAACGTTTTATGAATTGGCTCAATCAGGAACGCCTCAAGAAGATTCTTACCTTCCCTGTCGAGACTCTGAACCTACTCGATAACGGTACGGATTATGTTGATAAGGAATGGGCTGATTTTGCCGCCGAAATGCTCTCCAAAGGCCACAGTTTCTTCATCTATCGCTCTGACAGTGTCGATTCTCTGGCCTCCTGCTGCCGTCTGCGCAACGAAATGCAGGACAACACCTTCAGCTACACACTCGGTGCCGGTGGTGTTTCTACTGGTTCTAAGGGCGTTATCACAATCAATATGAACCGCCTGATTCAGACCGCCGTTAAAGAAAGCCGCGACATCTGCGAGGCTGTCCGTGAACAGGTACGCGACATCCACATCTACCTCAAGGCATGGAACGAGATTCTCAAAGACCAGCTCAAGGCTGGTCTGCTCCCGATTTATGACGCCGGGTATATTTCTCTCGAAAAGCAGTTCCTTACCATTGGCATCAATGGCTATGTTGAAGGCTGCGAATTTCTGGGCTATACCATCTCGCCGGATGATGAGAATTATGTCAACTTCACAAACTCCGTTCTCAGGGTCATTTATGATGAGAACAAGACCGCCAAAACTGATGACATTATGTTCAATACAGAATATGTCCCCGCCGAAAACCTTGGTGTCAAGAACGCAAAGTGGGATAAGCAGGATGGCTTCGTAGTTCCGCGTGACTGCTACAACAGCTACTTCTATGTTGTCGAGGATCCTACCAAACCGCTTGATAAATTCATGCTCCACGGCTCCAAAATGACGCAGTATTTGGATGGCGGCAGTGCTCTGCATCTGAATCTGGAGGAACATCTGGATAAGGAGCAATACCGCAAACTGATGAATGTGGCTATCAAGACTGGGTGCCCCTATTGGACGGTAAATGTGCCGAATACCATCTGCAATGACTGCGGACACATTTCTAAGCACCACCTGCATAAATGCCCCAAGTGCGGCAGTGAGAATCTGGACTATGCAACCCGTGTCATTGGTTATCTCAAGCGCGTATCCAGCTTCTCTGAAGCCCGTCAGAAGGAGGCTGCAAAGCGCTATTATGCAGACTGATTGCAAGCCGCTTCTGTATAGTCACTATGATGTGACATTCCAAGAAGTCCCTGGCGAGATAAGCCTTGTGTTTGATATTACAGGCTGTCCACATCACTGCCCTGACTGCCACTCCAAATTCTTATGGGAGTATAGCGGCGAACCGTTACAATGGAACGTACAAAAATACATACGCAAGTATGGCAGCACTATTACTTGTGTTTGCTTCATGGGTGGAGACCAAGACATTACACAGATCCTAAATTATGTATGGCTTATTCATTATAAATACGGATTAAAGACTTGTTTGTATACAGGTCTTACAGAAGATGCCTTTAAGAATCTTGTGGACCGCAATGGAATAAGAAACAATATTAAGCTCCTTGATTATATAAAAATTGGCCCATACATCAAAGAATTTGGCGGGCTTGATTCAAAAACAACCAATCAGCGCTTCTACGCAAAGCAACAAGATGGCTCTTACATAGACAAGACAATTCTATTTCAAAAGGAGTACAAATGAAAATCAAAACCAACCCGGCATGGACAGATGACGAGGTGCAGGAGTTCCGCGCATCCGTCAAAGCAAACGAGGGCTACTGCCCCTGCCGTCTCACCAAGACACCTGAAACCAAGTGTATGTGCAAAGAGTTCCGTGAACAAGATTCCGGCCTCTGTCACTGTGGACTGTATTATAAGGAGTGATTTTATCAAGATATGAAAAATACATACCATGAACTAGTTCAGGCCGTCAAGGAGATTGAACCGCGTCTCAAAAAACATCTCGAAAACGGAAATACTGAGTGGCTGATCGACGTTGCCAACTTTGCCATGATCGAGTTCATGTATCCCAGTGTTTCGGGTGCAGCCTTTCGTGGCACGGACAGTGACGAATCGCCTGGACTTACCAGCGGTATCAGTTACAAGGAGCTAGTAGATAGTATGAAAGGCGGTTAATGATGAAGAAAACTATCATCGAAGAATACGATTCCAACGGAAAGCTCATCAAGAAAACCACCATTGAAGAAGATTCTGTCAACTATAATTGGATGTATAACCCTTACAGCCCTTATAATCCGATTGTTAAGCCTACTATTACGAACGTTCAAACTACCGGCATCGTAGATTGCCTTGATAAATCCATCATCTGCACGGCATCCGGTGCCACCGAAGCCACTTTCAAAGGAGAATAAAAAATGGAAACCTTAAAAATCAAAAAGCTCAACCCCGATGCTCATGTTCCTACCCGCGCTCACGACACTGACGCCGGTATGGATCTGTACGCACTTCCTGTCGAGTATACAGATGAGGAAAAGAAAGCATGTAAATCCATTGTTGACCGGAATATTACATATGCGAAATTCTTTGACCTTTTCGGAG
>ERZ1034962.721-NODE-721-length-13482-cov-4.366426_pt1 | contig 13482 bp, 12 predicted proteins | sample MGYA00520696_ERZ1034962 | MGnify/ENA primary metagenome ERZ1034962 (study PRJEB33766, sample SAMN09781770) | gut metagenome | biome: gut microbiome | host: Homo sapiens | place: Madagascar | study: EMG produced TPA metagenomics assembly of the PRJNA485056 data set...
TGCTGCGATTGGGCAAGCGCCTGCTGAGCCGCCGCTTCCGCTTTGCCGCAGCGCCGCTTCGCCGCCGCCAGCTGCTCAACCGCCTGTTTCGCGTTATTCAGATGCGTGCGAGCTACCGCTGCATCATCTTGGGCCGCTTTGTGCACGCGCAACGCCTCGTTGGCATCGGCAACCGTCAAACGCTGACGCAACGCGTCCGCCGCAGCCATCTGCGCATCCGCCTCTCGCTGCGCTTCATATTGAGCATCTTTCGCCTTTGCAACGTTGTTGCGCGCCTTGTCCATCGCATCGTGCGCACGCTGCACAATGGCGTGCGCAGACGTCGCCTTTTCCTGGCGCTGCTGAGCCTCCGCAAAAGCCTGCCGTGCGCACTCGAGCATGCTTGCGGCCTGGCGAAGCGCTTCAGACGCCGCCGCCTCGCCGCCGCACTCGGCGTCAAACGAGCGCAATGCGCTCTGCGCCGACTCGAGCACGGTCCGACAACGCTCCGCCTCGCGGGACGCCTGTTCCGCAACGCCCCGGGATGCAGCTTCCCGCTCCGCCGCAGCATCAACTTCGTCGTCGCTTGGAATCGATTCCGTTGCAACAGCCGGAGCCGGATGGTGCACGGATCCGCACACAGGACAGGGCTCGCCTTCTTGCAGGTCGGCCGCCAGCATGCCCGCGCGCCCCGCACGTTGCAGCTTTTGCAGCCGCTGCAACGCCGACGCATCGGCATCGTGGTGCGCTTCCGCCTCTTTCAGGCTGCACAACGCCTGCTGGTGAGGCCCTTCCGCAAGCGCTGCCGCACGCGCCAGCTCAGCGCGACGGTCGACCACCTGCTGCGCATCGCGCTGCGCCGTTTGGGCACGCTCGACTGCCGCATGCGCCTCGCTGCAAGCCGTATCGGCGCCGGCAAACGAGTCGAACGCGGCTTGCGCCCGCTTGGCCAAATCCTCCGCAGCAGACTCCTGCACAATGCACGTCTTCAGATCCTCATCGAGTTTTTGCGCGCGCAGCGCAGCAGCTTGCGCCGCAGCGGCCTTGTTCGCATATTCGCGAGCATCTGCCAACACGCGCGCTGCCTCGTCCACCTTTGCCTGCGCGGCTTCGAAGCGTCCCTGCGCCTCAGCCTGGCGCACTTCCGCATCAGACAGCTTTTCGACCGCTAATGCGGCATCAGCCCGCTGACGCTCCGCAGCTTCCGCCGCCTCTTTCGCGCTCACGCTGGCCTTTTGCGCCGATTCCGCTGCCGCAGCTTCTTCCCGCAGCTTCTGCTCGGCTTCCTGAAGCGCTTCGTATTTACCCAGCGTACCCTCTATCACCGCTGCCTGCTCAACAGCCTGTGCCCGCTGGTTATCGGTAGCTTTCGCAGCCTCGAAATCAGCCTGAAGCTGGGCCGACTTCGCCTCATGTTCCGCAAGAACGCTTTGCAACCTCTTTTGGTCCAGCAACGTTTGCTCACGCGTTTGAGCGCGCATCGTCAAACCATTGGCCTCGCGCCACTTGTTGCGCAACGCCTCGGTTTCCCCGTGCAAGCGCTGCAGCTCCGGACGGTCAGCGCCCAGCAAGCTCTCAAGCAGCTCGGCAAGCCAATCGCCCAGTGGCGCAGCTCCGCGGACACGTTCCGCCAGTTCTTGCTCACGCGGGTCTTCGGGCGGGAACGCAACCGCTCGGGCATTCGCAACAACCTCGCGCTTCAACGACTCGTTTTCGCGCTCGAGCTTGCGGCTTTCCTCGCCCAACCGCTCCTGCAATCGCTCGTGCTTTTGCGTAGCAAACAGCTTGCGGAAGATGCCCTCGCGCGTAGCCGTGTCGGCGGTCAAAAGCTTACGGAACTCCCCTTGCGCCAGCATAACGATCTGCTTGAACTGGCTTGCATCGATGCCAAGCAGCTCTTCGACTTCGGTTGTTACCTTGCGAACACCGCTGATGCAGCGTCCGCCGGGAAATTCGATCTCGGCATTCGCCGCTTCCTTCGTGGTGCCTTCTCCGCGCAGCTTTGCGCGTTCGTAATCGGGGTTGCGCTTCACGCGATACGTTTGCCCGCGATACAAAAACTCCAGCTCAACAAACGTTTTGCTTGCTGGGTCAGCATAATCGCTACGCAAGCTCGACGCGCTGCGCGCCCCGTTTTTGCTGTCGCCGCTTGCTTCACCGAACAACGCGAAGCAAATGGCGTCGAAAATCATGGTTTTGCCCGCACCCGTGTCGCCGCACACCAAGTACACGCCCGACGTGCCAAGCGTGCGGAAATCGATGACCGTTTCATCTGCGTACGGGCCAAACGCGGACATCGTCAGCTTCAGCGGCCTCATTTCGCGCCCCCTTCCTGCCCATCAGGCCCTTTTGCCACGTCGTGCTCAACACCGGCAATAACTTTACGCGCAAACGTTTTCTGAACCTCGTCAAGCTCATTGCCGACCTGGACCTCGTAGAACATCGAGAACAGCTCCAGCATGTCCAGCTTATCCGGGTCCGATGTCGAGACGGTCTGCGTGCGATTCACCAGCACGTTGAGATTGTCGTAATCAAGCGACATCACGTTGGGGTACACCTCGCGAAGCTTCGCGAGCGCATCAAGCTGCGGATGCTCGTCGGTTAACGTGATATGCACGTAGTCCTGCAGCGGATTGCGCAACTCGACCGCTTCACCGTCCGGCGCAACTGCCGCACTATCGGAGCCTGCCGCGCTCGCCCCACAAACGTCATCCGCACCGCAAGCCGCCGGCCCATCAGCACCGACGTGGCCGGTCTGCCCCTGCTCCAATCGCCCATCGGCATCATCGGCGCCTTCGCAACCCGTATCGGCCGACACGGCCAGCAGCGTTCCCAGCGCGCCGCGTACTTCGCGAACATCATGCAACGGCTCAAACGGGATAAGCTCCGTTGAAACGCATGCGCCAGCTGCATCACCAGGCGCCTTTTTCCCCAGGTCAACAAGCACAACACTTTTGTTGTAGCGCGCTTCGCTAAACGAATACTTCAGCGGCGAACCCGAATAACGCACCGTGTCACGACCCACGCGCTGCGGGCGATGTACATGCCCCAGCGCCACGTAATCAAACGCGTCGTACACCGACACATCCACGTTATCGATACCGCCAAGCTTGATTTCGTCGTCCGCGCGATCAGGCGAAACACCATATGCCGTTACCAGCTGATGCGACAGCACGACATTGCGCGCATTCGCATCAACCTCACACGCGCCCAACACCGCACGCAGGGCAGCCGAGTAATCGTCCCCTATTTCCACATCGGGAAAATACCGGCGCACATCGCCCGGCTTCAAAAACGGCAGCAGCCAAAATGCCACGTCGTCCCATTCGTCTTCCAGAACAACGCGCTCGACCTCACCCGCATATACCGGCGGGAAACACACGCCCTGGCTTTCCAGCAAACCCTGCGCATATGCGATACGCTCCGCCGAATCATGGTTGCCGGGAATAGCAAGCACGCGAAGGCCCGCCGCCACCGCATCGGTCAAAAACGCATCGAATACCGTGACGGCTTCCGCGCTTGGCGACGCCTTGTCGTAAATATCACCAGCAATCAAAAGCGTCTTAACCTGCCGCTGTTTGGCAATACCCAAGATCTGCCGCAAAATATGCCGCTGATCATCCAGCAGCGAGACGCCATTCAACCGCTTGCCAATATGCAAGTCGGACACATGCAGCAACCTCATGGCAACCCCTACCCTTCCAGGTCCTTGCGAACAAGATAGCGAAGATAGTCTGACCTGCTCATCGACAGGCTTTCAGCACGCTCATCCATTCGTCGAACCTCATCTTCGGTATCGCGATACGTAATGGATTTCATGCGACTGCCGAACAAACTTGGGCGGCCGACCACAACGGTCTCCCCTTCCGGCCATTCGCCAGATTCGTATGCCTGCGAATCGATATGCAGCTGTTTGATTTCCTCGTCGCACAGAGAAAACCTGCTCTTCAACTCATTGTCTCCGATCGCGGCCATGCGCGCCTCCCGTCAAACCGAGCTCTTTATAAGCACGAGCCGTCGGCGGCGTATTCGCGTGAAAAATGAGCACTCCGAACGGCTTTTTGCGGCCCACAACCTCAATCGACCGCCCATGCTGATCGAATCCGATGGCAACAAAATCGACTTCTCCATTCGAACAAGCACGCCGCGCCACAGCAACGGCATTGCGCCACGCGTGAAGAACTTGCTGCTCCGTCAAACCATGCACCAGCGCATGCTCGTGCACGAACACGTCATTCATCGGACCCTACTTATGTCTTGCATAATACGCCCTCGCAATTGTCCATTCAACTCGCCACATCGCAGTGGATGTAGCCTATCAAAGCGACCTTGCAGGGCTTTTGTCCAAAGCTTGCGCAAAGCGCTGCGAAGCCTTGCACGAACTATGCCGACGAGCTCGTTGGGTTCTTGCGAAAAGCTCGGAGTTGTCGCACGCCCGAGCATCCGATTTGCACGCCGCGCCTCGCGCATCGGGGAAAGCACGAGCTGGCTGGATAGATTTGCGCGCCATCCAGCCAGCTCACAAAAGCATATTGACAGCTCGGCGCCACAAACTGCGGCGCCGAGCAACAAGTTTATTCCGTTAGAGCCATCCTTATTTTTACCGCCAACCGACCCCAGTCCCAAATAACAGCAAAGCCGCCCGCAATTTTGCGAGCGGCTTCTTGCAAAGTAAGACTTCTATTAAATGCAGCGACACCAAGCCCCAAAAGCTACTCCGCCTTCGCGGGCGCATCGAACTGGCCGGCGCAGTGCGGGCAGCGCGTGGCGCCTTCCTTAACCTCTTCCAGACAGAACGGGCACGTGGGCACGGCCGCGGGTGCCTCTTCTTCCTTGCCTGTCAGCTTCTCGCCGATGTTCTGCGCCTTGTTCACGGCCTTCACCAGCACAAACACCACGAATGCCACAATGAGGAAGTTAATGCACGCGCTGATGAACGCGCCGAAGTCGATGTCGGTGCCGGGCACCACCAAACCGGAAATGGTATCGGCGCCGCCACCTGCGATGACGGAAATCAGTGGGTTGATGATGTTCGTGGTCAGCGCCGTCACGATAGACGTGAACGCACCGCCGATGATAACGCCAACGGCCAGGTCCATAACGTTGCCGCGATTAATGAACTCCTTGAACTCGGCGAGAAACTTCTTCACCCTCAACCCCCTTCTTCCCAGATGGCACGCCGCAAAACAACGCCGCTTTCAACACAAACGGCGCCATTGCAGCAAGGGCTTAGCGCAAAGGCCAATAGGGCGCGAGGCCTGTTGGCAAAAATCGCTCATGTATGTGATTTAACTTGGATGTTTTTGATAGCGAGGTCAACAAGTTTACGTTTTCCCAGTTCACAGACGGGTCGATTTTCGGGCTTCAACGTGCAGGGCGATTAAATCACATACATGAGCGATTTTTGTTTGGAGCCCCGTTGCAAAACACGGCCGACGCTGCGATTTGCAACGTCGGCCGCATCAGCAAGCTTTTCATCCGCGCTTCGTCAAGCATCAAGCGACCTTCACAGCAGCACGTCTCGCCCGCCCGTAGTCGTGGCAAATTGCCGCTTACGGCTTTGACTCACCAGCAATGCCAATGCGCATCAGCACGCAACGTTACGTGGCCAACGTCCGCGCGGCCGCAACCCGCTTGCTAGCCCAACGTGATGCCGCCGGTCGTGAAGTGCAGGATCCCGAAGGGCGTTTGAGCATCGGGCAGCGCAGGGAACAGCGACGGTTCAGGCACGCCAAGGGCAAACGCCACGCCCGCGGCAATGGCCGCAACCGCCAGCAGCACGCCTCCGACCAGCAGAAACGCCTTCCATGCCTGCGCGTTGCGCCGCAGCCATGCCATAGCGCCAAGCGCTGGCGGCTCAGGCTGCTGCCCGCCGCGCGCCACACGCAGGAAGAAGTGCGCGACCCAGCGAACGAACAGCACCGATGCCTTGAACAGCAGCACCGATGCGATGATTCCCAGCGGAATCAGCATCACGCCCAGCGCGCCGAGTGCCAGCAGACCCCCGCCCGAGAACAACCCCTCGGCCAGCGCGCCGCACGACGCGGAGTAGCACGCCAGCGGCACGGCCCCGAGGCCGCACGCTAGAAGCGACCCGATGCCGGTCCACACCACCAGCACCGCCGCCCAGATGGTGGCGTACACGCTCGCCGCCGCGCCAAGCAGCCCGAACGCCAGCGGCACCCAAAACACGGCGCTCACCAGCAGCAACACCCCGATCAGCGCCTTGCGCTCGCGCGTTGCCGTCGCCGCTGCCACGGCGCGCTTCGCCACGGGCACGGTTTCGGCAACGGCGTCGCACGCCTGCGCGGGGCTGCCAATCTCCTCAAGCGCTTGCTGCTCCGAAAACCCCTGCTCAACGCGGTCGTCGATGGCCTCGGCGTAATATTCCAGCGCGTCGGCAACCTCAGACGCCGGCACGCCGCGACGCTCCAGCAGCCCGCGAAGCTCTGCAATCCACTCGTTTTTAGTCATGGTTCACGCCCCCTTCGATATAGCGAAGCACGTCTTCGATTTCTGATTTCTGCGCAACAAACGCCGCCAACCACCCGCGTCCTTGCGGCGTGATGGAGTAGTACTTGCGCGTGCGCCCGTTGTGCTCCTGCGCATACTCCGTCACCTGCCCCGACGCCTTCAAACGGCGAAGAATCGGGTACAACGTAGACTCGGAAAGCCCGAGAGCCGCCGGCGCGCCCTTGACGATCTGATAGCCGTACGAGTCGCCCCGCGCGATGGTTGCCAACACGCAAGCGTCCAAAAACCCACGTTTGACCTGCGAATCCATTTCGCCTCCCTTCCCTGATGCGCATCCGCAAACGACGCAATCGCATCGCGTACAACGAATACTATGCGTAACGTAGTATTCATACTATGCGTTGCACAGTATGAATGTCAAGCAAAAACATCCGGGCATTCGCAACCGACCCCGTAACGCAGAAATGCCCCGTTTCCAAACCGATCAGATTCGGAAACGGGGCTTCGAGCGCAGCGTTCGACGTCGAGACGCAACTCGCAAGCGGCGGCAAACCCGCCTTGCATCATGCGCTATTTAGAACTCGTAGGGCGGGTTGCCGGAGAAGTCGGCGATGGCGCCGTGCGCATCCTTCAGGTAGAACACCTCGAAAATGGGGTTGTCGGCGGTTTCGTACTGGCCCTTCACGATGGGGTTTTCCAGGCACATCTCCTTCACGGACATATCGTTCACGAACACGGCCGTGCCGTGCAAGCGAATCCACGCATACTCGGGGCTGGACACCGAAATCTCAATCTCGGGGTTTTCCTGCATGTCCTTGTACACGTCCTTCGTGTTGTTCGTGCAGAACCACAGCTTGCCGTCCTTCTCGCCCGAGAACATGAACGGGCGGCACTTCGCCTTGCCGTCACGACCGACGGTGGCCAGATACTGCACGGGGTTGGCCTGCAAAAACTCGACAACTTTTTCCATGATGAATACCTCCTGTACGATTTTCGCTCGGAAAAGCTTCGCGTTCCTTTCGCTGTGGATATATAATCACCGTAGCACTCGATTTGAAAGTAAGCACCTTTTTGTGCTGTAGGTACCTTTTAGTAACTATTGCGTTTTACCTGCGGATACAGAAAGTTCAAAATGTGAAGAAAGGTCAACTATGACTCAGCAAGCACCGGAAGCCGCGCTGCCGGCCTGCCCTGTGGAAACCACGCTGTCACTAATCGGGAACAAATGGAAAGTGCTCATCCTACGCGATCTTGCGCCGGGTAAAAAGCGTTTTGGGCAGCTGCAAAAGTCCATCGGCAACGTGTCGCAAAAGGTTTTGACCGCGCAGCTGCGTTCCATGGAAGCCGACGGCCTCGTGCATCGCGAAGTATTCGCCGAAGTGCCGCCGCGCGTGGAATATTCCCTCACCGACCTGGGCGAAAGCCTCAAACCCATCCTCAACTCCATGTGGGCCTGGGGCGAAAACTACAAGCAGCGCTTCGGGCAATAGGCGCCAAGCAAATAGCGTGCCGCAATCTAATAAAGCGAGCAGATCGAACCGCCCATATCGCCATCGGCGTCGCCAAGTAAGCATGCCTCGCAATCGTCAGAAAAACCATCACGCGCCGAGTACTACCACCTTCAACCACAACTCGCTTGCCCAGAGCGCAAGGCTCGACCACCTTGTCAGGCGATGCTAACGGAAGGAAATCGCAATATCCTTCCGTTATGCCGCTCCTTACGGAAGGATAGGGCGATTTCCTTCCGTTACCGACTATCTCCCGAAGCGAAAAGGGCGCGTATGGTGCCTGCATACCTCGCCGCCAAAACAACCCGCAATCTACCGTGTCCCATCCCCTAGCAGCTGGCGAACAGGGCCGCGAGTTTTTCGCGGTCGATAGTGCCGTCGGGACGTTCGGCTTGCGCGAGGGCCCACATGGTTTTCGCCAGCAGCGCTTCGGTGGTTGCCGCGCCGCCCATGAGCACGCCGGGGCGGTTGCAGAACGCGCGACCCACCTCGTACACGCTCAAGTCGGCGCCCTCGAAGGGGCACTGCGTGGTCATCACCAGCGTTTTGTCGGCATCGGCCCAGTTCAGCAGCGCGTCCGTCACGCCCGCGTACTCCGGGATGCCGCCCAGCCCGAACGCCTCCACCACCAGCGCGTCGCACAACGGGCGCAGCGCATCGACCACGCGCCCGTCCATACCCGGCGTCACCTTGAGCACCATCACGCGCGGGTTCAGCGTGTCGAAGAACCGCGGAGCGGAAGGCCCCGCCACCGCAAAACCACGTTCGGCAGCACCCGAAGGCACAGAAACGCTTCCGTGCTCTTCGCACGCAGAGCCGCCGTCAACCGAAAAGCCCTCTCTGCCGGCCCTCGCTTCGTCCGCCGCGCCCGGCGCCATCAGCTCGCGCGCAGCCGCCGCCCACTGCACGCCGCTTTCGCCAACCACACCCAAATCGGGCACGTTCAAACTGTCGAACGCCTCGAAATCACGCGTGCGCACCTTGCGCGCCGCCGTGCCCGCGATCACCTTGCCGCCGAACGCCACCAACACGCCCGCAGCCGCATCGTCGCAGGCCACGCGCACGGCATCGAGCAGGTTGCGCTTGCCGTCGGTGCCGGGATCGCCCATGGGCAGCTGCGAGCCGGTCAGCACCACGGGCTTCGGGCTGCGCTGCACCAGATACGACAGCCCCGCCGCCGTGTACGCCAGCGTATCGGTGCCGTGAAGGACCACGAACCCGTCGAAATCGTCGTAGCGCCGACGCACCTCGTCCGCGATGGCCAGCCATCCCTCCGGGCGCATGTTCGTACTGTCCACGTTCATGACCTGCGACACCTCGGCATGGCACATCTGCGCGACCTCGGGAACGAACGCAACCAGCTGCTCGCCCGTCAAAGCCGGCGCAAGCCCGCTGCCCTCTTCAGCCGACGCGATGGTCCCGCCCGTCGCAATCACCAAAACCCGTTTCATATGCGCCCCTTCCCCCAAATGATCCGCGGCTCCGTTAAGCAAATACCGATCGCTACTGTACCCCGAGATACGCGCAACCAGCCCCTCGAACCCGCAAATCCCCGAAATGGCTGGCAAGGACGCCCACACCAAAACCAAACCTGCAACCGCCGAACCCGTAGCCGCAGCCGCCCAGGCACGCCATCCGCAAGCGCAAGCCGCCCAAGCGCAGACCTTCGCAACCGCAATCGCCGAACCTGCAGCCGACCAGGGCGGCGGCTTTTCGAGCTCAGATTCATGGTCTCGCCCCCGTGCTTCCTCCGGGCTTCTCTCGGAGTGCCTGAAATCGGCCTCGAGGGGGCGCTGGAAGAAGCGCAGCGCACGTTCGATCCGCTGCGGCGGCTGTTGAGATGGTGCATACGTGAACCTCGGTCTCTCTTCGGGATGAATCGGCTTGGAAGTCGGAATCGTCCCTAGGAGCACTTGCCGCGCAGCGGATCGAGGCTGCGCTCGAGGATGCCGTTCATGTGCGCTATGGCGATCCTGTAGTTCACGATGGGCACGACGTACGCGTCCCGCCCCGCCGCAAGGAGGTCGACCTTGTTGAAGGCGACCACGCAGGGCATGGCCTTCTCGGCGAACGCCGACAGCAGCTCGCAGTCCCGGTCGGACACGCCGCGGGTGGCGTCCACCACCAGCACGGCCACGTCGCAGCGGCGCAGCTCGTCGCGGGCCCTGCTCGCTGTTAGCGCTACTGTAAAAACAACCCTTTATACGCTTTTAGTTCGGTAAATTACACGGTTTCCGATCGGTATTTTGCGCGCCTGCCACCCGGGAAAGCGCGGCTCGCCCCCTTACGCCCCGCTCTCGCGCAGGCGTGCGCGGCCGAGCGTTACGGCTACGAGCGCTATGACGGCGGCCCACGCGAACGTCACGCCCACTTCGCCGAACGCCTGCAGCGCCAAGCTTGCCGTGATATCGGCGGCTTCCGACACTTGCGTCATGGCGTCGGTGGCCCAGTAAAACGGCGTGAACGCCGCGGCCAGGCGCGTGTTTTCGCCCATCACCGAAAGCGGAATCCAGGCGCCGCTGAAGAAGCTGCACACCAGGCCGAAGATATTGCCCGCGCCGTTTGCCATGGTGTCGCTGGCGCCAAGCTGCCACATAAGGAAGCCCGCCGCGCCTCCCACCAGGGCAAACCCCAGCTGCGCGGCAAGCACCACGCACACGGCGGCAAGCGGCGCGCCCTGCCCAAGCGGGTTGAACACCACCAGCCCTGCCGCGGCGATTACGGCCCAGATGGCCACCGAGAACAGCGCGCACGCCAACCCCACCTGCAAGCCATAGCGCCCGCTTGGCACGGGGCCCAGCACCAAGCGTCGCCGCAACGCGCCGCGCCGCAGCGACGACAGTCCCACGGCAATGAAGATCGACGACGCCGCGAACAGGGCATATGCCGAAAACGCCGCGTAATTCACGTACTTCGCCGAAAGGCCCTGCGAATCCACCGCAAGAAATCCCACCGGCGTCTCGTTCGCGCACGCCTTATCCGCGCTGCGCGCAACGTCGGCCGCCGACGCCGTCGCATCGCTTGCCGCAAAGCCGTACAGCGACTGCGCGAATCCCCTCACGCGCTGGTCGACCAACGACCCGCGAGCGCTCTGGTAGCTGATCACCGTTTGCAGCTCGGGAGCGTCCCCGCCCGTGCGCGCGGCGGCAAGCAAGTCGCCCTGAAACCCCTCGGGGATGATCAACACGTAGCTGGCCAGGTCTTTCGCCGACGCGTCCTGCAGCCCGAACGTGCTGTCGTCCACGTGCACCTCTTCGGCATCCTTCAAGGCGAACGCGGCAAGCGCCGCCGACGCATCGGTCCCGTCGCGGTCGATCACCGCCACCTTCGGGGAGTCGGCCTTGAACTCGCCATGCGGCGCAACCTCGATGGCGCCCGAGCCCAACAGCGACATGGCCCCCAGCGCAACCATATAGATGAGCAAGTAATTCCAATGGCGCGCGGCCACTTTCAACGCAAGCTTAAAGACGTTCATAGTTGTGCCCCCTCATCAGCAGCGCCGCCGCCACGAAGAACGCGGCAGCCATGGCAACCAGCACGCCCACCGTACTGAAGAACGGCGCAAGCGAGTCGTAGTACGTCAGGTCGTAGAACGCGTTGGCCGCCTGCGCCGCCGGGTTGATCAGCACCGCCCACGGCGCGGTTTGCGAAATCTGGTCCGCCAGCTGCATGGCCGGCTCGCCGTACAGGCCCGCGAACAGGGCGCACAGGCAGGTGATGCCCGTGGCCAGGCCCACCTTGCCCGCAACCGGCATGCCCGGCAGCGCGCCAAGCACCGCGCCGAAGCCCACCGACATAAGCGCGCAAGCCGCGATGGCCACCACCGCCAGCCCGTCGCGACCGCCGAATTCCACGCCCAGCACCAACCGCATGTACGCGAAAGCCAGAAGCAGGCATGCGAACACCACCGCGAAGCTGGCAGTCATGGAAACGGCCAGCTGGCGCGTGGTTGAAGCACCCGACACCTGCCGGCGCGCACCCACTGCCGACGTGTTCGCGCGCACCGCCGAGACCGAGTGAATGGCCACCGTGATGGACATGAGCGCCGCGAAACCCATGAGCGCATAGTAGTAGCGCACGGTGCCGCTTGACGCCACGCGCAGCACGTCGACCTGCTGCGTGCCCACCGCGTCGGCCATGAATGCCTGAACCGCCTGGTCAGCGCCGGGCGTTTGCGCAAACGCCTCCAGCTGCGCATCGGTCGGCGGGGCCTGCAGGTCGGCCGCACCCGCCTGCGCCAGGAACACCTGCTTCATTTCCGCATACAGCTGCCGATAGCGGTCGAGCACCGCGCGCACGATGCTCTGGCCAAGCGTGTCGGAGGCAAGCGGCGAGACGTCCATGGACGGCAGTCCTTCGCCGTCCACCGTGATCGCCGCGGCCGCATCGCCGGAAAGCACCAGGTCACGGGCCGCATCGGCATTCGCCACCTCGCGCACGTCCAGCAGTTGGTCGTCGCCTTCGGCCGACACCTGCGCCAGCATCTCGCGGAAGAACGTGGCACGCGTGGCGTGATAGTTCTCGTCAGCCACCACCGCGCAACTTACGGGGTCGGCACGATAGTATTCGTCGAAGTTCGCGAACATCACGTGGAACAGCGTCGCCAGCACCAGCGGGAACGCGATGACCCACACCAGCACGTCGCGTTGGCGCACCAGCATGCGAACGGTATGGATGAACAGCGCTTTCATGACGCCCCCTTAGTCGCGCAGCTCGCGGCCGGTGATTTCCAGGAACACATCGTTGAGCGTGGGCGGCTCGGAATAGACGCGACCCACGGCCACGCGCGCGGCCTTCAGCGCGCCCAGCACGTCCAGCAGATTCCGCTCGCTCGCCTCGCACGTGGCGCTGAGCTGGCCATTCGCGAATTCGCAGCCGATGACGTGTGGCAGCGCACGAACCGCGCTGGCAGCCGCCTGGCCGCGTGCATCCGGTGCGCCGGGCAGCTCCACCACAATCTTCTCGCCCACGGCAATGCCGCGCTTCAGCTCGTCGTTGGTGCCCTGCGCCAGAATGCGCCCGCCGTCCATGATCATGATGCGCGTGCAGATCTGCTCGACTTCCTCCATGTAATGGCTGGTGTAGACCACGGTGGCGCCCTCGTCGCGCAGCCGCACGATGCCGTCAAGGATAGAGTTGCGGCTTTGCGGGTCCACAGCCACGGTGGGTTCGTCGAAGAAGATGAGCTCGGGCTTGTGCGCGATGCCGCACGCGATGTTCAGCCTGCGCAGCAAACCGCCCGACAGCTTGCCCGGACGCATGCGGCGGTAATCTTCCAGGCCCACGAACTCGATGGCCTCGTCCACCAGCGCGCGACGGCGCTTTTTGTCCGGAACGTACAGCGCGCAGAAGCAGTCAACGTTTTCAGCCACGGTCAGCTCGTCGAAAACGGCCACCTGCTGCGGCACCACGCCGATGCGGCACTTCAGGTCGTAACGCGTCGGCGACATAGGTTCGTTAAACAGGCGGATGTCGCCCTTGTCGTAGGTGAGCAGCTGCAGCATGCAATTCATGGCCGTGG
>ERZ1034962.725-NODE-725-length-13440-cov-6.106836_pt1 | contig 13440 bp, 10 predicted proteins | sample MGYA00520696_ERZ1034962 | MGnify/ENA primary metagenome ERZ1034962 (study PRJEB33766, sample SAMN09781770) | gut metagenome | biome: gut microbiome | host: Homo sapiens | place: Madagascar | study: EMG produced TPA metagenomics assembly of the PRJNA485056 data set...
TAATCCCCGACAACGGAGTCGTCATGTGCTTGCGCGAGCCAACTTAACTACTTAACCACTTAACCACTTAAAGCGAAGCGACTTAATCCCCGACAACGGAGTCGTCATGTGCTTGCGCGAGCCAACTTAACTACTTAATTACTTAACCACTTAAAGCGAAGCGACTTAATAAAGAGACTGGAGGGTCCATGAAGTTCACACGAAGAGGCTTTCTCGGCGGGCTTGTCGCCGTCTCGGCGCTGCCGGCGATCGGCAAGGACGATCCGACCGTCTTTCCCGCGCGCGGCAAGTTCGAACGTCTTGTCCTTGCCTACCAGCACGTCCACATCGGCCTGGAGAAGCCGTTTTCCGTGCTGCACATCTCCGACACGCACTTCACGGCCGCGTATCCGGACGAGGATGCGAAGAAGCAGAAGCTGCGCGAGGTCCGCACGAAGACCTTCGGCGGGCGCCAGGAGGAGGCGTTGTGCGATTCGCTTGCCTGGGCGAAGGAGAACGTCGACTATGTCGTCCACACCGGCGACCTCATCGACTGGCAGAGCCGCGCGAACTTCGACCTCGTGAAGAAGCACTTCGGCGCGGGCCTGTGCGGCGCGGTCGGCAACCACGAGTTCTCGCCGGACATGTGGCTCGGGAAGGACGAGAACAGCGAGGCGCACAAGGCGAAGACGCGCGCGCCGGTTGCGGCCGCCTACCCCTTCGACATCGAACTCGCATCCACCGTCGTGAACGGCGTCAACTTCGTCACGCTCGACGACGTGTACGGCTACGTGACCGCGCACCAGGTCGAACGCTTCGCCGCCGAGGTGAAGAAGGGGTTGCCGATCGTCCTCTGCATGCACGTTCCCTTCTTCTCGGCGCACATCTGGCGGGCGCACGAGAAGTTCTGGCGCGCCGGACGCAAGTTCGCGTCCGCCGTCCTGCCGGACGCGCGCGGCGACTACCGCAAGCAGCGGACCGACGTCGTGACGCGCGATTTCATCGCCTCCCTCAGGCGCGAACCGCTTCTGAAGGCCATTCTCGCCGGACATCTGCACATCACGGTGCAGGACCGCTTCTCGCCCACCGCGATGCAGTATGTCGTGGGCGGAAACTTCATGTTCCACGGGCAAGAGGTCCTGTTCACGTGAACCTGCGCAAGGTCTTCGTTGTCGCGATGGACAACGAGGCGGCCGCCGTCACGGCGCACTTCGCCGCCGTCGCGGAGGAGTCTGTGTTCGGGCGCCGCATCGTGACGGGTACGCTCGCGGGCGAACCGACCGCCGTCGTCGTCTCCGGCGTCGGCAAGGTGAACGCCGCCGCCGCCGCGCAGCTTGCGCTCGCGCGCTTCAACCCCGAAGTCCTGCTGAACGTCGGCGTCGCGGGGGCCCTCCACGCGCCGATGCAGGTCGCGGAGGTCTACCGCGTGCGTGCGGCCGTGCAGTACGACTTCGACCTCGCCGCGATCAACGGCACGTCCGTCGGCACGCTCAACGAGTACACGGCGCGCGAGCTGCCGTTGGACCGCGCGGGCAACGCCTTCCCCGAGGCCCTGCTCGCGACGGGCGACCGCTTCAACGATTCGCCGGTGGACTACCGCTTCCTCGTCGAGGACGTCAAGGCCGACCTCCGCGACATGGAGGGCGCCGCGATCGCGCACGTCGCCCGCCGCGCCAACGTGCCCCTTCGTGCCCTCAAGGCCGTTTCGGACGTGGCCGGTTCGGGTTCCACGGCCGACCAGTACCACGCCAACCTCACCCATGCCCTCAAGGCCCTCTCCGATGCAATCCCCGCCTTCTTCGGGATTAAGTCGCCTTCGGCTTTAGGTAATTAAGTGGTTAAGTGACTAAGTCGTTAAGTCTGTACTCGTTACTGTCCTTCATTGTCACGGCCCAACTACTTATTAGACGGTCACATGTTCGCCCATCCATTTGCAAACGAAACCGTTAAACCTCTTAACCAGTTAACAATCTAATTACTTAACTACTTGACCGCTTAACTACTTGACCACTTAACCACTTAATCACTTAACCACTTAACCACTTAACTACTTAACTACTTAACCACTTAATCACTCATGGACCTCATTCCCTCCTTTCAGGTTGACCACACGCGCATCAAGCCCGGCATTTATGTGTCCCGTACGGACGTGCTGGGGGCCGAGACGGTGACGACGTACGACATCCGCATGAAGTTCCCGAACACCGAGCCGGCGATCCATCCGAACGCGATGCACACCATTGAGCACGTGGTGGCGACGTTTCTGCGAAATGATCCGCAGTGGAAGGACCGGGTGGTCTACTGGGGGCCGATGGGGTGCCTCACGGGGTGCTATCTCATCATGAAGGGCGCGCCGCGTCCGGAGGAAGACCTTCTGCCGCTCATGCTCGCGGCGTTCCGCCATCTGCGCGACGATGAGGGGGAGATTCCCGGCGCGTCTGCGGTCAACTGCGGGAACTTCCGCCTCCACGACCTCGCGATGGCGAAGTGGGAGGCGGCGCAGTTTGTCTCGCGCCTTGAACAGGCCCCCTGCTTCGCCTACCCCGTCGCCGAACGCATCGTGACGGACAAGGGCGCGGTCTTCTACGATTCGTGACGGCGCCCTCGCCCCGTTTTTGATATACTTACCGTCTCTTTGGACGATTAGCTCAGTTGGTTAGAGCAGGACCTTTACACGGTCAAGGTCGGGGGTCCGAGTCCCTCATCGTCCACCACTTGAGGGCACACGGTGTCTGAAGGGGCCTGGCGCGGGTACTTCGCGTGCCAGGCCTCCGTGGGGTACAATCGCTAAAACCTGGAACCTAAAACCTAACTCGCTTCAAACCTAACCCGTCGGAATTCTACATCTTGTCAACGCCACGATGGTTTTGGTATTTTCTCTTACATGTTCTTCAGGATAGTGGAGTAGATATACAGGAATGTCTTCAAGTCTAGAAGCCGCAAGACGAAGGAATGAAGCGCGCGATTACTCTTGGAATCCAGTCGGTACGGACGAACCTCGTGCCGATGGTCGTACTGTGGTTGATGGCGACTGCGCTGGTTGTTGGATATTACCATGTCGGGGCGGTGGTGGCGGTGTTGGAGCCGTTGGTGCGTTGGCAGGCAACGAGCGGGTGGGTGGCGGCGTTCATGAACCGCGTCGTCTTCTGTGGTCTGCTGCCGGGCGTGTTTCTGCTTTCGGTCAGGTCGATTCGTCCGCCGCGCCCGTGGTTGACGGTGTTCGTCTATTCGCTCTGGGGTGGACTGTGGGGAATTGCCTGTGATTGCTTTTTTACTCTTCAGACGACATGGTTTGGAACGGGTACGGATGTCACGACAATTGCGAAGAAGGTTCTTGTGGATCAGCTCGTGTGGAATGTTTTCATCTGCACGCCGCCCAATGCGTTGTTCTTCCCCTGGGTGGCCCGTGATTTTCAGATGGAGCGATTTCGCGGTATGTGCACGTTCCTCATGGATGTCTGTCTCACGATGCTTGTCTCAAACTGGATTGTGTGGATTCCGGTCATGGTCGTGAACTATGTGTTCCCATTGCCGCTTCAGATCCAGCTCGTCGGTTTGGCGAGCGCGTTTTGGATGTTGGTGGCATTGAGAATTGTCAAGTGACATTGTCCGGGTCAATCTTGGAGCGATTTGCCGTGCTCCGTCGGCGTGTGGCCGAAATGGCGGCGGAAGACCGTGCAGAAGTGTTGGGGCGTGCGGAATCCAAGACGAACGGCGACTTCCTTTGAGGTGAGATTACCCTCGGAGAGAAGCTGCTCCGCCTTTTCCATGCGGATGCGAAGCAGGTAGTCCGCCACGGTCTCGCCAAAATTCTTCCTGAAGGTCTTCTCGACCACGGGATAGGAGTATCCGGATTTCGCGACGATGTCGGCCGACGACAGGTTTTCGGCGAGGGAGTCGTCGATGAAAAGGAGGAGGCGTCCGAGCCAGTCGGGTTCGATCTGGTAGGCACTCGTCGAGGCACGTTCGATGAGACCGGTCGGCTTGACGAAGAAGACTGGCCGGTTCTTGTGCGCCAGCGGGTCCTTGAGCGCGGCATCGAGCAGACGCGCGGCGGCGAAACCGACACCGCGGGCGTTGGGATCGATCGAGGAGATCGGCACCGGCGAGAAGGCACAGATGATCGTGTCGTTGTCGGATCCGAGAACCGCGAGGTCCGACGGGACGGGCCGTTCGAGGGACAGGGCGGTCTGGATGACCTGGTAGGCCCGAACGTCATTGGCACAGAAGATGGCGCATTTGCGGGGAAGCCGCTTCACCCAGTTCGTGAGGTTCTTCCCGCGGAAGACACATGGCTCGTGGCCATTTGCCGCGACGAGGTCGGTAAAGGCGTGCTCACGGGGATCCGAGAAGGGAAGGCCGGGAAATCCGCAGAAGGCGAAGTTCTGGAATCGTCGTTTGAGAAAGTGGTGGGCGGCGATGCGGGCGATTCCCGCATGGTCGCAGTCGACGGAGACGTCCGTGGCGGTGATGGATTTTGCGAAGGTGTTGACGATCGGGATGTCGAGATCGCGCAGGATGCGGCAGGTCCGCTCGTCGTTTACATGGGAAATGAGTCCGTCAATTCCGTGGAGGACATCGCGGTTGGAGACGACGTCGGTGGGATTGAACAGCTCGAGCGTCCAGTCGCTTCGCCGCTGGGCGAAGTTGGCGACGCCTTTGGCGAGCTCATGCCCGTAGTCGCGGGCGTTTTCGGATACGAGAGCGAGTTTGACCATGACAGGTGGCATTGTACCATATTTCGTGATAGACAATTAAATATTTTCTATCATGAAACACTTGGATGATGCACGGCACTGCCATTTTTGATAAATTGAAAACCACTGAAAAACAGTTTTTTCTAGGGAAGGAATTCACATGAAAAAAATCCTGTCTTCTCTTGCCGCGATGGCCGCACTCGGAACGTGCGCGTCGACGGTGAACGTGCCGACTGGTTCGACGGTGAAGCTCTCCGACAATTCGCCGGCGGACGACTTTGTCCTCGCGGGCGGCACGCTTGAGCTGGACGTGGCGGCGAACGCCACGCAGGAGCTCATCGGTTCCATTACGGGTTCGGGTGAGATCAACAAGACTGGCGCGGGGACGTTGATTTTCAACGGTGGCGACACCTTGACGTCCTCAACGACGATCACCATAGGGGCGGGATACATGCGATTCAAGGACTTCGCCGAGGCGGGAGGTGCGAAAATCAGCTGTGCGTCGGGCTCCTATCTTGGGAACGTGTCGGGATATTCGATTACGATTCCGGAAACTACGGAGTTTGTGCAAAATGGCGTTGTCGGGCTGAATTTCCAAGGCGGGCAGACCAACAACATTGCCGCCGCGCTGGTGTCGTCGAATGGAAAGATCAATGTCTTCGGCGCGGGGACGGCGGGGGCGGCTGTTCGGTTCTGCGGTACGCTCCCCGGCAAGTGCAGGGCGAATTCGGGTACCGAGCATTACTTCAATATCGACAATGGCATGACGGTGATCTTCGCGAAGACTGCTGACGTGCCGGTTGTGGATTATTTTGAATGCCAGAGCGGCAAGGTGGTGTTCGAGACGGCGTACCCGGGCCAGTTGGCGGGAAATGCCTGCGTAACCAGGGGAATGATTGACTTGGCCGGCAATGACCGCTCGGTGCCGATGCTGCTGTCCCGTGGCGAGACGGGGACGCCGACCGACCGGACGGTCATGAATTCATCTGCGACGGACGTGATGTTGACGATTGGAACACCGAAGACACAGGACAGAATCCTGAATTTCACCTTCGATGACGGAGCCGGAGCGCTGAACCTCAACTTCAACCCCAACACGGCGAGCCCGAAATACGATCTCAACAATGCGCTCTTCCGCAATTCCTCGTTGACCTTGTCGTCCGGAACGCTTGAACTTGATGAAAGCCAGAGGGCGATTGCGACCGGCCGGACGTGGCAGGAAGCGCCTTTCGTCAAGGGTCGGTATCTGCGATTGACGATCACGAACAGCGTCTACACCGCCGGAAACGCCGTGCGTGTTTCCGATCTTCGTCTGACGCGCAGTGGGTATGAAATTGCCTGGCCCGTAGGAACGACGGCGGCCTCGGACAATCCTTCGCAGGAGAATACCGATCCCGGAAATCTGGTGGACGACGACCTTCAGACGTACTGGCGCCCTGGGAATTACAATCCCGGTGCCGGCGAATATGCGACAGTCGTCATCTCCATGGGAGAGGACATGTGTTTCAATGGCTACAAGATGGCGGCGGGAACGTCAGAAAACGCGGCGCCGAGTGGGTGGATGCTTGATGTCGGTACGCTCGTCGACGGCAATGTCGTTTGGAAACGTATCGACGACGTGTGGGCGAATCGCGAGACCGAATGGCATCGTACGTCCAATCAGACTTGGAAGTTCCTTACATACTATGATGTGCTGATCTCTCGCTTGCTCAGCTATGACGCGGGATATCCGTATATCGTCTTTCCCGTGACACCGGCGCAGAATATGACGACCTACAAGCGCCCAATCTTCGAAAAGCCCAGATTTGCGTTGGCCGTGGCGTCGGGAGCGTCGATGAAATTGAATGGATATGTGGAGGAGATCGGGTCCCTGACGGTGGATGGCAGTCTGGAGATGGATGGAACCCGTGTGCGCATCGGAAAGCTTTCGGGCGGTGTCGCGGGAACCATCGACCTCAGGGGAACGGGCGTTTTGGAACTTGACGGCGAGACGGGGACGGCGTGGCCGTATGAAATCAGGGGTGGAGGAACGATTACGCTGCGTGGCGGATCGGTTGGTGGTACCGGGACGCTGACGGGAAATTATGAACTCGCGTTCGACGGCGGCGCTCTTTCGGGATTTGCCGCCGTGTCCGGCACGCTGACTCTTTCCGGTACGCCGACGTTCCAATGGGACGGCGTGACGCAGAATGGCAAGAAGACCTTTCTCTCCGCCGGGAGCTTTGCCTCTGGCACGGCTGACGTACTTGCCGGCGCCAAGGTGACAAACATCCCTTCGTCCCGTTGCCGTGCTTCGGTTGCCGTCGCCGGCAATGCGGTCGAAGTCCGTGTCGGTATTCCCGGGATGGTGGTAGTCTTTCGCTAAACGTTTGGAGATAGGAAATCATGATTGACGTACTGTTGGCGTCCGCCATATGACCTATGACCGTAAGGTATTCAAGTTCGCCCCGGATGTTCTCCGAAGGGCACGCCGTAAGGTTGTCGAAGCTGTAAGCTGATGGGAATGGAGGGCTGCGTGAGATCGTTTGTTTCGGTTGTTGTTCATGTCAGGATTCTGCTCATAGTCCTGGTGTGTTTGGCTGTCTTCTCCTTGCCCGCCGTCGTGCCGGATCGTGCGGCGATCCTGCGGTCGCACGCGATCTTCTGGTCACGTCTCGGCTTTACGCCGGATCCCTGCATCCTGACCGTAGACGGGAAGGTGCCGACCTATGGAGAGGACTGGCACGGGGCGATCAACCGCAAGATGTACGAGGCTGGACTGCGCGTGTTCTCGGGTATCCTCTTCTCCGGCTGGGTCGACGACGGACGGTACGACTTCGCCGAGACCGACCGGGCGCTCAAGGAACTCTTCGACAATCTCGGTCCCGACGCCTACTACATTCCGCGCGTGAAGCTCAATCCGCCGATGGGCTGGATGAAGGCGCATCCGGAGGAGCTCTTCGTCTACGAAAACGGCAATCCCGATCCCGAGGACATCCGTGGCAAGGTCGGAACCGCGGCCCATGACGTCAAGGGATACGACGCCGGACCCGAAATGCGGTCGAAGTATCGCGGGCCGGATAATCGCGGCGGCACGTTTTCCAATCAGTCCTTCGCCTCCGAACGCTGGGTGGCGGATGCGGAAAAGGCGCTCGTGGCCCTGCTCGACCATCTGCGGGCCTCACCGTACGCCGAGCGGATTCTCGGTGTCCACTACGCCTACGGCGTTTCCGGCGAGACGTGCCTGTGGGGACGGTTTGGAAAGCCGGCGAAGGGGGATTACAGTCGGGTCTTCGAACGTGGTTTTCTCAAATGGGGGGCGGCGAAATACGGCGACGAGGCGGCGGCGCTGAAGGCGTGGGGAGGGAATGCGCGGGTTCCGCCGTATGCCGAACGCGAGACGCGGGAACCTCTGCTGTTGGCGTTCGGGCGTTTCGAGGACACAGCGCGAAACCGCAAGCTCGTCGATCTGGACGAGTACATGTCCGACCTCAACGCGGGGCTCTGCATCCGCTTCGGCAAGGTAGTGAAGGAACGGTGGCCGGGTCTGCAGACCGGCGTGTTCTACGGTTATTTCCTCGAATGCCACAATGCCGCGTATACGGGCCACTGTGCGCTCGGAAAGGTCCTTGACGCTCCGGAAGTCGATTTCTTCGCCGCGCCGTGCAGCTACGTTAACCGCTGGCCGGGAGGATCGGGTGGGTTCCTTGCGCCCGCCTATTCGGTGATGTCCGCCGGAAAGCTCTGGGTCGACGAGATCGACATCCGCCCGTACTTCATGGGTCCGGACGTCTTCAACCAGAACAACACGCCGGCCCGCAACCGGATGATGTTCTACCGTGAATTCGCGAAGAATCTCGCCTGCGGGTCGCGTTTCTGGTGGATGGATCTCGGTGGGGACTGGTACACGAAACGCGGACATCCGATTCAGCTGGAGACGGTCCGCGAAATCGAGGCGGTCGATGAACGTCTGTCGAAGGACGCGGCGAATCGGAAGTCGGTCGCCGACGTTCTGGTGCTCGTCGACGAGGAATCGATGAAGTATCGTACCATTTCGGAGATGTGGAGCGAACTGGTGATGGTCGCCACGCGTCAACTCACGCTCTCCGGCACGATGAGCGAGATCCGCATGCTTCGAGAACTGCCGAAGCTCGATCTCTCGCAGTACAAGCTCATCGTCACTTTCGACTGCGCGCGAATGGACGATGAATGCCGGGGAAGACTTCTCGCGTCTCCAGCAGTGAAGTTCTTCACGTTCTTGGACGGATATTCACACCCGAAGAGTTCGTCTTTCCACATGGCGAAGCTCCTGACGGGGGCCGAGGTTCGTGAATGCCACGGAGAAGAGGGGGCGAGCCGAATCGTCTTCGAGGCACCGTTCGAGAACGGATTCACGGGTGCGAAGCGATTGCTCGCCCCGTTGCCGCGCCTGATGATCGCGAACGGCGAGCCGATCGCGAAGGACGATCGAGGGCGTGTCGTCTTCGCTCGCATCGACAAACGACGCTACTATGCCGCCTACCCGTTCCTCACCTGGCAGAACTGGAGGCGTCTGGCCGAAGGGGCCGGGTGCACCGTCTACGGAACGCCTCCGTGCACGGTCTACGCCGATTCGCGCTTCACCGCGATTTTCCCGTTCAAGGACGCCAATCCCGAAGACTTCATCTTCACGGAACGTCGTTCCTCCATTCAGCGGACGATGAAGGCCCGCGAGGAATCGACGGCTCAGAAGCCCGGCATCTCGCATTTCATCGTTCACGAACCGGCGGGGGGACGGAAGTCGCCGCCGACGACTAAGGGGGAGTAGAAATGGAAATGAAGATCTATGTTCTGATGGTGTTCTTCCTTGCCGCTGGATGTACCGAAGCCTTCGGCAGGGAAGGGGGAAGCGTAGTGCGTCCAGGCGAATTCCACCGACCGGATATGCGCCAGCACGTGGGGATTCCGTCCGTAGCCGTTTCCGTGTATCCGTATCGAATGGACCCGCGGCGACATCCGGATGACGCCCGGCGATGGGTGAAGCCGCCGGACAGGGGCGTTCTGGGCGACCAGCTGCTGTTCATGGGCGCGCTGCGGGACTTCAACGACGAGAACTTCGAACGTGAGCTCGACCGCATCGTCGGCCGTGACGACATGGGCTCGATGATCTGGGCGAATTGTTCGATCTTCAAGAATGCGAAACTCGAGGCGCAGATGAAGGAATTGAAGCGTCGAGGACTCTTCCTTTTCGACATCTGGGGCTATTATCCCGAGGGTTTCGACCCCGCTAATCCGAAGCCGATCAAGCATCCGCGGCGGGTCTACGGCGACTATCGCCCGTCGCCCGAGAACCTCGCGATGTTCGAGCGCGTGCTCGGCGACCACTGGCTCGGCATGGACAACGGCGAGCAGGACGGACGCTACATCGGCTGGCCCGGCTACGGCAAGCAGTACGAACCGTTCGGCGTGGACCGCGTGAACGAATACCGCCATTTCCAACACCACTTCGAGGACATGGACCTACGGCACGGAAACAGGATGGCCGCGCTCGTCTCCGCGACGTACGGGCATTACTATCTCAGATCCGGATGTTACACCTCGATCGGGGCTGAGACGGGACAGGCCCTGCCGAATTCGCAGCTTTACTATTCTTTCCTTCGCGGCGCGGGCAAGCAGTACGGCGTACCGTGGTTCGGCAACGTTTCGGTGTTCAACCGGTGGGGCGCCAAGAGCTACAAGCTCGATTCCTCCACGGCGACGAGTCCAGTTCCGATCGGTCCCGCGCACGGCACGTCGCTCGCGCTCTTGAAGAAGCTCCTCTATGCGCAGATCTTCTACAACTCCTTCGCCGTGGGCTTCGAGTGTTCGCACTACCAGCTCGCCGCCGACGGGAAGACCGAAGAGCTCTCGCCGGTCGGCCGTATCCACCAGGGTGCGCGTGACTGGTCGCGAAAATATGGCGATCCCGGAACGATGCACACGCCGGTCGCGTTGATGTTCGACTTCTTCGCCGGCTGGGAGCCGCCACAGCATCTCTATGCCGGCGAGGACGGCTTCCGCGTCTGGGGAACGATGCCGTACGAGGCGTCCGACTACTTCGCACATGGCGTATTCTCGCTGCTCTATCCCGAATACGAGGCGGCGAGCTTCTACCATGACGAACACGGCTTCAACGCCGACACGCCGTTCGGCGACATCGCCGATTCCATCCTCTCCGACGCCTCGCCGGAATTCCTCTCGCGCTATCCGGTGGTCGTGCTCTGTTCGAAGATGCGTTCGTCTCGCGAGCTCGCCGACACGCTCGCGAAATATGTGGCGGGGGGCGGGCATCTCGTCATGACGCGTGGAAACGCGACGGCGCTGTTTCCGAAGGGTGTGCCCGCGGGGCGTGTGACGGTCTTCGATTCGGAATGGGGCGTCGTCCGCGAGCCGGTCTGCGGAAAGGTCAAGTGCGGACAGGTCGACAGGCCCATGCAGAATCCGCATCCGCTCGAAGAGGAGGTGCGGACGCGGTTGACGGAGATCTTCCGCGAACAGATGATCTTCGATCTCGAGGAGCCGCAGGGGCGTTCTCTGATCACGTGCCGCCGCGGCCGGGACGACTACACGGTCGCAGTCCTCAACAACACCTGGCAGGACCGTGAAGTCAGGCTTGTCGCCCGGGCGGGGCGGATCGTCTCGGTCGAGGAACTGCCGACGCCGGACGACATGCACGGGGAGGTCGGCTACGCGCCGAAGGGCGTCGAACCGAAGGGCGGAGAGGTGCGGATGTTCCGCGTGAAGCTCGACGAAGGCGAGGCGGTTGTGGAGAGAAATGAAGTGCCCGAGCGTCCGAATGCCGCGAATCGCGTCTACGTGATGCGCGGAAACGGCGAACTCAAGGACGAGCCGCTCGTGCGCCCGACGTTCTTCCGCCACTACGACACGATGCTCGTCGACTGGCGCTGGTTCGAGCAGCGTACGGAAGCGGAGATTGCGCGGCAGATGAACTGGCCGAAGCTGCAGGGGTTGAAACTGATGCTCGATTTCCGCAGCGGATTCAACTACTATCCGGACCTCCGCATTCCGACCATCAAGTCCATCGCCCGCGAGAAGGAGACGCTTCGCCGGATGAAAGACGTGCTTGCGAAGGCGGCGCTCTGCGGAATCGGGGAGGTCGTTATTTCCGAAGACCGTGGCAAGGACAACAAGGACGAGATTGAAAGCATGGAGGAGGGCTTCGCGAAGATCCTCGCGCTTCCCGAGGCGAAGGGTATGATCTTCTGGCAGTGCGGCAACCTGATGCGGGAAAGCCGCTACCGGCCCGGCAGGGGGTGGCAGTTCACTGATTGCTGGGAGAATGCGAAGAACCGGGCGAAACGGCTTGGAACGAATGTGTTTCGACCCGCGTACCGCGTTGCCGCGGAGCTCTACCGCAAATCCGCCTCCGAAGTCGCCGCGGAGATCCGTCGTGACCGTCCGGCGCTCGTCTTCCTCTCCGCACCGGCGGTCGACCGGAACGGGCACCACTATTCCCTGTCGAGACCGTTTGCCGAATGGGGAACGGATGACGAGCGGAACGCGGTCATTGCGGCAATCCGCGCGGTGGGGGCCCGCATCGTCTATGATGCCGTCTTCGCGGATGTCGATGCGGAGTATGCCGAGGTCAGGAAAACCGAATGAACGGGATGGATCGGTAGGATCTGTTGAGATGAAGAAGTTGTTGGTTATTGGTACCGCGTTGTGTGCGTTGACTGGTTTTGCGGTACGGTCGTCTTCTTCGGAGAAGCTCACGATCTCGTTCTGGATCTGGGGCCTGTTCGACGCAGAGGAAGGCGGGGTCTATCAGAAGTTTGAGAAGGCCTTCACGGAGGCACTCGCGCGGGACTACGACTAATATCTCGCCAAGCTGAAGGCATGTGTGGAGGATGCGTGTGCGGTGAAGTGGGAAATCCTGCCGCAGGCGGAACTCGCGATGAGCGAAGGCGCGACCTACTGTGCCTCGAATTGCTTCCTCTTCGAGGAGCATTGCGACCTCTACTGGAAGATGCTCCGTGACCAGGCGGAGATTCTCCAGAAGGCGAGATTCAAGGGAATGATCCCCCGTACGACGGATGGTCCGGAGGATCCGAGCTGGACGCTACGAGCTGGGGAACTGAAGGCCATTAACGATTGTTTCAGGAAATAGTCTGATATCATTCGGTCAATGTCTTCGACTTCCTGTTATCGTGAATGTAGATGTGTATGAGGGGTAGTTCCTCTCTGCCTGCTCACTTATCGCGATATGTGACGAGGCACGTCCTTCACGATTGTCTGATTGAAGGTATTGCGGAAGCAAGAGGGTCAGAGCTTATTAACACAGTAAGCGTTCGTCGTTGATACAGTAAACCCAACTGTCGTAGCTGAAGCCGCCCAAAGGCGGCTTCAGCCTTTATTTGCAGGGGTTTGAGCGTGCGATGCCTTCACCACCTGGGTGAAACGCGGCTTCGGCGGGATGTCCGCCGCTGGCGCCGCCATGCAAAGGAAAAGTCGTTCGTGCTATACTTTCAGCTACCAAGAAGAAAGGAAGAACGAACGACATGGAAAAGCATACCACAAAACAGGACGGCCGTGCGCGGACGACTTCGGGCGTATCTGCGCCATTCACTCGAGCCCAGCCGCTCCGATCGTGCGGGCGTGGCGGTAAAGGTCCTTGATCTCGTCGTTTGTGTACCAGACGTAAGCTTCGAGAAAAGACGCGAAGCCGCCCTTTGACCAGAACTGCCCACGCCGCTTGAAGCGGTTCTGGTTCTATGAGCACTACGACTCCATCGCGCCGCTTCCCATG
>ERZ1034962.727-NODE-727-length-13411-cov-22.949205_pt1 | contig 13411 bp, 15 predicted proteins | sample MGYA00520696_ERZ1034962 | MGnify/ENA primary metagenome ERZ1034962 (study PRJEB33766, sample SAMN09781770) | gut metagenome | biome: gut microbiome | host: Homo sapiens | place: Madagascar | study: EMG produced TPA metagenomics assembly of the PRJNA485056 data...
CTCACTTAAAAAATAGCTCGTATCCATTTGGTGGGGGGGATACGAGCTTGTATATTCTTCAACACTTCCGGTGAACTCGCTTATATGTCACTTTCCACCTCATGTGTCGTAGATATTAACACCTGTGTTCGAGGTTGCATTTCACCAATAGCAAAGGTGCAATCACATCTAAATTGATTGTCAGTATTACCAGTCGGAGAAGAAAATGAAGCCGTGAGGTTAATATTTCTACTTATTAACTTATAATAATTATTTGTTGTAGATCCAATAAATATGTGTCCAGCTTCATAACTGCCACTATGAACCACAAAAGTATATAATATATTACCTTTTGTATCTACTATATTAGCAGTCGTAGTTTTATCAATAGTTGTAGCACTTACTAACAAGAGTTTTGCGTCTATCAATTTTACACTGTCTCTTCTTTTTATTCCGTCCGTTTTTTCAATGACCCCGTGACTATTTGTATATCGTCCGTTAATATTTTCTGTACTTAAATGCTCAATATAATAGTTCCCATTATATCTGTGTGATGTATTAGAGTCGGTATTATTTAAATACACAGCACCGCCACTATAATTTACTAATGTAATATTATCAATGTATACGGGCACATCATTACTAACATAAACTAAAGAGCTAATTTCAGTCTTATTATACTTTATAGATACGTTTGTCATAGTAAATGTTGTTGCGTCGTATAAATTAATTTGCGATGAATGGCTAATATTAGCAACACGATTAACAAAATTTAATGTTCCACAGTTTAAAACGAGGTCAACAGCGTTGTCAGCGTTTATTACTGTGTCTATCTTTTCAACATATAAGTTAGATAAAGTAACACCGACGCAGGAATAAAGTATAAGACCAAATTTATGTTTTTCAAAATCACAATTATTTACATATATTCCATAGTTTTCCGACCCATTATCGCCAGTTATCTGTAGTCCTGTTGATACATTTTGTTTGCCATAGAATTGACATTCAGTGTATTCGACATTATTACATGTCCCACTTTGATTTACACAGATATTTATGCTCTCAAATCTGCAATGGTTAAATTTAACACACCAAGCACCACGCATATTTATACAGCAATTGAAGTCTAATAAGTGTACATTCTCAATAAAAGAATACCTAATTCCTGTGTAAGGAGCGGAGGTTGTGCCATTAAAATTTAATCCAATATGAGACCCATCCACATCGTGCGCTCTGAAATCTTTTAATACTAATTTATCAGCGCTGTTGTTATCAACGAATGTACAAAAATCCGATGTACACTCTATTATGCTATTGTTATTTCCACTACCTATAATTGCATTACCAGTTTTTAATTTAAGTGGTTTATTTGTGTAATAAATACCGGTAAACAATTCCACATAACCGAATTTATCAAGCATTGCTTGAATATTAATAGTATCAGTATTACCAGAGGTATCATTACTAGGTAAAACCATCCTTGAGTGCATTTGGAGTAAGATATTTAATGAGCCGTCACTCACCATTTCATCTAACTTCTTATTAATTTCTTCCTGCACATCAAGGTTTTTAAAATAGTTATCAACATACTGTTTAAGCGTATTAAACATTTGTTTCAGCTCGTCAAAATTCTCCGACAACTCATTAACATTTTCTATTACATTATTTAGATAATTAATAACCTTGCAAAGTAACTCATAATAAGTTAAAGAGTCGTCATAAACTAAAGGTAGTACCTTTTGACACCAATACCTAAAAGGTCTTAAATCATGCATATTTTTCCTCACTTTCTCTTTACCATAAAGTAAAGAATAAATTTTTAAGCTCGTCAATAATCATTTTATCTATATTTAGAAACGTCTCTCTAAACTTTAACAACATTTCTGATTGATTACCCTCGTAACCTAAAATCTTATCAACATAACTGTCACTTCTTTCTCCTGTTCCTGTCTCGCTATCCGATGATGTACCACTCATTGTGCTGTTGGTGCTATCTGTACCCTTGTTATGGGTTGCATTTGTTAAATAGTCATTGGTTTCAAGCCCGTCAATACCGCCCTGTGGTGTGTCACTGTAATAGCTCCAAGTATCAGTACTACCGCTAGCATTAGTTTGACTACTGTTAGTTCCGTTTCTCTTCGAGGTCTTGCTCTCACTCCCACTTCCCTCATGTGTCACACTTTTGTCTACACTAACTAAAGGTTGGATTTTTAGTAACTCACTCTGATAAAGCTGATTATAATAAGGCATTATATTTTTCATTTTATCAGATAGAAAGAGTTTCCATCTTCCCACAGTCTCACAGCAGATTTCTCTAGTATAGTAATGTCTTAAAATCTTCTTGCAAAGTTCTGCTCTGTAATTCTCGTCAAAAATCGGAAAGTCGCTAAAGATTTTGTTCCACGAATTATCGAGTATATCTTCAATATTATTAAAACCTTTCGACTCTGTTAAATTTGCGCATGTTTCGCAAATAAATCTAACTTGTGTCGTATACTTACTCATCTTCGTTATCCTCCTTCCTATCGTCTTTTTGGTCAAATACATCTCTAAAGTGACAGCTTATTTGAGTACCGAACATTCTGTTAATCTGCTCACATGCCTGTTGTCTTGCAAACTCGCGCGAATACCTATTCGCCATAACACCACCTTGAAGCCTTTGAACTTCATCCTTAATCATTCTTTCCTTTTTCTGAATACTGATATTTGTTATACCTAAATAAGTGAGAGCTTCATTCCACAGATTAACTTTCAACTCATATAGCTTATCAGCAACATAGGGCGCACCTGTTGTGAATACACCAAAAGAGCTTCCGTCCCCATCCATAAAATCATTACTAGCAAAAATAACAGGTTGGTTTCCATCATAATTCATATAAGCATTTTTTAAAGATAACTGTTGTTGCTCACTTCCTTTAATCAAAATTGGTGTTTTTTGCGCCTTACAATTAATATCAATACATGCGTCAAGTTCAGCTAGTCTTTTAGCATATATAGTCATCTTATCTTTACAACACCAGTGCGTCATATTATCCCAAATAATAACGCTATCATCACGAGTACAAACTTTTTGGTATCCATTAGAAGCATACGCGCGCCTATCTAAGGGAATATTATAAACATCTAACTGACCGCCAAGCATAGCTCTTAAGCAAAGATTACCCATAACATCATCATCAAAATATAACATAGCTTTATCTTCATATAAGCCAACCTCAATAAATCTTGCGTCTACAGTGCTAGGTAGACCAATCCACTCAAACGAACTAATAGCAATTTCTGTGAATAAATCTAAATATTGGTCAAACGTGTATAGCTGATAACAAACGCTGTCACCAAATGCCGTTCGCACTATCTCTCTCCGTGCTTTTCTTGCTTTACTCATATTTCACCACCTTAAACTGAGTTATCAAGTGAGTAATTACCCACTTCATCAGGATGTTTCCAAAATGTAATTCCGTTATTAAAGTAACTCTCAATTAATGCTATATCGTCACTAGGTGCACCACCTACGATTGTACAATCAACAGTTTTTGTGTAATTCCAGTGTGGGCGACTCGATACATTAGGTACTTTTGTTGTGTGGCAGGCATAGCCGAAAACATCGAAGTACTTGTCAATAGCTTTTGCGTAATCAGCCGTAATTGATTTACGCTGAGCCATAAAGCATACTTGACCTTTACCAAAAAGTGCGTTGTTAGTTGAATAATTACCTTTAACATCATTAGCAGATATACTAGCTGTGTAAGCACTAGTTAATATATTTTGTACACTGCCCAGCGCAGAATTACTCGACTGACCAGTGACCATTCCAACAGCTGTTTGAATAGCAGAAGGAATAGTATTGATTGTAATTGGTACAGTGTTTTGTGCAACCCATGCATTAAATGCGTCCACATTCCATGAACAGAGAGGAAAACTATCAAGCGTGATTGTTTCAGTCATATCCATTCTATCTGTACCGCTAGTTTCTGTAGCCTTGTAGCGGTCAAGTCTTAACACTTCCTGTACTGGCATTGTCATGTTGCCTACTATGTTATAATACGGTGTAAGATTTTCTGAAAATTCATATCGTTGAATTAATGTCTGACCACAGTTATTTCTTACCTCATTAAAGTTGTAAGGGTATGTATAAAGTTTATTGTTTCGTGGCTTGTAACCATTTATTGTATCAGTAATACTAATTGGTTTACCAGTTACATTAATTGGGTTAGTGTTACCAGTGAATGTAATATTAACTCCCTCGTCTGTTACATCAACAGGAAGGATATCAGTAGGGCAAGTGTAGATTGCTAAAATGTTGTCAGGTGTTTCTAAGTACTGATTTAAAAAAGTAGTGAGATTGTTGCTACCTGCTTCCGTATTCAAAAAGGCTTTGATTTGATAACCACTATATACACCATCGTACATATATCCACCAGTGTTAGCGAGTAGTACCATAGTGCATGTGCTCAATGAACCTAGCCCTATTACTTGAATACCACCGTTGTAAACGTACTCACCACACTCGACATTTTCAGGCAATATATGCTCACCGATGTTATCACTCAAACTGTGTTCACGTTCAACAAAGCATTCTTTTCTTTCAATGTCAAACCAGTAAGTTTGCAGAACATCAATTTGAAAGCTTATCTCGGCTGTCACATTGTTGATATACTCAATTCCTGTTACAAAGGCGTAGAACCAACGATTGCCAAAAGCTGTGTTTTGAAACATCATATAATTACAATCGTACAAAGAGTCTGCTGTGGCTTGCATTCTGCATTTTCCCTTATTCACTCTGTTGTAAGTTACTTTATCAAAATGTAATTTTTGTTTGCCTAGAAAATAATCTGTCTGAGCTTTAAGATTTGAAAAATAAATAGTGTGTTTCTGCTGAGTGGAGAGAGGTACCCCACTCAGCATGTACACTTTACTATTAGGTACTATGTACATATATCATCATCCTTTATTTAATACGACTGTATCGCCTACATCACTAGCAGCAGTGATTGGTGTAGCTCCTGCGTAGGTTGTTCCGTCTAAGTCTGCCACGAGTGTAATTTCTGTTGCTGATTGTGTTGATGGAATTACCACGGCACCATATTTCTGTACTGCAATTCCAGCTTTGGTGAGTGCTCCCGACTGTACAAAATTAAGTGTATTCGGTGCAAGTGTAGCCGTGTCGTTCTGTACATTGAGAGTGAAGATAGTGCCAGCTTCGGAGATATCTTTTCCTGTAATTTCTACAGTGATTGTCTCAGGCTGTGCAATTGTTGCTGTACTGTCCACAAAGGCGATAGCATTAGCGAACGGTGAATATGAAATGGTTTTCCAACAGTGTAGCCAATAATTCCAATATAAACCACTTCCGACACGTGTTTCATCAAATTCAAAGAGGTTATCATAAACTTGAAACCATTCCTCATCGAGTAAGACGCCCTTTACATTCTTCATCACTGCAAGTTCATCGGCTGTCACTTCCTCAAGCCCAGTAGACTCAGCTCTGATAGCTTCAAATCTTTCATTGTCGAATGAGCTAAAATCATCAATTAAGTGAAGCTTTCCAATAAATGTTGCTTTGTCCATATTAAATGCGCTTGCAAGCACTTTAACGTCAAACTTCGCGTTGAAATCTGCGTCCATAAAAATACACTGTTTATTAATATCGGTGTTATTCTGTACGTGAGCCTCGTTAAATCTACCAGTCATATCAATAGGGAGTAAATTTGATTTCGCTCTGAAAGCTACAGCAACATTATCCATATCATTTGTATCAATAGACTGTGTGTAAACTTTTCCGTGGGAAATAGCTTTAATCAGTAGATACTTAAAAAGTAAATATTCGTCATACTCTGCTGACTGATACACCTGATTAATAATTGACGTAATAAGATTAGTAACACCGTCAGCAGATGTAAACGCCCGCTTTAAAGCCTGCTTCTCAATAGTGATAGGGTACATCACTCGCCAATTGGTCATATGAAAGACAGACTGTACATTAGGAAGAGTACGCTTAAACTCTCTACTAGAACCTTTTTCCGGGTCATATTTTACAGCCTTGATAATACCAACAAAAATATCCTCTACAGTCTCGCCAAACTCGAGATAGCCCTTTTTGAGGTGCTTATAAGGGTTGTTAAAAGTGACACTCTGCACACGCACAAGTGCAATTCTATTAACTAACGCATTAATAAATTCGTTTGAATGCGTTGGATTTCCAAAAAGGATTTCACCAACTTTTGGTATGTCCTGCTCCTGTTCTATTTTTGGGATATCTTTCTGATAAGCGTATGACGCATTGTTTCTTATAACATTAAGAATATCAATAGAGCGAGCGTCAAGATTGGTTTTAGCAATTATTCTAGCCATTAATTTTCCTCCTCTTCAAATAAATCGTCGTAGGAAGTATAATCTTTCTCCTCTTCTTCATGTTCAGTCGGAGTCTCAAATTCCTCTTCCTTCTTGTCGTAAAAACGTGAAATATATTTATCTCTCCACATTTTGTCGTTTTCCTCATATTTCTGTTTCCATTCATCAACATCATTTGAGTCGAATGAGTCTGAAATATCTTCGATAATTTCAATTGTTTCATCGTCCGTCCTGTCGCCAACATATGCTCTTACTTTTGTAAGCAACTCTTCTTTAGATAATTTAGCCATTATCATATCTCCTTTCTTAAAACCGTCTGTGTAACATCATGTAAATAGGTAAATGACTCCTTGTTGTAGGTGTAGGTGTAGGAGGTGTAGGAGGTGTAGGGGGTGTGGGTGAGCCACTTAGATATTCATACCAATTCTTTCCGTTTTGTATTCTTTCATCAAGTGCCACAACACCCGCCCTCTCTCTTTCAAAGCAGTAAGCCTTAACAGCTTCTTCAACATCTGTAAGCTGAGAAAATTGCAAGCCTGAGTATGGGTAACTTTTAGTTGGTATCCACTGACCGCCATATCCTTCAAGTACTTCGGCATTAATAAGCTGACATTGGAGGTTTCCATCCTTCCAGTCCTTACCTTGTGCATTTGCGTAATCAGTAAGATTTCTCGAAGGTGTCCACTGAATTAACCCCCATCCGCTGGATACGCTTAATCTTTCTTTAAGAGCAGGATTAAGGGTACTCTCTCTCTGAACATTTCCCAACATCCCGCATATACTTTCAAGAGTGTATTTTCCAGCAAAATAAGCGTTAAACTCTATAGCATTGTTTTCCATCTGCGCCTGTGTTAGATACTTTTTAGTACCCTCAATTGCTATCCAACTCATTAAAGCACCTCAGCAAGAAGTGCTTTCCATGTATTGTTACCACACTCACCATCCTGTAAAAGATTATGGTCTTTCTGAAAATTAATACATGCAGATACGCACCCTTTACCGTATTGAGTATCAATTGAGCCTGTATAATATCCTAACTTTGACATTAGTATTTCAAATACAGTAACATCGTTATTTTTAGTACCCTTTTTCAATAAAGCCATAGTTGTTAATTTCTCCTTTTTAAAATCAACAATTCTTTTAACCAGCACTAAATCGTTTCGATGTGAAATATTAGTAATTGAAACACCTTTACCCTTGTTTGTTTTTGTGTTTTTACTGTTTCCTATCGATTCAATCATTTGTGTGCCGTTAATAGCAATTGCTATGTGAGTAATTCTCTTAGTTGATTTACCAAAATAAAGTAAATCAGCACTTTGAATATTTGTTACTTTTCTGCCTAATGCTGAGTAGCCTTGTGCTGTAGTTCTAGGTACTTTCATGCCACACTTATTAAGTACAGAATATACAAAACCACTACAGTCATATCCACCCTCAGACTCAGACTCCCCGCCCCATACGTAGGGGTTTCCTATATAGCTTCTTGCTGTTGTTACAATATCACTACTTGTCACCTACATTCACCTCACTATCGAGCTTATCACAAAGTTTTTGGAGCACGAGTGTGTTATTGTTGAGCGCTTCTGCGAACTTGTCTGTCTCTTCCTTGTGTGCGTCATTAATTTTGTTAATGTAATAACACATAATTAAACACATTCCTATCGGAAAACCAAGTGTGGAAATTAATGTTGATAACTCATTAAGCATAATATTGACCTCCTTTCCTTTTTTCTTATTATAACATATTATCCACAACTTATCAACATTAATTTGACAAATTGTGGATAATTTGATATAATTAAATAAAGAAGGTGGATAAATGAATGAAATAAAATACTATGATGGCACTAAGCTATTAAGCATGAAAGATATTAACGGAAATGTACCCGAAATTTACATATCGACATCAAATAGAAGCGCGGGAAAAACAACATATTTTAATAGATACCTGATTAATCGTTTTTTAAAGTATAACGAGAAATTTTGTCTACTGTACAGATTTCAAGACGAGTTAAAGGACTCAGCTGACAAATTCTTTAAGGATATACACAATCTTTTTTTCTCAGCATACACCTTGAAGGGTGTACAAATCGGTAATAGTAAAATGTATGAACTATTTCTGTGTAGTGCCTATGATGAAGAGGACGAGGGAAAATCATGCGGCTACGCTGTAGCACTCAATTGTGCTGATAAAGTTAAAAAATATTCTCACTATTTAAGTGATGTATCAAGAATTCTACTTGATGAATTCCAGTCTGAAACTAATCGTTATTGCTCTGATGAAGTGAGTAAATTTATAAGCATTCACACTTCAATAGCGCGTGGTAATAATAGTCAGGTTAGATATGTCCCTGTAATAATGATTTCAAACGCTGTAACTCTTCTTAATCCGTATTACACAGCGTTAGACATCACTGATAGACTCACCTCTGATGTAAAATTTTTGCGTGGGGATGGGTATGTTCTTGAGCAGGGATATAACGAGTGCGCTTCTAAGTTACAAGAAAGTTCATTATTCAACAGGGCATTTAACAAATCTAACTATGTGGCTTATGCTTCTCAGAATGTTTACCTCATTGATAATCACGCTTTCATAGCAAAAATGAAGGGTCAGAGTCGCTATCTGTGTACACTTAAATATAAGGGTGAAGAATATGCAGTCAAAATGTTTGAGGAAGAAAGCATAGTTTATTGTGACAAAAAGGTTGACCCCGATTTTAAACAAAGGATTTCAGTTACGACAGATGACCACAATATCAATTTTGTAATGCTCAAAAATAATGGGTGGTTAATTGATTATATGCGTTATTTCTTTGATAGAGGCTGTTTTAGATTTTATTCACTTGACTGTAAAGAATGTATACTTAAAGCATTAGCTTATTACTAATGGTATCTGCGTTAGTTATTTTTGTAACACTGGCATGAAAGGCTCTTTGAAATATAAGACATGCCTATGTAGTTGGGTGTATGCCTACCCATGCATTAAGAATTAACGTTATAGATATATTAAAGAGACAGAATTTTATTCTGTCTCTTTTTCTTATGTTTCACGTTGCCCTTGCATTTCTACATTTTATCTCATTTTATATGTTGTCTCCTGCAATACTATCCCTCCTCTTATTCTCACTGGCCGGAGTTTCCCGTAGACTTCCAACCCTTGTTTAAAATCTGCAAGCGTTCTCTTTGTTTTTAAAAAGTCTTGTTGATTTTTGGGGTATTTCTCTAATTCTTCATCTGTCACCCCCTTCATTGATTTAAGAAACAAGTCCTTGCACTTGTCAGGCATACCCGCACATTTTACATTATAGTATGGGTCATCAATTGCCTCTTCATCCTCGTGTGTGACATGTTCAATATATGTCTTTTGTCGTACAAAAATAGCTTTATCCCAAAAACTCTCTAGTTTCCAACAGCAAAAATTAGATGGGTGAATTTTAATGCCCTTAATATTTGCCTTCGTAGTACAACAATGAATGCTGTCGGTATCGGCATACACAAAGTATTTATAATTTTGCTGTGCTGAACGTATAGTAAAATTTCTTGCGTAACTTGTTATTGCTGAACCTATCGGAATGTACATTACTTTCTTTTCGTGTTCTTCATATGTTGTAAAGCCTAATGAGCCATCGTCCTTCACTCTTGCCACTTTGAAAGAGGATATGTCTGAACTACTGAGTTTACCATACAAATTATTTAAAAACAATTTTGCTAGTGTCCGTTTTGCACCCTTACTTGTCTGCTTAATTTTCTTATATTTATCGATGTATTCATCAAAAATCCCCCTCGATGTTCTAAAATAACACCCATCCATCACTTTAAAATCTACAAGATTATAATGCTCTTGTAATAGCTCATAATCAGTTTGCGTAAGAACCATTTCAACAATAGCTTGCTTAATATTTCCGTCAAAATCTTTGTACCACGTAGAAACGTTTCCTGTATCTTTATCAACTATGTCGGATGTTTCAAGCATTTCCGTAGCCCGATACAAAAAACTTCCTTTAATCTGTATAAATGGTAGTTTATTGGGCTTCAAATAAAAGCGTGTTCGAATTCGGACAAAATAATAATATCGTTCACTAAGACATTTTGACGGAATTGAGTTTTTAAAAAATATAGGTTTACCGACAGGGTAATAATTTCCACTTTCTGAATGCATCATAGAAGGGTAGAGACTATTAACATCAGCTGTCAATCCTTTAGAATATATTTTATTTTCACACCCTTTCTTTAAATAGCACCATCCACCACGGTATGATTGCCTTATATATTCATCAGCATTTGAATATCTAAATTCAGAGGGGTTTAATTTATAATGAGTTAAATCAGGGAAAAATGCCTGATAGTCTTGTTTGTCTGTTGTGTGTTTAAATTCAGTAAGACAACATGAGCCTATTGTGAGCTTTAAATGACCCTCCGTTCTCATTATTTCCAAAGCTTCTTTAACTACTAAAACATCATTGGCTATATAACGTTTTTCCTGTTCTGTAATAGGACACCCTGCATACCTCATACCTACATACTCCATGTCAAGTTTTCTGTGCTTTGTTGCAAAACTTTTACCTATCTCTTTAACTGAAAATGGTAACAATTTTAAACTGTCCCTTATCTCAATGAATGCGTAAGGTGTCTTGATAAGTATGCTGTACCACTGCCCCATGTCTGAAATTGAATACACAAAAGATTTTGGCGTTAAATCTTTTTCTTTCAAAAAATGTACATCGTTTTCGTTATTTGGGTTTACATAAAGTTTCTGCTCATACTTCAAATCTGCTAATAAGAATGAGAGCCAAAAAGAGCCATCAAATTTCAAGTTATGATAATAAATACATATATTCTGCTTTAAGTTGTAAAGATATTCATATGTCTCGCGTATAGAATGATGAATTTTAACATCCTCCGTGCCTAGCTCTACTACGGCTGACGCCCACACCTCTGTGAATGTCTGTCCCTCATAGACTGTGGTTTCAAAATCACCAACCATATACTTTTCACTCTTTTTCATATTTCTTCCCACGTTTCATCATCTGATAAAGCCTTGTCTATTTCTGCCTGTTCTTTCTCATTTGGTAAATTACCACTTATTAATACATATAGGTTCTGTACGGCTGTTCTTGATACGGCACTGTCAGGGTTGTATTTAATTATAGTTTCACATGTTGATAAGAAATCCTCACTTGCCTGTGATATGCAATAAAGAACTGAGTCTGCGCCATACTTTTCAATTTGTGAGTTTAACAGATTATTTAAAAGGTCTGCTGACTTTGATTGTTGTACACCTACATTTGCTATCATGGATTGCACTTTGTCCCATATCAGTTTTGACTTATGAAACATTTGTTGCCATTCCTTGTTTGATGTAATTCTGTCGTAATCTTCTTTATCCTTTTTTCTTCTCCTAGTTTCCCACGCTTTCCTCGTGGCTTCTTCTCTGATTTCTCTTTTTCTCTGTTGAACTGTAATTGGCTGCCCTGTTACTGCACTAATGGCGTAGGCTTTGTTATAAAGCTGTGCGGGTCTAATCTTTGAGAGTCTGCGAATTGAACCGCTAGTTATAGTTTTTGGTTTTGGTGGAATAAGGTTTGGTTCAAATACATAACCCCTTTTCTCAGCGTTTCTAATAAATCGCTTAATTCTGTTTCGCTCTTTATTATATTCCTTTAAAAGTTGTGACTTCTTAGTTGTCTTACCCATATACTTTAAACCTCCTATGCTTATAAGTAAAGGGGGGTAAAACCCCCCCTCCCCATTATTAATAAATACTCTAAATAATTAAAGCACCATTAACTGATAAAATTTTCTACCACTATTGGATGTATTCTCACACACCTCTATAAGGGCGTGCCCATCATCTAATATTATGTCCTCAAGCATATCTAACGTTTCATTAACAGTCTTAGAAATGCTTGTAAAAACTGCTCCGTCTTTATCAACAAGCACTGATACTTCTACAGGATTGCCGTCCTTGTCTGTGTCGGAATATGAACCAACGTTAACAACGTCAATCTGTAACCCCTTCTCAATTTTCTGTGATGACGCCTTTGCATTAAATAACTCTTTCTTTGATAACATGTTAATACCCTCCTAATTTCTTACTGTGCTGTGTCTGCTTTGTCCTTTGTGTTTGTTTCGTCTAGTGCTACTGGCTTGTCTGTTACTTCCTCTGCTTCTTCAATGTACTTACTGAGTGGCATAGTGTATGTCTTAGTGACTGCTGTCTTGTCTGTGATTGCTGAGATTTTAAACGTATCTGTCTCATACATTTTACGAATGTAATTAAAGAGTTTCGCTTCATCCTTCGGTGCTTCACTCTCATAGATTGGATAAGTATGGGTCATAGGTTCGCGCGAAACCGTATCCATGCCTAATACTGTGATGTTTAGTGTGCTGATTGTTCTTGTTACGCTTGGTTTTCTCATTTTAATATCCTCCTTATTTTTGTAATGAGTTTGCATTGTAACTTGTTGTAACTTGTTGTAACTTGTTGTAACATGCACCATTGGTGCAAGGACTAGCGGGTGGGATTGCTCCACCCTCCAGCTTGATTACTGCTAGTCAAGTGTTATGTGTGCTTCATTTCCGTTTAATCTCTTAACTCTTGTTATGTTGTATCTTCCTTACAAGTATTATATTACACCATATGACAGGAAATGTCAAGTACTTTTTTCAAAAAACTAATAAATTTCGATGTAAAGAATACCTTCTTTCATTTGATGGGCTTTAACTGAACTATTGATATGTTGTAACAATTCACTAGTACTTAAACGCTTTCCATTTTTAAATGCTTTTATTTCGTAGCAAGGTAATACGTTCATTAATTGTATTACATCACACACCTTTGGTACTTCACTGTCAATATATTGATTAATCATTATTATCGCACACATAACAAATGTCACCATAACTAATAACTTATATATATCCATTTTGTTAATCCTCCGTCACAATAAAAAATTCATTTATTATAATATCTATTTCCTTAACTGTTCTTTCAAGTAAATCCGGTGTGATAAAAAACAACTTTATCCATAAATAACCATTGCCTACTCTCAGTTATGATATTCAAAAAGGTATCGTCATC
>ERZ1034962.728-NODE-728-length-13409-cov-9.777969_pt1 | contig 13409 bp, 9 predicted proteins | sample MGYA00520696_ERZ1034962 | MGnify/ENA primary metagenome ERZ1034962 (study PRJEB33766, sample SAMN09781770) | gut metagenome | biome: gut microbiome | host: Homo sapiens | place: Madagascar | study: EMG produced TPA metagenomics assembly of the PRJNA485056 data set...
AAGTGGATCACGAAGGCCATGCGCGGCCCGCGCCTGTCGCGCAGCAACCATGTGTGCGGCGGCTGCCTGGCCATTCACAAGGAGGCGTTCAAACGCCTGTCGTTCGATCCGTGGGTCGCTCGCGGCGAGGACCTGGACTACATGTTGAACCTGCGCATGTACGGCAGCGACATCTGGTTCGACAACCAGTGGAGCCTGCGCCACTTGCCGCCGGCGTCCACCAGCGAGGGCACGCGCTTCCGTCAGGACATCTACCGCTGGCTCTACGAGTACCGCAAGATGGAGTACAGCCGCACGCAGATCGACTTGATGCAGGTCAAGCCGCAATCCCTCGAGCCCTATCCGGGCCCGTTCCTGGAGCCGGGCATCACAAAGCGCATCCGCATCACGGCCATCCTGCGCAGCCTTGCCCGCAAGGACAAGAAGGCGTACCGTCAGGCCGCCAAGGCCGCGCGCACCGAGGCCGTCATGTACGCGCAGCGCAACTGCTCGAAGTATTTCGAGTTCCAGTTCGTATGGCCCGAGCTCATGGCCCGTATGGACAGCGACCAGATCCTGCACACGGCCATCGTGCAGTCCGTGGCGCGTCGTCAAGCGGCGGCGAACATGGCGGCGGCGTTCCCCGTGGCGGGAGCCGGCGCGGGCGTCGACCCGGGCGTGACCAGCGAGATCCGCCTGAACATAGCCGAATAGGGAAGGCGGCGCGGCGCAATGGACGTGTTCGCAGCCTTCATCGCGCCCGCTTTGGCGGGCGTGTTCGTCGGCGTGATGTCGGGGCTTCTCGGCGTGGGCGGCGGCACCATCATGGTGCCCATCTTCCGCCTGGCGTTCGGCATGAGCCCGCTTGCCAGCACGGCGACCAGCCTGTTCGCCATCATCCCCACGTCCATCTCGGGCGTGGTCGCGCATACCCGCGCGAAAACCTGCGTGCCCAAGCTCGGCCTGGCGCTCGGCGTAGGCGGCGCGGTCATGTCGCCGCTCGGCGTGTGGCTGGCAAGCGTCTCGCCCGGCTGGCTGGTCATCTGTGTGGCGGCGATAGTCATCGGGTTCAGCGCGTTCAAGATGTTCAAGAAAGCTGTGAAGTGCGCGCCCACGCCCCGCGCGGGCGCCGCTTCCGCCCATTCCGCAAATCCGAAACCCGTTCCCGACCAGCCGCATCTTTCCCGCAAGCAGTACCTCCAGGGCGCGTGCATCGGCTTGATCGCCGGCCTGGCCTCGGGCTACGTGGGCGTGGGCGGCGGCTTCATCATGGTGCCGCTTATGCTGGCCGTCCTGGACATTCCCATGAGCCTTGCCTCGGGAACGTCGCTCATCGCCATCATGATCTTGGCCATCCCCGGCGTCATCGAGCAGGGCCTGCTTGGCAACATCGACTACCTGGCGGGCATCGCCATCGTGGTGGGCAGCATCCCCGGCGCCCTGGGGGGCGCGCGGCTGGTGCGCGTGGTGCCCGAGCGGCAGCTGCGGTTCATCTTCGGCGGCTTTCTGCTGGTGGCGGCCGTCATGCTCATGCTCAACGAATTCGGTATACTGGGCTGACGCCGCACGCGGGCCTTTTCGGCTTGCCCGTCGTGCCCGACAAGGAAGGAGTCGGCGTATGAACGTCGATATGGAGGATAACCGCGCAAGGCTTCCGCGTTACTTCACGCTCGAGATGCTCATGTCGGTGATGGTGGCGCTATCGGGCCTTGTGCTCATCTGGAACCTGGTATCGCCCGTCGTCAGCGTGTTGGCGCTGTTCATCGCGGGCATGGTGTTCACCCTGTCCATCACCGTGCTCATCCGCCTGCTCATGGACCCCGACTCCGTGCGCGCGCGCCAATCCAGCAACGTGCTGCAGCTGGCAAGCCAAACCCTTGAGGCCATGGGCGAGGAAGGCCTGGACAGCAAATCAGCCCAGCGCATCTGCAGCCTGCTTTTGCCCTCTACCGCGGCCATCGCCGTGGCCATCACCGACGACCGCTTCATCCTGGGTTACGCCGGCTACGAGGAATCGCGCAACCTTTCCGGCAGCGTCATCCGCACGCATGCCACGTACTCCACGCTGGCGGACGGCAAGACGCGCGTGCTGTTCACCCCTGAGGAGATCGGCTTCCCCAAGGGCACCCATGGCATCAACGCCGCCATCATCGTGCCGTTGACCGTGGGCAAGGATGTGAAGGGCACGCTGAAGTTCTACTATCGCCGTGCCAACCACATCAGCGAAACCCAGAAATCCATCGCCACCGGCTTCGGCCAGCTGCTGTCCACGCAGATGGCGGCATCGGCGCTCGAGGAGCAGACGGCCCTGGCAACCAAGATGGAGCTCAAGATGCTCCAAAGCCAGATCAACCCGCACTTCCTGTTCAACACCATCAACACCATCGCGTCGTTCACGCGCACCGACCCCGTACGTGCCCGCACGTTGCTGCGCGAGTTCGCGAAGTTCTACCGCAGCACGCTTGAGGATTCCGGCGACCTGATCGAGTTCCGTCGCGAACTCGAGCAGACGCAGCGTTACTTCATGTTCGAGCTGGCGCGTTTCGGCGAGGACCGTTTGGAGCTGATCTGCAACGTGGAGCCCGAGGTCGAGGATATGATGGTGCCGCCGTTCTTGATCCAGCCCCTGGTGGAGAACGCGGTGCGCCACGCCATGCCCTCCGAGGGCAAGCTGACCATCCGCGTGGAGGGCGTGCGGCAAGGCGACGATGTCATCGTCTCCGTTATCGATGACGGCAACGGCATGACGCAGGAGGCTTGCAACAACATCCTCCATCCCGGTTCCACGACGGGTTGCGGCATAGCCGTGGGCAACGTGCACGACCGCATCTGCGGGTATTTCGGCGCGGGCACGCATTTGGAAGTGGAAAGCGAGCTGGGTCAGGGCACCACGGTGCGCCTGGTTTTGGTCGAAGGCGCTTTAAGACAGTATTAGAGAATGAAAACGGCCCCGCGGATGCGGGGCCGTTGATTGCGAATGGTGCCCGAGGCGAGAGTCGAACTCGCACGTCTTTCGACAACGGTTTTTGAGACCGCCGCGTCTGCCATTCCGCCACTCGGGCATTGAGCTTTACCATTGTACCGGATGATTCTGGTCCGCACAACAGGAAATGGAGATGACTTCATGGTTGAGAACGCAGCATTAACGGCTATGCCGTCGGACGAGCTGCTCGAGCAGTGCATCGATCGTTACCTTGACGAGCATTGGGAGGATATCGTCGCCGATATCGATAGGCTTGTGCGCATCCCCAGCTTCGAGGACCTTGGCGCAGCGGCCGAGGGCGCGCCGTACGGTCCCGGCCCGCGCAAGGCGCTCAACGCCGCGCTCGCCATGGCGAACGACATGGGCTTCGAGGTTCATGACGACGCCGGCCACGTCGGCTACGCCGATCTTGTCGGAGCCTCCGAAGAGCAGCTGGGCATCATCGGCCACATCGACGTGGTGCCGGCGGGCCCGGGCTGGCATTTCGAGCCGTACCAGGTCACGCGCAAGGACGGCTATTTGCTGGGCCGCGGCGTCATCGACGACAAGGGCCCGAGCGTGGTGGCGCTGCACGCTATGAACCTGTGGCGCCGCATGCAGCTCGACGGCCAGGCGCCGCAGCTTCCCTACACCCTGCGCTTCATCTTCGGCGTGAACGAGGAAACGCGTATGGACGACGTCCATTACTACCGCGCTCACCACACCGACCCGGCGTTCCTGTTCACACCCGATGCTGAGTTCCCCGTGTGCTACGGCGAGAAGGGTATCTATCACAGCCTTATGACCAGCGCTGATGTGCCGGTTGAGCGGCGTACGGTGATTTCGCTCGAAGGCGGCACGGCGGTGAACGCGGTGCCGGGTCATGCGCAGGCGGTGATGCGCGCGGGGGCGTGCGAGCTCCCGGCGGCGCAGGGCATCGAGGTGGAGCTGCTCGACGAGCGCGATGCCGCGGCGGCCTTGGAAGCTGCCGGCGCGCAGACTGACGCGGCCGGCTGCCGCCTGGCGCGCATCACGGCCACGGGTCGCAGCGCGCACGCGAGCCTGCCGCAGGGCGGCGTGAGCGCCATCGGGATGCTGATCGGTTACTTGCTGGAGAGCGGCCTGATCGGCGAAGAGGAGCGCGCCTACTTCCAGACGGTGGCGCGCATCGCGGCGGCAACGGACGGCACCACGGTCGACCTCGCCTGCTCTGACGCCGATTTCGGCGAGCTCACCATCGTGGCGGGGCGCGCCGCCATGCAGGACGGCCGCTTCACGCAGACCATCGACGTCCGCTATCCTACCGCCATCACGGGCGACGAAGTGCACGCGAAGCTGGAGGCGCTGGCGAAGGCGGCGGGCGGCACGTGCGAGAAGACGCGCGACGACGCGCCGTTTCTGCTCGACCCGCAGGGGCCGGCCATCCAGGCGCTGCTGGCCTCGTACAACCAGGCCACGGGCGAGGATGCCGAGCCGTTCACCATGGGCGGCGGCACGTATGCACGCGAGTTCTCCCGCGCGGCAAGCTTCGGCCCCGAGAAGCCGTGGGAGCAGGCGCCCGAGTGGGTGGGCGGCATGCACGGTCCCGATGAGGGCGTTGGCGAGCAGCTGCTGAAGGAGGCCTTCCGCATCTACGCGCTCACCATCGGCAAGCTCATGCAGCTCGACTTGTAGGGTAAGCGCGGTCTTGTCAAGCGTGTGCGCGGAAACCACCGTTCACCGCCGAAATCGACCGCTTAAACCCCTAACTCGACCGTTCGCAGCGCAAATTGTTGGGAAAAACGGTCTGCTTTACATAAGGCAACGCGCCAGCGCATCGCCGTATGCTACACTGCAGGAAGAAATGATTCTCAGATTCGCCATCTGATAAAAGGAAAGCAAGGAGGCCCTACTTATGTTGAAAGCGATGATCGTCGACGACGAGGCCCCTGCGCGCTCCGAACTGAAGTTCCTGCTCGACGAACTGGGTCAAACGGAGGTCGTCGCCGAGGCGGCAAGCGTGCGCGAGGCCATCGAGAAGCTGAAAGAATATCCCTGCGACGTCATGTTCCTGGACGTGAACATGCCCGAGGCAACCGGCCTGCAGCTTGCCGAGGCCCTGCAGCACCTGAAGTTCCCGCCCGCGGTGGTGTTCGTCACCGCTTACAGCGAGTTCGCGCTTGACGCCTTCAAGGTCAACGCCATCGATTACCTGGTGAAGCCGGTCGAAACCGACCGCCTGTCCCAGGCCATCACCCGCGTTCGCGAGCACGTGCAGCTGCATGCGCAGGCCCAGAAGTCCGAGCGCATCCCGGTTGAGAAGGCCGGTAAGAAGATCCTCATCAGCATCGATAAGATCCGTTTCGTCATGGCACGCGACGACTATGCGTACCTGCAAACCGACACGGACCGCTACTTCAGCACCGTCAGCCTGGCACAGCTGGAGAAGCGCCTGGACGGCCACGGGTTCTTCCGCGTGCACCGCGGCTATCTGGTGAACCTGTCCATGGTCGAGGAGATCGAGCCCGTCGCCGGCGGCACGCTGCTGCTCACGCTCAACGGCGTGGAAGAGAAGATCCCCGTCAGCCGCCGCCGCGTGTCCGCGCTGAAGAAGGCGCTGGGCCTGTAAGGAGCAGCTGGTTGAGCTCGGGAATATGAGCCAAGTATCAGGCCGGTGCCGAAAGGCGCCGGCCTTTTTGCCATCAGATGCGGAAGGCGCTTGGCTGCTCGGTACGTACTTGCAGGCTTGCGCGGGGAATCTGCGGGCGAACCTACTGAAGTGACGGGAGCGGGGCGGAGGAGTATGCGCGGAGGAGGTGCGTAAGGTGCGAAGCGGAAAGCCCGCTGCGGCATTTACTGTGCTGCTCGTCGTATCATTTGCGACTATGAACGCCATGCCTTCCGATACGCTGCTGGCCGCGATGCTGCAGGAAGCGGTGTTGGCGCTGGTCGCACTTGTGGCCGTGAGGTTCGCCGTTCCTGATGCGCTCAAGCGTTGTACTCAATCTGTGCAACAACGGAACACTGTGCGTTTTGCAGGGATTACCTTACTCTTAACGGGTCTTGTCGGCGGTGCGATAACCATTTTGACCTGGTATTTCGCTAATAGCGGCAACGGGGCGGGCTTTGTATCCGCTGTGTTGCCGTCGGCTGTCGACCTTATGGAAAACCTGCTGCTCTTGTTAGGCATCTGCCTGCTCACCGGTCTGTACGAGGAATCGTTCATGCGTGTGCTGGGCATAGAGGCGTTCGAGCGGGCGTTGGATACGAAGCGCGCCATCTTGGCGTCAGCGGCGTTGTTCGCGCTGCTGCACGTGGGCGCGCCCGATGTATCGGCAGGCCAGCTGGTGCTTTTGCAGACGGCGTTGAAGTTTGGGCAGGCTCTGCTGTTTGGCGTGATCCTGGGTGCGCTGTATGTGCGAACGCGTCGGTTATGGCCTTGCGCATTCATCCATGCCGGCTTCGATGTTCTGTATATGACGCCAAACGTGCTCCTAACAGGCACGATGCCCGAAACATATGCATCGGGGGCGATGGGCGACACCGTGCTGCTTGCGGTGTCGGTCCTTATGCTCTCAGGCATCGTCTTGAAAATTCGCAAAGAAATTGCGTGATAGCACTTGCGTGCATACGTCTTAACGTGTAGTATACATACCCGCTTTGAGAAATCAGGCGCCAATTCGCGGGCGTGGCGGAATTGGCAGACGCGTACGGTTCAGGTCCGTATGGGGGCAACCCCATGGAGGTTCAAGTCCTCTCGCCCGCACCATTCGAAATCGAAAGACCCGCTTCGGCGGGTCTTTTTGCATCTTGGAAAGATGCACTGCAGTTCGCTCTGCCGAAGCTTGCTTTCTCGTGCTGCAAGAGGGTGCAAGATGAATTTGAAATTCCCTCTTGCGCAGATTGAGGAAATGACGTAACATACTTTCTTGCCTTGTTAAGGCGCCAATTCGCGGGCGTGGCGGAATTGGCAGACGCGTACGGTTCAGGTCCGTATGGGGGCAACCCCATGGAGGTTCAAGTCCTCTCGCCCGCACCATTCGAAATCGAAAGACCCGCTTCGGCGGGTCTTTTTGCGTATGCGGACAATTGCAGCGCCCTGCCATTCGTTTCGCAAAACTACCCATTTTGCTGTAAAACGCTGTGCTTCATTCTTGTTGACGCAGCGTTGCTTTCTTCGGGCTGGTTTCGCTTGCTACTATAGTGCGGAAACCTTAATACCGTGGCGTTGATCCCCGAAGGAAGTATGCTTATGGAAATGCTCGAGTTCGTGTTGCTGTTGTTGGCGGCGGTGCTTGTCTCCGCCGTGCTCGATCAGGTCACCCCGCGCGTGTCGTTGCCGCTGGTGCAGATCGCGCTTGGCGCCGTCATCATCTTGCTGGTGGGCACGCCCGTCGACGTGGCAATCGATCCTGAGCTGTTCCTTGTGCTGTTCATCGCTCCATTGCTGTTCGACGAATCGCGGCATGCAAGCAAACGTGGGCTGTGGGACAACAAGGGGGCCATCGTATCCCTTGCGGTCGGCTTGGTGCTCGCCACGGTTTTGGTGGTCGGTTTCGTGCTGAACTGGCTGGAGCCCTCCATCCCGCTTGCGGCGGCGTTCGCCCTGGGTGCGGCGTTGGGGCCCACCGATGCCGTGGCCGTCTCGGCCCTTGGCAAGGATATCCACCTGTCCAGCCGTCAGAAATCCCTGCTCTCCGGCGAGGCGCTCATCAATGACGCATCGGGCGTCGTTTCGTTCCAGTTCGCCATAGCTGCGGCCATCACGGGCTCGTTTTCCCTGGCCAACGCTGCGCAAAGCTTCGTCATCAGCTTCTTTGGCGGCATCGCGGTCGGCCTGGTGGTGGGCTTGCTGGCGGTGCTGGCGCTCGGCGCCATCCGTAGCTACGGCTACGAGAGCATCACGGTGCACGTGGTGTTCGAGGTGTTCACGCCCTTCATCACGTTCCTGACCGCTGAGCATTTCGGCACAAGCGGCATCCTGGCCGTGGTGGCTGCCGGCCTGCTCATCGCGCTGATGCCGCATAAGCCAACGCCGGCGGCCGCGCGTCTGAAACTTGCGTCGAACAGCGTGTGGGAGGCGCTCGTCTTCGTCATCAACGGCGTGGTGTTCGTCATGTTGGGTATGCAGCTGCCGAAGGCCGTCATGCCGTCGTGGCACAGCAGCGAGACCAGCTCGCTTCTGCTGTGCGCCTTGGTGCTGCTCGTCACGGCGCTGGTGGTCGGTGTGCGTTTCCTGTGGGTGCTTATCATGGAGCGCGTGCATCGCAGCTCAAAGCTGCGCACGGGAGGTCAGTTGGTGCGCGACGCCCTGGTCACCACGCTTTCGGGTCCGAAGGGCGCCATCACGCTGTCCATCATCATGACCATCCCGTTCACTCTTTCCACGGGCGAGGCGTTCCCTCAGCGCGACAACCTGATCTTCCTGGCATCGGGCGTCATTCTGTGCACGTTGCTGCTGGCGAACTTCGTGGTGCCGCTGCTTGCGCCGAAGGAGCAGGCTGACGAGCGGGATGACCAAGCGGTGAATGCGGCGCACATCGAGATCCTCAAACGCGTCATCCGCCAAGTGCGCGAGCAGAAGACGCCGACTAACGAGGCTGCCACGCAGATCGTCGTCCGGCAGTACAGCGAGCGCATCAAGCGGCTGCGGCGCAAGAACACCTCGGCCCCGTGCTTGCTCGAGCTGCGCGCAACGGCCATCGAACAGCAAAAGGCCCAGGTGGATAAGTACATCCGCGAAGGACGCATCTCCCGTGCCGAGGGTGAGCGCGAAATTGAGCGTCTCGAAAGCTCTCGTCGCACGCTTCTGCGTGCGCATACGCGTCGCCAGGCGCTGGGAGAGGTGTGGAGCCGCCTGAAGGTGGGTACCGTGCATACGGCGCGCCGCGTCGATCGCGCTGTTCGCCATGTGGTTGACGACGAAGCCAAGATCGAGCAGCATCGCCAGCTGCGCATCGAGCTGGAGGAGTGCGCGCTTGCGTACTACAACCTACAGATGACCGACGAGAACCTCGAAATCGCCGACGGTGCGGGCGTGCTTGCAGCGGAATGCCGCTCCACGCTGGCTTTTTTACGCGCGGCTAACGAGCCGGAGAAGCTGGCCAGGGCCAACGTTGCGGGCAGCGTCGTCGGCATGGACGCCGGCGGCATGCGCGGCGCGCTAGAGGGCATGGACACGCAAAAAATCCAGGTGATCAAGGCGCGCGTGTCCGATGTGGAGGCCGACGCCCTGCGCATCGAGCTTGAGGAGATCCAGGCGATGCGCGATGAGGGAGCCATCAGCCGCGAGACGGCGCGGAACTTGCGCGAAGAAGTATACTTGCTTCAAATGACCATTGGAGATTAGGAACCGAATGAGCTCGTACACCACCATCGAGGGGCGCGCCGTCGCCGAGATCGAGGAGAAGAAAAGCCGCTTCATCGCCAGCCTGGCCCATGTGGAGACCGAGGAAGAGGCTCTGGCGTTCCTCGAGGAGATCCGTGTGGCGAACCGCATGGCGCGTCACAACGTGTATGCATACATCCTGCGCCAGGGCGGCGCGGGTGCCGCAGGGCGCGTTCGCTATTCCGACGATGGCGAACCTCAGAAGACCGCGGGCCTGCCCACCCTCGAGGTGCTGCAGCATGCGGGGCTGACCGACGTGGTGTGCGTGGTCACGCGCTATTTCGGCGGCGTGCTGCTGGGTACGGGCGGCCTGGTTCGCGCCTACACCCAGTCAACTCAGGCGGGTATCGATGCCGCGCAGTTGGTGGTGGTGTCGCGCTGCGTGGATTTGCACATCCGCATAGCGTACCCGCGTTACGAGCAGCTGATGCGGTTGGCGGAAGACCACGGTGCCAAGGTGCTGTCAACCGACTTCGCCGATGCGGTCACCATGAACCTGCGCATGCTCGATGGCACGCAGCAGCCCTTGCTTGAAGCGCTGACAGCGCTAGAGCGAGGCCAAGAGGACGTGGAAGTCAGCGACCCTATAGATGCCGCTTTCTAGGACGTGTACTGGTCCATGAAGTCTAGGATCTCCTGGCGGGAGTGCAGGCCCGTTTTCGCGTAGATGCGCTTGATGTGGGCGTGTGCGGTGCTGGGGCTGATGTAAAGCTCCTCGGCAACGCGCTTTTGCGTCCAGCCCAGCGCGTACAACGCAAGCACTTCCACCTCGCGATCGGAGAGCAGGAACTGCTTGCCCATCTGTTCGGCATTATTTCGCATGGTGGCCTTGCGGATATCGGCTATGGAGTCGCCCTCGTCAAGGCCCATCAGCCGCACCAGCCGCATCCCGTGTTTGGAGTCGGGTTGCGCGTTGCGGCTCTCGTCTGCCGCTTCATCCTGATCGACGTTTTCGGTGGGCATTATCCCCGCGCATTGCAAGGGGCTGGCGCCACCGGCGCCCACAGGTGCCGCATTCACGCAAGCGCTGCATTCGCCGTAGCCGCCTGCGTTGTCTTTCAGAATCGTAAGAGCTTCAACGTTCGCTTGCGCCCGCGACAGCTGCTTCTCCAGGCGCTCCATGCGGCGCACGTGCAGATCGTGGCGCTCATCGGCTTCCATCTGGGAGACCTTGAGGAACTGGCCGAGCGCAACCTGTGTGGAGATGACCACGCAGGTGCCCATGATGGCATTGATGAGCAGGTCGTTCGTGGAAAGCGATTGCACGTTTATCAGCGTCACGCGTGCGATGGCGCGGCAGCCGAGCCACACGATCCAGCCGCCCAGGGCGTAGTAATACGGGTCGCGCCAGCCGAAGCTCATGAACGCGATGATGATGTACCAGGTGAACGCCACCAGCAGCGCGTTGAGCGTGGTGGTGAACACGGCGCCGATATCCGGCATGTCGGGGAAGGCCGCATACAGCACCAGTGCGGCGCACGCGAACAGCTCCAAGAGGATGAACATGCCCACGGTCATGACGCTCTTGCGCTTGTGCATCATCATGGAAATGACGATGACGCAGATGGCTATGGTGAGCAGGCCATATGCAACTCGGGTGGCGGGCTGGAACGCGATGGGCACGCCGTCGGGGTAGCCGCGCAAAAAGCCGTCCACGATGGAGAGCACGCCGATGCTCGTTGCCGTCGCCGTGAGGAAGCGCTTGCTCGACAGCAGCGTGGTGGCGAACCCGAAGAAGTCGTCGTTGGGCGTGAACGACTCGATGTCGTTCGCCAGCTTGTTTTTGCGCGCGCTCAGCATGCAGGGGAACTGCAGGAGGGCGAGCGCGGCGGCAACGTAGAAGCCGTAGGTGCCGATGAGCGAGCAAACGTAAATCTCCACCTCGCTGATGGCAAGGGCGCTGAACACATACAGCACGGCGGTGGTGCTGCCGCATCCGCGTGCGCGGCGCAGCCAATAGAAGATGGCGAACGACCCGAAGAACGTGACGGCAACGCATAGCCAGAAATGCACGTTCGGCGAGAAGGCGCCTGCAACGTGGGCCAGGGGAAGGATAAGGACGCATGCCGCTTCCAGCACGATGCACGTGCGCATGATGCGGTTGGTGGTGCGCTTCTTCAGGCGGATTTTCCGCACTCCGATGACCAGCATGATAACGGCCATGATGGAAAGCGCCGCAAGCATGGCGCCGTCGGTGAATATGCCCTCGTCGGTGTGGGTGTAGCTACCGTAGCCGGCGACGATGAGGCCGGCGCGCGCGAAGCACAGGCCCAAGATGGAGGGGATGAGCGGGATGTACAGGGTGAGCAGCTTCATGCCGGTTGGCATAGGGTGAGCGGCGTCATCGGGCGCAAGGCGGTCCGTGCGCGTTTGGGCGCTCGGCTCCGCTCCGACGGCGCTTGAAGCGCTTGCCGGTTGCCTAGAGGCCGAGGCCCCTCCCTGCCCTTGTGCGCGCTGAGCGATCGAGTCGCCCGCTTTGTTGATCCTCACTGATCCTCCTGGTTTATGCAGCGCGATTTGCCAGGTGGCCGTCCCTCTCCCCAAAAGGCCGGCTTACTTGTTCGCAAATTCCCTCAAAGAGGGTATGCGCGAAACGCCATGTTCGCCATCATAACATATGGGAAATAACGCATAGTAACAGCAACGTTAACTGTAGGGGGTATCGATATGGCGAACGAGCAGGAAATCACGTTCGATGAACCGGATGAGGGCCGTGACATCTACCACGAGCCGGACGACCGTGCGCTCATCCGCACGAAGGACGTGTATCAGACCGAGCTGGACAACGGCGTGGAAGGCTACTCGGAAACGATGCTCGCCATCGTGGCGAACTTCAAGAACGCCGGCAAGCCCGAGGGCTTCAACGTGCAGAGCATGGTGGGCAAGTCGAAGCGCGGCGAAGTGGCGTTGCGCCTGTTCGCGGTGGTCGACGACTCCGTTGCCGACCCGGTGTTCGTGAAGGTGGGCTTCAAGAGCCGCGGGTGCCTGGCCATGACCGGTTGCGCAAGCGCCATCTGCTCCATGATCGAGGGCAAGACGTTCTCGCAGGCGTTTGAGCTGACGCCCAAGGACGTGGAGCTTGCGGTCGACGGCGTGCCAACGGGCAAAGGGCATACCACCCTGTTCGCCATCGAGGCCGTGCGCGGCTTGGTGGGCGATTGGATGTACCGTTGCGGTATGTCGCTCGCGGAGATGGACGAGAAGCTGCCCTGCGACGAGATGTCAGTGGCGTGCTTGATGTGCGAGCATTGCAGCCTGCGCGACACGCGCGTCGAGATGAGGGTTAACGAGGCCATCGCGAAGCAGAAGGCCGGCGAGGCGAAATGAGCGAGCAGATGAAGACGGCCGGGGAGTCTCTGGGCCAGGATATCGTTTCGGAAGACGCGGAATCGGCGGTGGGGGAGGTTGCCGCCGACCAGGGCGTCGCAGCCGCTGGGAATGCGGAAGCTGCCGCAGCCGGCGTCGATGAGGCACCTGAAGGGGAAGCGGCCGACGAGCCCACGGAGGAGGAGCTTGCGGCCGCACGCGAGCTGGCCGAGAATAACGCGCTTGCCGATGTGTTCGATGACGTGCGCAAACAGTCTGCCGACAGCCACCTGGTCACGCCCGAGCGTTGGCCAGAGATCGGCTTGGTACCCGAGCATATGACGGCCGAGGACTTCGAGATGTTCGTGTACGAATGGCTCGAGGATTACCAGGCGGAACACAAGGAAGAGATCGAGGCGGAGCGCGCCGCCGAGCGCGCGAAGGCCGCCGCGGTGCGTTCTGCCACTCGAGCGGTGGGCGTGCCCCCGAAGATCCCGAACCGCCGTTTGGAGCAGATCGAGGCCGACAATGAGGCGAAGGCGGCCGAGGCTGCCGATAAGGCGCCGGAAGCCGTTGAGGATTCCGCTGAAGCCGAGTCCGCTGCGGACGTCGATGCTTCCGTGCAGGTCGATAACGCTGCGGAATCCGCCGAAAGCGCCGCCGTTGCCGCAACGCCTGCGGCTTCCGAGCCCGCCCCGGGTTCCCCTGATAGCGCAGCCGAAGATGAGCAGCCTGCCGATGACGACAGGAGCCCCTTCGCCGGCTTGCGCATCCCCGAGGGCTACCGCCTTGAGC
>ERZ1034962.729-NODE-729-length-13400-cov-29.114500_pt1 | contig 13400 bp, 16 predicted proteins | sample MGYA00520696_ERZ1034962 | MGnify/ENA primary metagenome ERZ1034962 (study PRJEB33766, sample SAMN09781770) | gut metagenome | biome: gut microbiome | host: Homo sapiens | place: Madagascar | study: EMG produced TPA metagenomics assembly of the PRJNA485056 data...
GGCCGAATACACTTGTTATCGTATTAGATCACTCGTCGAGTGGTCTTTTTATTTTATCATCAAGGAAGGATCGTAAACATGGAAATTCAAATTATGAAGCTATCAGATTTAAAGCCAGCAGATTACAATCCTAGAATTGATTTAGAATCTGGTATGGAAGAATACGAAAAGCTAAAACAATCAATTCTTGAATTTGGCTTTGTTGATCCACCTATTTTTAACAAACGAACAGGAAATCTCGTCGGCGGTCATCAACGTGTTGCTGTGGCTAAAGATTTGGGCCTATGCGAAGAGATAGAGGTATCGGTAGTAGATTTACCTCTTGATAAGGAAAAAGCTCTCAATGTGGCTCTCAATAAGATTAGTGGTCGTTGGGATAATGACAAACTGGCTTTGTTATTAAAAGAGTTAGATGCTGATATTCTTGATTTATCTGGCTTTGGTGAAGATGAGATACAAGACGTTATCGAACAATATGATATGAGATTGGATATGGAAAACGAAGCAATAGATGATGAATTTGAGATTGAGCTTCCAGATAAACCTAAAGCAACATTAGGTGATATTTACCAACTAGGTAATCATCGATTAATGTGTGGTGATAGTACAAATAAAGAGCATATCGAATTATTGATGGACGGAGATAAAGCAGATCTTCTCATTACCGATCCGCCGTATAATGTAAATTACGAAGGAAAAACAGAAGATTCGTTAAAAATTCAAAACGATAATAAGACTTCTAGTGAATTTTATGAGTTTTTAAAAAGTGCCTTTGATTCAGTAGCTGATTATCTGAGAGAGGGGGCTTCTTTTTATGTATGGTATGCATCATCAGAAGTTGTGAATTTTGTTAGTTCACTAGTAGATACTAACTTCTTAGTAAAACAAGAATTAATATGGTTCAAAAATTCTCTCGTATTAGGTCGTCAAGACTACCACTGGCAGCATGAACCTTGTTTATATGGTTGGAAAAATGATGGAAGCCATATGTGGTATGGAGATCGGAAACAAACAACGATTCTTGAGTTCGATAAGCCTTTAGCGAATAAAGAACATCCTACTATGAAGCCTATCCCTCTATTTGATTACCAAATAAAAAATAGTTCTAAGAAGGGCGATAAAATTTTAGATATATTTGGTGGAAGTGGAACGACGCTGATTGCCTGTGAACAAAATGAACGTCATGCGTATTTAATGGAGTTAGATCCTCGATATGTAGATGTTATCATTCGTAGATGGGAAGAATTCACAGGTGAGCAAGCAATAAAGCTAAACTAAAATAAAAGAAGCCGAGTGCGCTAACACTCGACTACTCAACGAGGATAGTAAGCCCCCCCGAAGACACAGAGAATTCCCACGCGTGGTTTTTCGACACCCTCTGTGTCTTTTAGCATTTTATCAAATGCGGGGTGCTTATACAATGGAAAACGATAACTTTGATTTAGACTATGAGATTAAAAAGGCTATAGAGAAGGCAGAATCGATTGACGAATACAAAAAGATTATTCGTGTTGCTTTAGGAAAGTGGCTTAAAAATCTACAATCAGGTGAAATCAAGTTAGATAAAGTTTCCGATTTAAAAATATTGATTGAAGCCGATTTAATGCTGAAGGATATTGAAAATTAGAAAACAAAACTCAACCTAAGAAGATTGCGAGGTGGTGTAGTTTGAATGGCAAGACAACGTGATCCAAGACGTGATGAAGCTTTCAAATTGTTTAAAAAGTCTAATGGAACAATAACTAATCGAGAAATTTCTGAAAAGTTATCTGTCCCAGAAAAAACTATTTCAGCGTGGAAATCACGGGACAAATGGAATGAAGTACTGCAAAAAGATGAATGTAGTACTTCAAATAATCATTGTAGTACTACAAATAAAGGTGGCGCACCTATCGGCAATCAGAATGCAAAGGGGAATAAAGGCAATAGCCGATCGTCACCGCCAATAGGGAATAAGAACGCTTTGAAAACTGGCGAGTATGAAACCATATTTTACGAAACATTAAGCGATGAAGAGAAGGACATCTATTCTAATTTGAATAATGATCCTTCTTTTGTTTTGTCTGAGGAAATACGGTTGTTAAAGATAAGGCAGTTTCGAATGATGAAAAGAATTCAGCAAGCCGAGGCTGGTTTAAACGATGAAGAGATTGATCGCCTGCAACAACTGCGAAAGATTAAAACACCAATCGAAAAGGATGGTAAAAAGCTAGAAATCAAGCGTGAGGTTATGCAAGACGTACAGATTTCAAGAAAGACTTATCGAAAAATAGATGACATTCTTTCAATTGAAGATTCATTAACTCGGATTAGCAATCAGTTATCTAAAGCCATTAAGCAAATGAATGAACTATATATAACAGATTACAAGACTGATTTAATGAAAGCACAAACCGAGAAAATTCAAGCTGAAATAGCAGATATTGGCGGTAATAATTCTGGCGAAGAAGTGGAAGAATGGAAGCAAGCAGTTTTGAATGCAGCAAATAAACGGGCGGTGAGAGAGAATGAGTAATGATTTTATTCCTTTTGCTGATATAGATGCTGCGATTGATTATTACTATGATAAACCAGTAGCTTTTTGCCAAGATATATTGCGGTTAGATCCTGACGAATGGCAGGCAAGTGTTTTAAATGATTTGGCTGAATTTCCAAAGGTTTCAGTTCGTTCTGGGCAAGGAGTTGGGAAAACAGCATTGGAAGCAGGAGCGATTCTTTGGTTCTTAACCTGTCGGCCTTACGCTAAAGTGATTGCTACAGCGCCAACCATGAAACAACTTTACGATGTGCTTTGGGCAGAAGTAGCTAAATGGCTAAATGATAGCTTGATCAAAAACTTACTGAAGTGGACAAAGACCAAAATTTATATGGTTGGTGATTCAGAGCGTTGGTTTGCTACAGCTAGAACAGCAACGAAACCAGAAAATATGCAAGGTTTTCATGAGGACCATATGCTGATTGTGGTAGATGAAGCTTCTGGTGTGTCTGATCCAATTATGGAAGCTATTCTTGGTACGCTATCAGGTTTTGATAATAAGCTATTGATGTGTGGAAACCCAAATAATATTGAAGGTGTCTTTTACGATTCTCACAATTCAGACCGTGATAAGTACAGAGTCCATAAAGTATCAAGCTATGATAGTAAACGTACAAACAAAGACAATATAGAAATGATTCTTAAAAAATATGGAAAAGAAAGTGATGTTGCTCGTGTCCGTATTTTTGGAGAATTTCCCAAAGGTGCCTTGGATTCATTTATCAGTCTTGAAACGGTTGAATTGGCTACAGAAAAACAAATTAGTGATTCTTTAGTCAATAAAACAACGGTTGCTCATATCGGTGTCGACGTAGCTCGATATGGTGATGATTCTACGATTCTTTTCCCTAGAATTGCTACCAGGGCATTGGAGTATGAGAAGTATTCAAAACGAAGCACCATGGAAACAACAGGATATGTCATCAATATGGCCAAGAATCTAATGAGTCGGTATCCAAGTATTGATAAAGTGATGATTAAAGTTGATGATACTGGCGTCGGAGGTGGTGTAACCGACCGTCTAGAAGAACTGATAGAAGACAATCATTATCCTTTTGAGGTGTTTGGAGTGAATAATGGTTCAACATCAGAAGACGATTTTTACGATAATTTAGGTACTCAACTATGGGGAAACATCAAGGAAATGTTAGAAGAAAATATGACAGCAAATCTTAACGGTGAACAACCGATTATTGAATTGCCTGATGATGGATCGTTGATTAAAGAACTGAGTACACGTAAATTCAAAATGACGAGTAGAAGTCGTATTCGTTTAGAAAGTAAAGATGATATGAAAAAGCGAAACATTGGTAGTCCAGATATTGCTGATGCGTTGGCTTTAGCATTTTATGAGCCACCAAGTCACTATCAATTTATTCAATTTTAGGAGGTGAGCTTTTGATTAGTACAGTATTATCTTTAGAGAGATATAAGAAGCTACGTATTAAATATGCAACACAAATTGAAGATAGAATGTTTGATCCGAATGGTTTTATAGAAGATATGAAACCATTTTTTGCTGATCGTGAAAGAAAATATCTAGCGTATACTAGCGAAAAGAATGAAATAGACAAAAGACCAAAGCCTAACACTGATATTGTAAAGGTTAATAATAAACTTCATGCTGGTATGTATTCGATTGTCGTAGATCAAGCAGTCAATCATTTTACTGGTATACCTATTAAATGGGATTACGATGTATCGGAACAAAAAAGAACACTCATTCAAAGATTAAAAGATAAATTCTTAAAAAATGATACAGAGCTTCCAACAGTTCCAGAAGCTTTTAACAAATTAACAAGCAATCTTGATTCCATGAGATTTGCAATGCTTGACCCTGAGACAGCCACTTTCCAAGGTGCATGTGGAGTAGCTTTCCGATTGTTAGAGCCTGTGGAAGGAGATGATGGTTGGGAGTTAAGAGCAAGCAATATTGAGCCTTGGAGAGCTGAAAGATATGGAAATGCTGGAATCTATATTAAAGAAAAGTATGACTCTTATCAGAAAAAGTTTTTCCAAGAAATGAAAGTTATAACTAGAAATGAAATTACGACATATGCTTGTTATGGTGATTTAAATTTTATTACTAACGGAACATTCAAAAAAATCGATGAAACAAAAAATCCTTTAGAAGTGATTAATTTGTCCGAATTTAAAAACAATACAAATCGTTATTGTGATTTTGAAGTAGCTGAGGAAATTGGAGATGCGATTGATCGTGCTTTGTCTGATCAACAAAACGAAATCGAACAATTTAAGCTTGCGTACATGCTTGTTACTGGTACGACAATGAGCAAAGACACTGCTAAAGAAATGATGAATCAGCTAGGGATTATTAACTTAAAAGACCCTACAGCAAAAGCAGAATATGTCACCAAAGATTTAGCGAAAGATTTCAATGAATATCATATGGATCTATTGAAAAAACAATTTTACACCATTTGTAAAGCAATCGATTTTAACGATGAGGTGTTTAAATCAAACAGTTCTGGAGAAGCTCGTAAGTGGCAAATCATTAGCCTAGAAGCAAAAACAAATACTAAAGAACAATATTTTAGAGAAGGACTGAAAGAATGCGCAGAAACAATTGCTGCTTTTCTTAAGTTTCATGACAAAGTAGAAATTGAGCCAGAAAAAATTATTTTTACTTTCTCTAGATCTTTGCCAACTGATCTAAGTTATTTAGCTGAAGCTTTACCTAAGCTTGCACCTTATGTATCCAAACGAACCATTCAAAGACAAATTCCCTTTGTGACAGATGTTGATTATGAAAATGAAATAATGGAGTTGGAAAGTGGAAATGCTTATCCAGATAGTGAATACAATTTTGGCGGAGGTGGCAATAATGACGATAGAAACGAAGTATTGGACCAAACGTCGAGAACTGGAGGATCAAGCAAGGCTCAAACAAGAAAATCAGACACTTAAAAAATTAGCTAGTGTATTTCCTGAAGCGCTGAAAGAGATACAAGCAGAACTATTATCTCAAGCAGACTTACATGATATTACTTATGCTGAAATGATGGAGTTTTACAGCAAAAGTGATCAAAAAAAATATCGTGAATATGTGGAAAAAAATTACAAATCTCTCAAAATGTACGATTCAAAATACAAAGAGTTTATCGATGAATTTTTTCCATCTTTTGATTATGCAAAGGTTAATCGTTTGCTACAGATACGTTCTGATATCTTTAAAATCCTTGCATACCATGCAATAGATGTAGACGTGAACAAGTATTTTTCAGATCGATTGGAAGAGATATTGCAACGTTCATATGCTTCAAATGCAAATGTGTTATCGCAATTGCTGAATGTTGATTTGCCGAATTATTTATCCCAAGTGGAATTAGAGAGTTATCTAAACTATCCTTGGTCGGGTAAAACCTTTTCTAGGAGGCTTTGGGGAAATATTTCATCACTCGAACAGAAACTCTCCAATGCTATTGTAAAAAGTGTTGCTAGTGGAGAAGGCGTTATACACGCACTAAATACCATGCGAACAGACTCAGAAATTTGTGACATATTTAAGTTAGAAGAATCAAAGTATAACAAAGCGATAGAAAATCTCGTTCGAACGGAGTATGCAAAATTTGCTCAAGATGGTATTGAAAAATCATATTTAGAAACAGGTATTGAGGAATACAACGTTTTAACTGCAAAGGATGAGAGAGTTTGCCGAATTTGTGGAGGAAAGGCAAGTAAGAATCCCTATAAACTGAAAGATGCTGTCATAGGTGAGAATCGAGCGCCTTTCCATAGTCGTTGCAGATGTACGGATGTTCCTAATTTACCAAAATTAGGAAAGGATATTGATGAAGAATATGACCGTTTATTTGGCGATTTATTAGATGAGTTTGCACATGATTCTTTTGGAATTAATTTGAAACGGAGGAAGTAGAATGAAAGATTTTCATGAAGCAGTACTAACAATTAATGTAAAAGCTGATATTGCAGAAGCCTACAAAACAGCTATTGAGTCTGAGAACCATCCTAATGGCTTGAGAGATCAGTGGAATGGTAATTATGCCTACGTGGTTATTGGCGATCAAACTGTTAATTATCAAGAGAATACTCCAGTTAATAAGAATACCGTTAATTTAACGATTCAATTATTATCTCATACATTACCAAATTTAAAAGAAACAGTTAATTGGTATGAAAAGACGGGATGTATTGTTGTTAGAACTGACTACAAAGAAGGAAAGTCTAGTAAATAGGCTTTTTATTTCAAATTTCTACAAATACTAACAAAAAGGAGTTGGCAACTAAGCCACTCCTTTTTGTCTACAGTCTGAGATAACTTAATTAATAAGTTATCTTTTTCTTGGTGCGAAATCACCTTAAACTAGCGCAATACTGGGCTTGGTTGAATGGTGGGGCGCAACTATTAAAACTCAAAGCAATGCGGGGCGTGAAAACGAATCGTGGGGCGAAAGGAGAATAAGCGTGAAAAACAAATCATTAATACCAATGAATTTGCAATACTTTGCCGAAGGTGACGATCCACAGTTTTCTTTTGAGGATTTCAAAACTTTTGCGGAATCTAATGAAGAAGCTCAAAAATTTCTTCAGTCACAATCTCAAAGTGTTGCTGACAAGCAATTGGAAGCTTGGAAACAAAATAACCTAGATAAAATTAAACAGGATACTATCAAGGAATATGAGGAATCCAAGAAAAACAAGTCACCTGAACAAATACAACTAGAGAAATTACAAGCTGAATTCGAAGCTGAGAAGGCTTTACGTGTGACAAGTGACAACAAAGCATTTGTTGCTGAACAAATTGCTGGGCTAGAACTAGATGGAGAGTTAAAAGATTCTATTTCTCAATTTATGTTAAATAATCTTGTTAGTTCTGATACAGAATTCACTAAAAAAGCTGTGGAAGGTTTTACTAACGTTTTGGAATCTATTAAAGAGAACCATTCCGAAGAAATTAAAAGTCTAGAAATGCAGACAGCATTTGGTACGAAAAAACAGCAACAAACAGCTGATAATACACAAGAAAATATTGATGATCCAATGGGTAAGTTAGGCGAAATGCTACAACAATTTAATTAGGAGAGTGACAAATTATGAAAAAAACATCTTTAAATAATTTAGAGTATTTGGATATTTCACCAGCGATTAATGCTATGCAAGTACCAAATACACCTTTTTTAAGCTATTTACTTGGTGCTGGAAAGACAGAGCAAGCAAACTCTACAGAAATTAAATGGCGTGAATATGACATCAACAACGATGATTCTTCTGAAAAGCTTGAGGGCGGAGATTATCAAGATGCTGAATCGGGTCGAAATTGGTTTAACAACTATACAGAAATTTTTAGAAAATCAACCTCTGTATCTGGTACGTTAGATGCTATTAATGTGAATGGTGTCGGAAACGAATTGACTAATCAAGTAGCACTACGTGGTATGGAAATGAAAATTGATTTGAACAGAAAATTAATTACTGGTGTAAAAGCTGATGAAAATAGTTCTAAAGGTCGTCGAATGAATGGAATCTTGAACTTGATCAACTCAGCAAATAAAGCAGAAACAGCTACTGCGGGTGCAGTAACAAGAAAAGATATCGATGCTTTATTTAAATTAATGTATGAAAAAGGTTATATGGGAGAAAAACTATGCTTGATTTCTCCAGACATGCTGGAGTTAATGACTGATGAGTTAGATGGAAAATCAACAAAAATTGTTCAGTTCGGGGAAAGAGTAACTTTTGGATTGCAAATTGGAAATATCGTGTCTAATTACGGTACAGGTACTGCTTTACTAGAACCATCATTGCCAAAAAGAACAATTGCCGCAATAGATACTAATTATGTGAAACTACGTCCATTACGTGAATGGAGAGCAGAAGAACTCGCAAAAACAACTGATTCAAGACGTATCGGTCTTGTAGGTGAATATTCTCTTGAATACAACGCTTCAAACTCTGGGGCAATTTTAAATTTAAAGTCTGAATAAATGGGAGTTAGTACTCCCTTTTTTGATAGGAGGAATTACAGTGGTAAAAAAAGATGAAACTAAAAAAGATGAAGTCGTGAAATATAGAGTAGGTAAAACTAAAAATTTTGTTGGGTTTGTTCATCCTAAAACTCGTAGATTTATCACAGCAGATTCAAATAACGAATTTATCATTTCTATAGATGATAAAGAAGCAATTGCAATTTTGGAAGATGCAATTGATGTTAATGAAATTTAGGAAGTGATCTGATGGATGAATCGCTAAAAACGGAAATCATTGAGTCTATAAAAGAAGATTTTCCAGATTTGAGTGAAGAACGCATAACTAATTTATTAGAAATAATTTTGCTAGAAATTGAATCATACAATAGTTGTAAAACTGATGTTTCATGGGAAAAGTTAAAAAGCGTGATTAGTGAAGTGTTGTATCAAATAATAAAAAATGAATCAGAAAAAAAAGTATCTTCAGTTAGACGTGGCGATACAACGATTAGTTATGCGTCAACAGCGAATGCTGTTAGTGAATTACTTCTAGGATATGGTGATTTGATACGAAGGGTTATTGGTTGTGGAGGATTGGAGTTTTTTTAATGAATGAAGCAGATATTTTAGAAACTACTTACGAAGATAGTTGTATTATCGAAAGACTAATGGACATTGAAGATTCTAATACAAATATTACTATTCAAGATTATAAAAAAGTATATGATAATCCTATCCCTTGCGCTCTTTCACAAGGTCAAATAGATGGACTAGCAGTCATAGAAGATGGAGAAATGGTAAATGTTTCGACTGACACATATAAATTATTTATTCATCCTAAGATTAAACTCAAAAAAGGAGATCGAATAACAATAACTCAAAAGGCCAGTGGCTTAATTTTTTCTCTATTTGCTACTAAGCCTTTTTACTATCCTAGTCATTGTGAAGTAAATTTGATAGGAAGTGAAAAAAATGGGTGATCTCAAATATGAATCTAATGCAGAAAAGATCATTGAAAATTTTAAAAATATGACTGTAATTGCTCAAAAAGAAGGAATATCTTTTGTAAATGATTCGATGAATAAAGTTGTTAGCCTAGCTAAACCTTTAACTCCTGTAAAATCAGGTGATTTAAGACGTGGTTATCGAGTAGTAAAAGCTAGGAAGCTTTCAACTGGTCGTATTGTTGGAGCAGTTATAAATAATGAACATTACTTTAAGTATGTGGAAGAAGGACACAGGACTAAAAATGGTGGATTTGTAAAAGGACGGTTTATGTTGACCCGTGCAACGAATCTTGCAAATATGTCTTATATTCCTCGAAGATTTAAACAAATGGCAATAAAAATCGTTAAGAAAGGAAAGTAACATGAAAGATAAAATCATTGCTGGAATCAGTAGTAAATTAAAAGAAATATATCCAGATGGGACAATATATCTTGATTCAGTTATGCAGTCAACTAAAGATTTTTACTTTGTATTATCCGTAATGGAATCTGGGACTGAAAATGTAGGGATTGATGTTCAAAATGTTTCTTTCTTAATTGATATTGCATTGATTGATAATAAATCTGATAAAAAATTAGTGAATGAATTAGTCTCATGCTGTGGGGCTTTTTTTAATACGATTACAATTGATAGTCAAACACTATTTCCAGAAAACTATTTACCTGATGAAACAGATGGTGTTCAACACATTCGCTTTACATTAGGATTTCCACAATATATTGAATGGAGTGAAAAATAAATGGGAGAAAAAAGAAGTAAAACTGGAATTATTTCTGTTGAAAAACCTACTTGGTTTCCTTTGGAAGATGAAACAGGAGAACTTCCAGTATATGATACTGCAATAACGATGGGAACAGCAGTTAGTATCAAACCTACAGCTAATTACGAAACAACACAAGACTATGGTGATTCAGTTGTTCAAGATCAATTCACTGCGTTTGGTGGTGCAGAAGTTGAATTAGAAGCAAATGGGTATAGTCATAAAGTTTTAACAGCAATCACTGGAGGAAAACTTGTCAAAGGTGGTGCGTTGCGCTCTGGAGAAGATATTGCCCAAGATGGGGCTTTTGCATATCGGCGTAAAAAGTCGAATGGAAAATATCGTTATACAGTCTTTTATAAAGGGCAGTTTGCTTTAGATTCAGATGAAACTTCAACTATTGAAGGAAGTAAAGTAAGTTTTACTCATCCAACTTGGAAGGGTTCATTTGTAGATGTACCAGGACTTGGATATATGTACTCAGTTGATGAAGATGATGAAGGTGTTGATCAAACAATGATCGAAAACTGGTTTACAAAAGTAGCAATTCCAATTGAAGAAGCAGAACAAGAAGAACTTACAGGAGGTAAAAAATAATGTCTAAATATCAAACGACAATTAAATTAATGAAAAAAAATGAAGATGGGAAATATAAACAAGTGCAATTCAAATCTGCTGAATTTCTACCAGGTCCAGTTGTAGAAGAAGCGGCAGAAGTGATGGAAGTAATGCAAAATGCTGTAGACAAAAAATCAGTGTCAGAAGCTTTAAGTCGAGCTTATTCATTTATTGCAGATACTTTGTTTGAAGGACAATTTACTGGTGAAGATTATCGTCAAGGGATTGATGCTCGAGAAATTGCTCCATTGACAGGAAAGTTATTAAAATCTGTTACCGCAGGATTTGATGAAACTTATACGGAGACGAAAAAAAAGTAAGCGAAGCTCTCAAATATCCTTCTTTTAAACATTCGATTACTTATCGAGAATTAGATTTAAAGACGCAATTACTCGAAGCAGGTTGGACGTTACCAGAAATTGAACGTACTGACTTTGATGAGTTAATGCGTCTTTTTGCTTTTCGAGATGCAGTAAAAGAGCATGAAGATGTTGAGTACTACGATAACTTCACCCAATTTTAGGAGGTGATACTTTGAATAACGATGACCTAATTCTGAAGATGATATTAGATGAATCAGGTTTTACTGCTGGCATGAATAATGCTGTCAAAAAGCTAGGTTCTTTTGATGGAACTATCGAAAGAACGAGTAGAAAAAGTGGCAGTTCATTAGGTAGTATTTGGAAAATATTTGCTGGTAGCTTTCTAGCCAGTGGAGTGACTAGAATTGTAGGAGCTGGTTTTGATCTAGTTAAAGGTTCCATAAGTGGAGCAATTGATCGAGTAGATACGATGAATAATGCTCTACGAAATTTCCAAAATATGGGATTCAGCAACTCAGAAATTATGAAGAATATCGGAAAGAATGGGCTTTTATCTCAAGGTATTCAAGGACTTCCTACCGCTTTGAATGATGCGATAAGTCATGTACAACTTCTTGCTTCTTCTACTGGGAATTTGACTCGTTCGACTCAAATATTTAAAGCATTGAATGATGGGATTCTTGGGTTTGGTGGTTCAACTGATCAAGTAAATGAAGCTGTTATTCAGCTATCTCAAAGTTTCTCAAACGGAAAAGTAGACGCACAAACTTGGAATTCAATGATTAATGCTCAACTTGGTCCTACTCTATCTGCTATCGCTAAAAAGATGGGAATTACAATGGGAGAGCTTAAAGAAGGTTTGTCTCAAGGTAAGATTTCTGTTGAAGAGTTCCAAAATCAATTAATAGAAATGGATACTAAAGGTGGCGGAGGACTTAAATCATTAAATCAAATTGCTAAAGATTCAACCAAGGGGATTAAAACCTCTATTCAGAATGCCAAAACAGCTGTTACTCGTGGTGTTGGCGAAGTAATAGAAGGATTAAATAAAGCACTAGTGGATGCTGATTTAGGTGGATTTAAGGGGATTATTGATAAAGTTGGCAGTTCCATGGAATCTTTTTTGAAAGTAATTGCTGCAAATATTCCTACAGTAGTATCATTTTTAGGTGATTTATTTAATGCAGTTCAAAAATTTGGCTCTGCATTGAAATTCATGATGCCATTTCTGGTTCCTGCAACTACTGCTTTTGGCGCATTAATGTTTCAACTTAAAGGAATACCAGCAATTATAAAAAGCTTCAATAATTTTAAAAATGCCATAATTGGTGTTGGAAATTCACTAAAGATTATGGGGGCTATAGCTGCCGCAAATCCGTTTGTTTTGATTGTTGGAGCCGTTGTTGGGGCAATTGCTGTATTTGGCTATTTTATGGCAACCAACGAAGAGTTTAGAAACAAAGTTATATCCGTTTGGAATGATGTAAAAGATTCTGTACTTGGTGTATTAAAGAATATAAAAGATTGGGGAATTGATACTTGGAATTCTGCTAAAGAATTGGCATCAAATGCCGTTGAGAGTGTCAAGAATACTTGGTCTGGAATAAAGGAATGGTTTTCAAATACTTGGCAAGACATTAAAAATGGAGCAACAGGTTTATTTGATAAAACAGTAGAAACATCTATTAATGCGGTTGATAGTGTAAAAAACGCATGGTCAAATACAAAGCAATGGTTTTCCGATATTTGGCAGAGTATAAAAGATTCAGCAACTGAAAAATGGAATGAAATTAAAGGTTCTATCATGGAAGTTGCTGGTCCATTGATTACAGGTTTAAAGAACGCATTCTTACATGTCACTTTTTATTTAGAGACCTTATGGAATAATCTAGTTGAGATTGGTAAAAATGTTTTTGAGATTTTAAAAAATGTTATACTTGCGCCAGTTTTGTTTATTACCTCCATGATTTCTGGTGGATGGGAAGAAACAAAAAACAACATGATTGGTGTATGGAATAATATTAAAGAAAGTGCTCTAAATATTTGGGAGTCTATAAAAAATATTTTTGTTAGTTACGTTACAAATATTTATTTTGCTGCGCTTAATATTTGGACAGGTTTCAAACTTACTTTGATAAATATTTGGAATGAAGTAGTAAGTCAAGCTAAATCAATTTGGATTAATGTAAAATACTTTTTTATTAATC
>ERZ1034962.730-NODE-730-length-13385-cov-5.343211_pt1 | contig 13385 bp, 9 predicted proteins | sample MGYA00520696_ERZ1034962 | MGnify/ENA primary metagenome ERZ1034962 (study PRJEB33766, sample SAMN09781770) | gut metagenome | biome: gut microbiome | host: Homo sapiens | place: Madagascar | study: EMG produced TPA metagenomics assembly of the PRJNA485056 data set...
GGCCACGCCCCACATAAGCAGCAGCGGCAGCAGCGAGCGGATGTCGGGCAGGCGGAAAGGCCCCATGCGCACGGTGAACACGGAGAGCAACTCGCGGTTTTCCGCCAGGTAGCTTGCCATGAACAGCACGATGACGATTTTCGCGATTTCGCCTGGTTGGAACGAGAAGCCGCCGATATGCAGCCAAATCTTGCTGCCGTAGATTTCTTGGCCCAGGCCCGGGATAAGCGGGCTGAGCAGCAAGATGATGCCCGCAAGCATGAGCGTGTATTTGTAGTTGGCAACTTTGTCCAGGTTGCGGAACAAAAGCAGCACTGCAACCATGCAGCCAACGCCCACGAACAGCCACACCACCTGGCCTTGCGCCATGTTGGGCGCGTCGGTGAACGGGGCGATGCGCGTGATGAAGGCAATGCCGATGCCCGAAAGCGAGAACGCAAGCGGCAACAGCGCCGGGTCGGCGCCGGGGGCGAGCTTGCGCACGGCAAGATGCGCCACCACGAAAGCGGCGAAGATGCCGATGGGCACGCTCAGCGAATCGAAGTTGACCTGCTGGCCTTCGTTGATGGCGATCATCACGAACAGCAGGGCCACCACGGGAGCGGCCACCAACAGCAGGATGAGTTCTATGTTGCGACGGGACATGGCGGGCTATCCTTCCGCCTTGTTGTGCTGCGCCGCCTCGTCGCGGTACTGCTGCACCAGGTCGTTTGCGGCGTCAAGCGTGTCTACGCGAATGCCGTCTTGTAGGCGCGCGGCGGTGCCGGGCTGCAGGTCGGACACGTTCACGTCCGTTGTTTCCACCTGGCTGTGCAGCGGTACGCCGAACACGTCGGCGGGCACGCCGCTGTACACGGCAACCTTGCCGTTGTCGTTGCCCAGGTAGGCGGTGGTGTGCAGCCACGTGTGCACGCCCCAGGCCGTGCCGCCAAGGATGGCAAGCAGCAGGACGAACACCAGCGCCACGGACAGCTTCGTTTTGCGCGCCATCTTCTTGCGGCGCTTCTCGGCGAAGCCCGTGACATCGGCCACGATGACGGTGACGTTGTCGTGGCCGCCGGCGGCGATTGCCTCGTTGACCAGCTGCGATGCGCAACGTTGCGGGTCGCGTACGCGGCGCATGGTGACTTCGATCTGCTCGTCGCGAATCATGGACGACAAGCCGTCAGAGCACACCAGCAGCCTGTCGCCGGTTTCCACGTTGATCTCGTACATGTCGGGGCGCGTGTGCGGGTCGCTGCCAAGCGCGCGCGTAATGACGGAGCGCTGCGGATGGTGGCGCGCCTCTTCGGGCGTGAGCTGGCCGGCTTCGATCATGTCGGCCATCAAACTGTGGTCGCGTGTGAGTTGTTGGAGTTTCCCCTGGTGAAGCAGGTAGGCGCGTGAGTCGCCGACCTGCGCGATAAGCAGGCGCTCGTTCTCGAGCATGCAGGCGGTCATGGTGGTGCCCATGCCGTCGCGGCCGCGACCGTCGTGCGCGGCGCGGATGATTTCGCGATTCGCCTCTTCGACGGCGTGCTCGAGTACGGCTCCGTCAAGATCTTTCGGGGCGAATTCCGCCAGCACGTTCACGGCGATTTCCGATGCCACTTCGCCCGCTGCATGGCCGCCCATGCCGTCGGCGACGGCGAACAGCGGCGGCGTGACAATTAGGCTGTCTTCGTTGTGGTCGCGTACGCAGCCGACGTCGGTGCGGCTGCCGAACGTGGTGACGGCGCCTTTGCGGGTGCGTTGCGTGGACTTATAGGAACGCTGTTCACGTGCCATTATGAAAACCTCACACGAATGGCCACGTCGCCCACGTTAACGGTGTCGCCGCTACGCAGGGCGGTGGGCTCGGTAATAAATTGGCCGTTCACGGCCGTGCCGTTGGTGGAGCCAAGGTCCTCGACGAAGAGGTTTTGTCCCATCAGGCTGAAGCGGGCGTGCCTTCCCGACACATAGCCCGCGCCGATGACGATGTCTGCGCCGGGGTTGCGGCCCACGATGACCGGCCCGCGCACAACGATGGACACGCCGCGCAGCTCTTTCGGGCCGCGTTCGACCGAAAGGCTCCAGGTGCGCTCGCGCTTGCGCTGGCCGCGCACGGCGCCAATCCCCGTCTTCATGATGGCGAACAGGAACAGGTAAAGCAGCGCAACGAACAGCAGGCGGATAAGAAGTAGCGCGTAATCAATCACGGGGTGTCCTTCGCTTTTCCGTTATGCCAGGGTGAACACAAGGTCGGTGGTGCCGACGGAGATGTGGTCGCCCTCGTTGAGCGGCTGGCTTGCGATGGCACGGCCGTTGACGTACGTGCCGTTCGTGGAGCCAAGATCGGTGATGATCCACATGCCCTGCGGGCTCAACGTGATTTCGGCGTGGTTGCGCGACACGTTGATGTCGGGGATGGTGATGGTGTTGTGCGATTCGCGGCCGAGCGAAACGCGGGCGCTGGCCAGGTCGAACGCGCGGTTCGCGGCCGTGTCGATCAAGCGAGCGTGGCCAGCTGCCTGATGCGGCTGCTGCAGGTCGGCCGGGTTGCCCGCGAACACGACGGTGTTGGCGGCAGCTGCCAGCTGGGGCGCGCCGTACTGCTGAGGCGCGGGCTGCGGGATGGCCTGCGGCTGGGGCGCGGCCTGTGCGGCAGCGTAACCGGCTGCGGCACCTGCGGCCGCCGCTCCGGCCATGGGCGCGGCGCCGAAGTCGGGCTGCGGCATGGGCGCGGGCGCGGGCTGGTAGCCCTGCGGCTCCCAGCCGTTGGAAGCGGGGGCTGCCTGCTGGACGGCCGGTTGCTGATAGCCCTGGTCGTACGGTTGCTCGTACTGGTTATAGTGCGGCTGCTCGTACGGGGCCTGCTCGAAGTGCTGCTCAGGCGCCATGGCGGCAGCCGAGCGGCCGAACTGCTGCGCAGGGTAGGCGGCCTCCGCGCCGTAGCCGTTGTTCGCCAGGCCGTAACGCTGCATTTCCTCGTTGCGCAGCTGCGCGATGATAGGCGCGGCCACGGCCTCGGCGATGACGTCGAACTTGCCGTGCTTGAGGCCCTCGTCCACGATAAAGCGCACGAGCGGCTGGCCGTCCATCATCAGGCCCTGCTCAGACGCCTTCGCGGCCAGGTACGTTTCCGTTTCGCCTGCAAGCGTGGGGTAGTAACCGAACAGGCGACGGTCGTCGTCGGGGTTCACCAACACGGTGTACAGCGTGGGCGCGTATTGCTTGCCGGCGCCGACCATCTTTTCGCGGCGCATCTGCTTTTCGGCTTTCTTAGCAATTTGAACAGGGGAAATAGGGGCGTCGAACATTTTGTCCGCAGTGCCCTCGAACGTATCCTCCATTTTGCCCTCGAACTTCGAGAAGATGCCCATTACCGCTCCTTGCAACGCTGTCTCATATATCGGCGGCGCGTGCCGCAAATTATCCGATGCTCCATCATGACACAATCATAATGGCTGCCCCAGGCCTTTTACGCAATCGTCATTTTATCGTAAGCGGAAAGTTGCCTGGTGCACGCCGGTGGCACGCCCGCTTGCGAATGGGGGGCAGGGAGGAAGGTAAAGGCAAGGCGAAGGCGTGGGCGTAGCCGATGGCGTTGGCGGGGTGAAGGGACGGCGAAGGCGGGGTGAAGGGGCTGACTCTCCACCGTGTTGCCGCTCGGGTCGGTGTGAAGCGAGCGGCGAAGGGACTGGCCTTCCTCCTTTCCTCTGTCCCATTAAAAAGCGGGGGGATAAAAGCGGCAGCGTTGCGCTCTTCGGAGCGGCGCAGGCGGTTCGAAGAGCGTTCGCGCTTCTGCGCTTGGCAAGAAATCGGCATTTCTGTATCCCGATGCCCCCCCGGACGCTCTCGTGGCAAGAAATCGGCATTTCTGTAGCGTGAAACCCTTTCCGGACTCCTGAAATCCTACAGGAATCGGGGTTTCTTGCCAAAATGAGGATTTCTCGGTGGATCGGAGCTACAGAAACCCGTTTTTCTTGCCACGAGAGCGCGATTTTGGCGTGCAGGATACAGGAATCTCGATTTCTTGCCAGATTTGGACTTCATGCGCCGAGGATTTTGGCGAAGCTGGCTTCACCAAAATCCGCGCTGGGCTATTCGGTTGGTTGCGCGTCTTCGACCATGCGCATGAGGTCTTGCTGGTTGTGCACGTCGCACTTGCGATAGATGTGGCGAATGTGGGTCTTCGCCGTGCCTTCGGAGATGTAGAGCTTCTCCTGGATGTAAGCGGCGTTGTGGCCCTTGGCCAGGAAGAACAGGATTTCCGTTTCCCGGCGCGACAGCAAAAACGTGTTGGCCACCGTCTCGCACTTGCCGCGGAAGCGCCCGCCGCCGCGCACGGCGTCGTTGCCGTTCGCGGGCTTTGCGGCCGGCTCCTGCGTAAACGGCGCGCGGCTTACGGTGACGAAGGCGGTGCTGCTCGCAGGCATCGAACCGGCAGCGCTAGAAGCGGAAGCTCCCTGCGTTTGCGCAGGTGAGGCGGTTGCAGAAGCTGTGGCACTGCTCGTTGCGGCGGTGTTGCCCAAAGCGTCTTCGCCGTTTTGCGCGGGCTGCTGAGCTTGAGTGCTTGCGGTGCCTTCGAGCGCGGCAGGCGCATCGGGCGCGGCGTCGCTGGGGATTGCGGCGTTTTCAGCCGCCGCCGAGGTGCCCGGCGTGCCCGATGCGGCATCAGCGTTGTGCGCGTCGGCGCGTTCTTCCTGATGGGGAGCGCCTTCGATGCTCGTGTTCTCGGCGCTCGTGGCTACATTGGCTGCCGCTTCTGGTGCCGCGCCCTGGCTAGCGGCTTGCGCGCCGGCCTGCGCACTGCTCGCCGCCGCGGTGGCACGCTCGCGTTCGCGTTCGCGCTGGACGGCGTCCATGAACGAACGCGTCATGCCCTGGGCCTCGCCGCAGTTGCGCGCCTGGGCCACGCGGGCGGATTCCCTTTGGCTCTCAAAGCTTTCGGACACGGCCTTGACCAGCGGACACGGAGCCACAATGGCCTCGATCTCGCGCTCGCGCGGCAGCAGCGCGTAGGCGAACATGATGACCAGCAGCATCAGCAGCACCACGGTTTCGCCGCCAAACGGCAGGGTATGCACGTAGTTCACGGCAGCCACCGGCGCCAGCGTGCCGATCATGATGGCGAAGGCTAGGATGCCGCGGCCCAGGCCGAACACGAACACGGGCGACAGACGGAAGCGTTGCGACAGGTCGCCGAAGAAGATCCACATAAGCGACTCGAAGCACAGGAACCCAACCAGCAGAAACACGCTGGTCAGCATGTAGTTTTCCGTGCTGGCGAACGGGATGAAGAACATGGTGACGGCAACGAAGGGCACCAGCGGCTGGAAAAAGCGGCTCCAGCGGTCGCTGCCGCCCAGCGCCATGATGGTGACCAGCACGATGACAGTGGCGCACCCGGCGGCCAGCATCAGCATGGGCTGCGTGCCCACGCTGGGGTTCATGACCAGGTTCTGCAGGGAATTGCTGCGCAGCAGGCCCAGCGCAATGCCCAGCGCCAGCACCGGCATGCCGAAGCGTACGATGAACTTGCCGCGGTTGATGGGCAGCGGCTTGAAAATGGGGACATCGTTGCGTTTGAAGTACGCATCCGGCGTCTTCTTCCACAGAATGGCCAGCTCAAGCAGGGGAACCAGCGCAGTTGCCGTGCCGGAGATGGGGAAGGGCGCGTAATGCAACACGCTGGCGAACAGCACGATGGAGATGGTGATGGCCACGGCGGTGTTCAGCACAATCGACGCGCTGTCGCAGCGGGCGAACGCCGTGCCCCAGTAGATGATGAGCGTGGCCGAACCGATGCCGGTCATGATGCCCGAAATCAGCTCGAACAGCGGGAACCCGGTGCTCGGCGGCGCCATAAGCAGAAACGTGCCCACACACGACAGGCATGCACCCACGCACAGCAAGGTGCGGGTGGCGTAGGTCTTCAGGAAACGCTGGTTCGTCAGCGCCATGAATATGAGCGCGCAAACGTAAACGCATGAAGAAATAAGGTAAGGCAGCGACACGCTGCTGTTGTAGATGCCGCTGAACGTGTGCGCCGCGCCGAACACCGAAGCGGTGCCGAACATGGTCGCGAACACCCATGCTTGGTGCAGGCCGTAGCCCACCGACAGCATGCTGAGCTCTCCAAAGGCGCTTTCATCTCCGAAATCAGCCTTGAGCGTGATTCGAGGAACACGTACCCCCATACGCAAAACCCTCCTATTTAATTGCATCCTCTTCGATTCCCTATAATAGCGGGCGCAAAGGGGCGGTGGTATGAGGGAGCGGGGTAATTTTCAGGGTGAAAGCGTCAAGGTAAGCGTTTCACCTGGGAATATTGAAAAATCATCCTCGGGGGATGATGGTGTGGGTGCGGGCCGGAATCGGCTGAAATCGTTCGATTATTTCGTTCGAGCGCGCTCATGGAGAACGCTCTAGAAGGCGGCTTCGCATGCGCATCTCCGGCGTCTCTGCGCTGCCGCGGCGTTGAGGCGGCAGGCGGGTGGTGTTGGGCCGGGATTGGCGTCGCCAAGGCCAGGGAAAGGGGAGCGCCGTTTTCCCGTTCGGTGGTATCGGCGTCGCCCTCGTGCTGTCTTGCGCGATCGCGAAAGGGGCCGCCGGGGCTGGCTGGTCGACCAGCCCCGAGCAGGCGGTGGGCGAAACGCTATGCCACCGTGATGACCACGTTGTCGTAACGGTTGAGCTGGGTGCTCTCACCCGTGGTGCCCTGACCGTCGTGCGTGGTCTGCGTGCCCGGCTTCTGGCTTTCGGCCGCATACACCGTGCACGTGTACTGCTTGCCGGACAGGTAGTCCTTCAAGCTGGTGACGTCGTAGTTGTGAATGGCGTCGATGCCATTCTGGTTCTCGCTGGACATAACGTCCTCGTTCAGCAGGTCTGCAACCGTGCTGCCCTCGGGGACAAGGACCAGCTCGCTACGAATCGCGCCGCCCTGGGCGGTTTCGTCGAGCACGCACGTGATCTCGTACACACCCTTGCTTTCCACCTGAGTGCCCTCATCGCTGTGGACGTAGTAGAACGCGTAGGCCGGTACGGCGATCAGCGCGCATGCGCAGCACGCAACCGCGATGGCAAGAATCTTCTTGCCCCAAGATGCGTTGACCATAAGAGCCTCCCTTCTCGCATAACTGTGAGGAACGGAAAGCCCCGCTTTCGGCAACGTGATTGGAAGTATACGGGGCGTGCGTTTTCGCCGCAAGGCATTCGCACGTGTTTGACCTGGGGAAATACAGAATAAGCCCGCGCGTATGATGCTTGAAGGTTCCGGCGCGGCCCGTGCGGGCCAACAAGTTCGCCATTTTAGGGTTTGCGGGATGATAGGGCGCCCGCCGCGCTTCCTATAATGATCCGCAGCGAAGAGGAAACGCCCGTGACCTGCAGGTTTGCGGGCAATCGCCGCCATGGGGCGCGGCGTGCGGCATGTGTTGTCGCCGTCAAGCGCTTGCGGTGAGCTTGCAAGGCCCGCGCCGTGCAAGCTTGCGAAGGCCCGTGCGCAACGCCGCGCGGATGCCGGGCGGCCTGATCGAAGAACAGGGGGACAAGGCAATGGCCGAAGACCAAATCGTCGACTTGTGGGACGAAGAGGACGAGTTCGATCCGTTGGCCGTGGACGATCTGGACATCAACCAGGAGGACATGGACGACGACAACCCGTTGGATACGGTGGACTATCCCACCATGCGCAACATGCCCGAGGGCATGCAGCGCGAGTCGGTGTACAGCCCCGAGCGCCAAGGCGGCGCCGTTGAAGCGGTGCTTGCCATGCTCGATCATAACCCGGCGCGCCGTCCGGTGCTCGTTTCCATCCTGGGTTGGTGCGAAGGCGGCTGCCTGAACAGCGAGCTGACCGAGAAGGTTGACGCGCTGCAGGCCGACAACCGCTCCGTGTACGGAACCACCACGCTGTGCCGCATGCTCGAACGCGCCGGCGCGCTGGAACTTGAGATGCCCGAGACCGCCGAGGAGCACGAGGACATCGAAGAGGGCGTCGAGTACCTGGAAATCAAGGAGCGCGTCGACCCCACGTGGCGTACCACCGAGGCCGGCAAAGAAGTGTTTGCCCAGATGACCGATGGGTCGGCGTTCCGCGACATGGTGTTCAACCGCGACGTGAAGTACGTGGAGGTGTACCGCGCGGTTATGAACTTCGTTGCCGCAAGCCCGCGTTCGAAGGACGACATCGAGCAGCTGGTGGACGGTTTCGCCGTTGTGCAGAGCCCGCGCCGCTTCGGCGGGCACTTCATCGACATGCTGGAGCGCACCGACGTGCTGCATTGGAAGGACCGCTCGTGGCAGCTGACCGACTTGGGTCGCAAGATGCTGCCCGAGGTGAACGCGCAGGTCGAGAAGAAGGGGGAATAAGGGATGGCAGAGGAAATGGTTGCGGCGCAGGAGGCCGAGGAAATGGACCTGGCGGCGCTGATGGACGGCCGCGCGCGCACGTATGGCCTGATGGCACGCTTGTTCCTGAAGGAAGTCGACAAAGCGGCGCTCACCGAGCTGCAGGGCATGCGCTTCCCGGCCGCCACGGGCAACGCGAAGGTGGACGAGGGCTACCACATGCTGTACGACTACCTGCGCACCAGCTGGGACGATAGCATCACCGATCTGGCCATCGACTACGTGCGCACGTTCATCGGCCACGGCGTGAACGGCTTCTCCGCCGCGTACCCCTTCGAAAGCGTGTACACCTCCGAGCGTCGCCTGATGATGCAGGAAGCGCGTGCCGAAGTGCTGCAGACGCTGCGCGAGAACAACCTCAAGCGCGGCCACTGGACCGAGGGCGAGGACCACATCGCGCTGGAACTGGAGTTCATGCAGCGCATGGCCATGCGCACGGCCGACGCCCTACGCGCCGGCGACGAGGAAAAGGCCATCGAGCAGCTTGAGACGCAGCGTACGTTTGCGCAGGATCACCTGCTGAACTGGCTGCCCATGATGACCGAGGACATGCGTCGCTTCTCGCACACTGCGTTCTATCAGGGCTTGGCCCAGCTGGTCATGGGCTACGTCGAGGAAGACGCCGCCGTGCTTGAAGAGCTGCTGGACAGCGTTGAGGAAGCGGCATAGCGGCAGGTCGCAAACGGGTTTCGCGCTGTTGCGGCGAAGCGTTGCTTACTAATTAGGTAGAGGCTGCGAAAACGCGGCGATTGTTGTTGGGCCCGGCGGTTGCGCCGGGCCCTTTTGCGCTTCGGGTAGCGTGGGGGGCGGCGTTCGGCCGGGCAAAGCCGGTTGCGGCTGGCCGTGCGCGCAAAAATCGCTCATGTATGTGATTTGCTGGAAAGGTGCCAAGTAGCGTTGCGTAACGCACACCTTTGACCTGGGGAAATGGAAATGGAGTTGCTGTCGCTACGCTTGCTGGTGCGATTAAATCACATACATGAGCGGTTTTCTGTACGCGCGCACTCGTGAGGCCCGCTTTTTCGCCTTGCGGATGGTGTACGCTATGCGGCGTTGTGATTTTGCGATCGAAAGGGTTTGCCATGAGGGTTTGCGTGTTCGGCTCGTCGAGCTTGAATCTGGACGCGGTGTACGTGGATGCGGCGTTCGAGCTGGGGCGCACGCTGGCGAAACACGGCCACGGCATGGTGTTCGGCGGCTACGACGTGGGGCTGATGGGCGCGGTGGCGCACGGCGTTGCGGCCGAGGGCGGCAGCGTTATCGGCGTGGTCACCGAGGGCCTGAACCAGAAGGGCCGCGACATCTTCCCGTGTGAAGAGCTCATTTGCGAATCTGACCTGGCCACGCGCAAAACGCGCATGATCGAGCTGGCGGACGCGTTCGTGACCATGCCGGGCGGCCTGGGCACGTTCGACGAGTTCTTCGTGGTCATGTCGCAGGTGAAGGCGGGCGAGCTCGACGCGAAAAGCGCCATTCTGAACGTGGGCGGGTATTTCGATCCCATGGTGGAAATGCTCGACCGCGCATGCGAAACGGGCCTGAACTCCTCTGACTGGCGCCGCGATTGCGAAGTATTCAACGCCTCCGAACCCCTTGTGGAGTGGTTGGAAGGATAAATAAGGTAACGAAACGCTTCCCTTTTCTGACTAATAGGCTGCTGTGGCTAGCACTCGAGGCCAAAGAGTGCTAACTTTCGTAGGTAGCATATTTTGTTGTGCGCGTGCTCAAGGAAGGGGCTCTTAGCATGGCTAAAGAAATTTCGTACGATAACGAAACCCGCGAGAAGCTTGCGGCTGGCGTGGCGAAGCTGGCCGACACGGTTCGCGTGACCATCGGTCCGAAGGGCCGCTACGTCGGCGTCACGAAGGAAGGCGAGCGCCATCCGTACGTGTCGAACGACGGCGCTACGGTTGCCGCGCATGTCGGCTCGCGCGACCGCGTGGAGAAGATGGGCCTGCAGGTGGTGCGCGAGGCCGCCACTGCCGCCAACAACGAGGCCGGCGACGGCACGTCCACGGCAACGCTTCTGGCCGACGCCATCGTGCGCGAGGGCGTGCGCTACGTTACCGCCGGCAATGACCCGTTGGCGTTGCGTCGCGGCATCCAGAAGGCCGCCGACGTTGCGTCCGATGCGCTGCTGAAGTCCGCCACGCAGGTCACCACGCGCGAGCAGATGGCCGAAATCGCCACCGTGTCTTCGGGCGACCCGGAAATCGGCAACACCATCGCCGAGGCGCTCGATGAAATCGGGCAGGACGGCGTCATCTCCGTTGAGAAGTCCACGAAGTTCGGCATCAGCCTGGACGTGAAGAAGGGCATGCTGTTCGACCGCGGCTTCATTTCGCCGTATATGGCCGATGACATGGGCAAGATGACCGGCGAACTCGAGCAGCCGTACATCTTTATCACCGACCAGCGCCTGGCCGACAACTTCAAGGACGTTGTGCCGGTGCTTGAGGAGGTCATGCAGACGGGCCATCCGCTGCTGATCGTAGCCGACGACGTGCGCGGCGAATCGCTGAACTCGCTGTTGATGAACCGCCAGCGCGGCACGCTTATCAGCGCCGCCGTGGTGGCGCCGGGCGCCGAAGAGCGCCGCAAGGCCGAGCTGGAGGACATGGCCATCCTGACGGGCGGCGAGGTTATCACGCCCGACCGCGGTCTGACCTTGGCCGATGCGAAGAAGAGCATGCTCGGTCGCGCCGCAAGCGTGCAGATTACGAAGGATCGCACGCTCATCATCGGCGGCAAGGGCAAGCAGGAGGCCATCGACCAGCGCTGCGAGGCTATTCGCAACGAGCTGAAGCGCCCGCATTCCGATTACGAGCTTGACGTTATGCGCGAGCGCCTGGCGAAGCTGTCCGGCGGCATCGCCGTCATGAGCGTGGGCGCGGCCACCGAGTCCGAGATGAACGAGATGCGCAGCCGCATCCAGGACGCACTGCGTGCAACGCGTTCCGCGGCAAGCCAGGGCCTTCTGGCTGGCGGCGGCGTGGCGCTTATCCAGGCGTCCAAGGCGCTTGACCAGGTGGAAGTTGCCAACGACGAAGAGAAGTTCGGCGTGGACATCCTGCGCAAGGCGCTCGAAGAGCCCATGCGCGCGCTGTGCAGCAACGCCGGCTACAACGGCGACGTTGAGGTGGCCAAGGCGCTTGAGGCCGAGCCGGGCTATGGCCTGGATTGCGAAACCGGCAAGTACGGCAACATGATTTCCATGGGTGTTGCCGATCCGGCGAAGGTAACGGTGACGGCTCTGCAGGCCGCCGCATCCGTGGCGGGGCTGATCCTCATCACGAACTGCAGCATCACCGAAGCCGATAAGAAGGACGAGGAAGCGGAAGAGAAATAGCCGCAACCGCGCAGGCTGTTGCCGGTCCGATAGCTAGCAGAATAGGGAGGTTCGCGAAAGCGGGCCTCCCTTTTTTCGCGCGAAAGCGGTGACTAAGGCCGCCGGCCGCCTTGATGAGCGAGCTGCAACTTATACGTTTTGCCAAAACGTATAAGTTGCAACCAAGGAACGCCTTGCTTCTTTATACGTTTTTCTAAAACATATAAAGAGGTGTAAGGAAGCGTTGGGGCTAACGTCTGTACACGAATAAAGAACCTTCCAATTTTTGCTAGATACGACTATCAAAAACGATAGATACGTCTAGCAAATGTGATAGATAGGGAAAATAGGGCAGCAAACGGGGGGCTGGAAACGATTGGTCGGAAATGGTTGAGAAGCACGATGGGCAATGTTGCGCTCTCTCGAGCAGACTAAAGCTTGTGCCTCGCAAACGCTGTCGTGACATCATGCTTGGCTTACTGTCTGCCGCGCCAAGCGCGAGTTCCGTAATTTGGCGAAGTGGGATGAACGGGGCGGGAGGAATTCCGTTTTCGGGAGAAGTGGGAACGCCTTTGCCTTTGGATGAGGCGCAGGTTGTCGTGCGGGGTGCGGAAACCGGAGAAATGGGAACCGCGGAGGGCCGTCTGGTGCCGTTTTCGCGGGATGCGGGAATGCAAACGTTCCCACATCTCGCGAAAACGGAATCCGTGCGCATCGGAATCAAACATTTGCCGCAATTCATGCGCCCGGAGCTAAGTGATTGCTACGCACGTCATCCCCGATTGACGCGGTTGCTGGGACCGGGCTAGAGCAACCAACAGCTGTCTGGCCTGAATGTGAACAGGGGGAGGTCCGATTTCGCTGTCGGCCGGGGCTTGTGAGCGACGTTTGCCGAGATTGTTGGGCGTGTTCATTGCGCCGGCGACGATAATGGGTCCAGTAACTCGGCTTCGACGATAAGGTGGCGGCAATGACGGAAAGGTACAACTACTATAGTACGGATCGATTTGCTGAAAGCCTGGAGTCAAGCTTTATCGGTTCCAAACAGGAGCCGGATGACAGGTATTCACCGCGCATCCTTGGTAACGACGACACGGCGAGTGCCAATGTACTGGCTACGTTGAAATCGGAAATGCGAGATTGCGTGAGCTTCGCGTTCTCCGTTGCCTTCGTGACTTCAAGCGGCATGCAGGTGCTCGCCGCAATCCTTGCAGATCTTCGCGAGCGAAATATTCCTGGACGCGTTCTGACCTCGACATATCTGAACTTCAACGACCCCGATGCGTTGAGGAAACTGCTTGAGTACCCGAACATCGAGACGCGCATATATCAAGGCGACCTGCATGCGAAGGGATACTTCTTCAATAAGGAGCAGATTTCGACCATCATCATCGGCAGCTCGAACCTGACGCAAAAGGCGCTTACGTGCAACAAGGAATGGAACATCCTGTTTAGGTCCTTCCCGGACGGAAAAATGCTGCTTGATGCAAAAGAGCAGTACGAAAAGCTATGGGATGACCCGCTGTCTACGCCGCTGACGAATGCGTGGGTGTCTGAATACGGGAATTTCTTGCGGCAGCATAAAAGCTCGCCAGTCGTTAAGCGTTCGACCAGGGCATTCAAGCTTTCTGCTGAAAATGCCGCACTGAAAAGCAACGCGTTAATTGCGTCAACGGGT
>ERZ1034962.735-NODE-735-length-13300-cov-914.348584_pt1 | contig 13300 bp, 10 predicted proteins | sample MGYA00520696_ERZ1034962 | MGnify/ENA primary metagenome ERZ1034962 (study PRJEB33766, sample SAMN09781770) | gut metagenome | biome: gut microbiome | host: Homo sapiens | place: Madagascar | study: EMG produced TPA metagenomics assembly of the PRJNA485056 data...
TAACTCCTTTTGAATTCAGGAATCAGGTTGCTTATTCATTTTATTATTTCACTGTCTACTTGACAGGGAGATGTTCAAGGAGTGACCTTCTTTTTGTTTTATTTTTTAAAACTGACAGATATTTAGGTTTGTGATATAATAATGTAGTTTGATAGTACTTAACCATCATTAATTTAAAGACACGATTATTTCATAGTAAGTATTGTCAGAATTATTTAAAAGATTAAGGGATATGGGGAGAACGGTTGTTAGTCCTCATTTCTATATTTTAAAGGAGTTATATGAAAACTGTAGAACATTTTATTGAAAAGTTTGTTCCTAAAAATTATAATATTTTTCTTGACATTAACCGTCAATCGAAAACGTTTTCAGGAGACGTAGCCATTAGCGGTGAGGCTTTAGATAATGTTATTTCATTTCACCAAAAAGATTTAGCCGTTACTTCTGTTTTGTTAGACAATCAAAACTTAGAGTTTACCATTGATAACAACAACGAAGCTGTCCATGTTGAACTACCAGAAACAGGTACAATGACACTTGTTCTTGAGTTCTCAGGTAAGATTACCGATAATATGACAGGTATCTACCCTTCATATTACACTGTTGATGGTGTCAAAAAAGAAGTCATCTCAACACAATTTGAAAGTCACTTTGCCCGCGAAGCTTTTCCTTGTGTGGACGAACCAGAAGCAAAAGCTACTTTTGATTTGAGCATTAAATTTGACCAAACTGAAGGTGAAATCGTGCTTTCAAATATGCCAGAAGTTGATGCTGACCGTCGTAAGGAAACTGGCCTTTGGACATTCGATACGACACCTCGCATGTCATCATACCTTCTCGCATTTGCTCTTGGGGATTTGCAAGGTAAAACTGCAAAAACTAAAAATGGTACTGAAGTTGGTGTTTTCTCAACAAAAGCACACGCTCTTAAATCATTAGGCTTTGCTTTGGATATTGCTGTTCGTGTTATTGATTTCTACGAGGATTATTATGGTGTCAAATATCCAATTCCACTTTCATACCATGTTGCCCTTCCTGATTTCTCAGCTGGAGCGATGGAAAACTGGGGCTTGGTTACTTACCGTGAAGTTTATCTTTTGGTTGACGATAACTCTACCGTTAAGAGTCGTCAAAATGTCGCACTTGTTGTTGCACACGAATTGGCTCACCAATGGTTTGGAAACCTTGTCACAATGAAATGGTGGGATGATTTATGGCTCAATGAATCATTTGCCAATATGATGGAGTACGTTTCTGTTGATGCCATTGAGCCTTCATGGAATATCTTTGAAGATTTCCAAACAGCAGGTCTCCCATTGGCGCTTCAACGTGATGCTACTGACGGTGTTCAATCTGTGCACGTCGAAGTTAACCATCCTGATGAAATCAATACTTTGTTTGACCCAGCCATTGTTTATGCTAAAGGAAGTCGCTTGATGCACATGCTTCGTCGTTGGCTTGGTGATGACGATTTCCGTACTGGCTTGAAAATTTACTTTGAAAAACACCAATATGGCAATACTATTGGTCGTGATCTTTGGGATGCGTTATCAGAAACATCTGGAAAAGATGTTGCAGCCTTCATGGACGCTTGGTTAGAACAACCTGGTTATCCAGTTGTGACAGCAGAAGTTGTTGATGATACACTTGTTCTTAGCCAAAAACAATTCTTCATCGGTGAAGGTGTTGATGAAAATCGTATTTGGCCAATTCCACTTAATAGCAATTGGCAAGGACTTCCAGAAACGTTGACTGAAGCTCGTCTTGAAATTCCAAATTACAGCCAACTAGTAGCGCAAAATGAAGGAGTTCTTCGTCTCAATACAGAAAATACCGCTCACTACATCACAAATTATAAAGGCGAATTATTGAACGCTATTCTTGAACGATTGACTGAACTTGATACTGTTTCAAAACTTCAGGTCATCCAAGAACGCCGTTTGCTTGCTGAAAGTGGTGAAATTTCATACGCAGAACTTGTTCCATTATTGACAAAACTTGCTGATGAAACTTCTTATTTGGTAGCGGAAGCTATTTCACAAGTTGTTGAAGGTTTGGATGTTTTCTTGACAGAGGGAAGCCAAGCTCAAGCACAATTTAAAGCCTTGGTTAGCCACCTCATGCAAAAGAATTACGACCGCCTCGGTTTTGAACCACAAGCAGGTGAATCTGACGAAGATGAAATGGTTCGTCAAAATACGATTTCATTGATGTTGTACGCAGACAACGAAGATGCTGTGACAAAAGCGGAAGTTATTTTCCATCAATACAAAGATAATATTGAAGCTATTCCAGCTTCAATTCGCTTATCTGTTTTGGCAAATCAAATCAAGCACGCTGAAACAGAAGAACTTGTTTCACTTTACCTCGATACTTACGTGAAAACAAACGATGGTAACCTCCGTCGTCAATTGGCTTCTGCTTTATCAAATACAAAATCAGAATTTACAGTTGAACGTATCTTAAGCGCTTTGAAGAACAAAGATATTGTGAAACCACAAGACTTAGCAATGAGTTGGTACCGTCCATTCCTTGAAAAAGATTTTGCGCAAGGAGCGTTCTGGACTTGGGCACGTGAAAACTGGGCTTGGATTAAATCAGCGCTTGGTGGTGACATGAGTTTTGATAAATTTGTTATCTACCCTGCCAATTCATTCAAAACAGCTGAACGTCTTGCAGAGTACAAAGCTTTCTTTGGACCACAACTTGATGATATGGCAATCAGCCGCAATATTGCAATGGGAATCAAAGAAATCTCTGCTCGCCTTGATTTGATTAGCGCAAGTAAGGTCGCTGTCGAAGAAGCACTTGCAGAAGTTGAATAAAAATAAAACGTCTGAGATTTTTTTCAGACGTTTTTTCAATACTAGTAATTGTAACCGTTGGTATTTTAGATAATCTTAACCTCAGTCAGATATGCTTTTTATCAGGAAATTACTACGAAAATTAAGAAATTTGTTGTAAAAACTTAGACCAAAGTAGTAAGTCATGATATAATAATATAAATGCAGGGAGTATATGTATGATTAAGATATTATTAGTAGAAGATGATTTGAGTCTATCTAATTCTATTTTTGATTTTTTAGATGATTTTGCAGATGTTATGCAGGTATTTGACGGCGAAGAAGGTTTGTACGAAGCTGAAAGTGGTGTATATGACCTTATTTTGCTTGACTTGATGTTACCTGAAAAAGATGGTTTCCAAGTGCTTAAAGAGTTACGAGAAAAAGGTTTGTCAACACCAGTACTTATTATGACTGCCAAAGAAAGCCTTGATGATAAGAGGCATGGTTTCGAGTTTGGAGCAGATGATTACCTTACTAAACCATTTTACCTTGAAGAGCTAAAAATGCGTATTCAAGCTCTTTTAAAACGTTCAGGTAAATACAGCAACAATACCTTATCTTATGAAGAATTAACCGTTGACACTTCTACCAATACAACAATAGCTAACGGTAAAGAAGTCGATCTGTTTGGTAAAGAATTTGATTTGTTGGTTTATTTCTTACAAAATCAAAATGTTATCTTACCCAAATCACAAATTTTTGACCGTATTTGGGGCTTTGATAGTGATACAACGATTTCGGTTGTTGAAGTTTACGTTTCAAAAATTCGAAAAAAACTCAAAGGCACTACCTTTTCCAAAAATCTTCAAACCCTACGGAGCGTAGGATATATTTTGAAAAATGCTGAATAAATTACAGAAAAAATTATCGTCAAGGATATTTTCACGTTTCTTCCATTTCTTTGTTGTCTTTACGGGAATTTTTGTCATCATGACAGTTATCATTTTACAGATTATGCGCTATGGTCTTTATTCCTCTGTTGATACGAGTTTGCAAAATGCAGCAGACAATGCCAATGATTATGTCGTGCGAACTGTGGAACGTAGCGATACTTTGCCATTGGATGATTCTTCTACGGACACTTTTTCAGGAGGAACAAGTAGCTCTGGGAAAGCGAAACCTAGTACCGGCGGAGTTGGTCTAAGTAACGTTAGCGTTCTTCTTTATGATGAAGACGGTAAAATCTTAAATGCTTTGGATGCTTTTGTTCAATTTGGAACGTTATCGACAACTTTTGATGAAGATAGTGTCGGCGAAATCAAAGAACAGAAGATTACGACCATTTTTGATCAAACCGAGAAATACCATGTGCTGACTGTAAAAGTGAGTAGCAGCGAGTATCCTAGTATAAAATACGCTACTTTCCTTGTTAGTGTTCGTCAGTTAGATGAAGCTAGCGAACGATATGTAACAATTACGATCACTGTTATGGTTATTTTCTGGATTATTTCGGTCGTAGCAAGTGTTTATCTTGCCAATTGGACAAGAAAGCCAATTATGGAAAGCTATGAAAAACAAAAATCCTTTGTCGAAAACGCTAGTCATGAGTTGCGTACACCGCTTGCTGTTTTGCAGAATCGTTTAGAAAGTCTCTTTAGGCGACCTAATGCTACAATTTTGGATAATAGTGAAAGTATTGCCGCCAGTCTAGACGAAGTTCGAAATATGCGAATTTTAACCACAAATCTGCTGGATTTGGCACGTCGTGACGATGGTTTGAAAGTTGAGTTGGAGGATATTCAACCAACGACTTTCAATGAAATCTTTGAAAATTACGATATGATTGCTGAAGAAAATGGCAAGACATTTGTCGGACATAATTTGGCAGAGCGACCAATCAAATCAGATTGTACATTGTTAAAACAACTGATGACTATCTTATTTAATAATGCCATAAAATATACCGACGATGGTGGTGTCATTGAATTTACCGTTAAAACAACAGACAAACAAACAATTCTGACAGTTGCTGATAACGGTCCAGGAATTAGTGACGCTGATAAAGTTAAGATTTTTGACCGCTTTTATCGTGTGGATAAAGCACGGACACGTCAAAAAGGTGGTTTTGGTCTAGGATTGTCACTTGCTAAGCAAATCGTTGACGTTTTAAAAGGCGATATTCAAGTCAAAGATAACCAACCAAAAGGAACTATTTTTGAAGTTCGTTTTAATTGTCATTAATAAAATAAAGGGAGCTGATAAATTCTCAGCTTCCTTTTTGCTTATATTCATTTTTCTTTGGCAATTGTAAACTTTAATTGCTAGAAAAACTATTTTTGTAAAAGAAAAAAACTCCATTTGGAGTTTTCATTGGATATTAGTTAGCCAATTTAGCAGCAAGGCGTGCTTTATCGCGGCTAGCTTTGTTTTTGTGAATCAACCCTTTTGATTCAGCTTTATCGATGCTAGAAGAAGCAGCGCGGAAAAGCTCTTCAGATGGGTTAGCTTCGAATGTTTTGATAGCAGAGCGCATAGCTGATTTTTGTGCTGAGTTCTTTTCGTTTTGTTTAACGTTAAGTCCAGCGCGTTTGATAGCTGATTTAATATTTGCCAATGTTTTCACCTCCAAATTAATCTAACCATATTATTATATAGAAATTATTGACTTTTGGCAAGTCTTAATTACCCTTTCAGAAAAATTACTTACTTTTTCAAATAAATCCTATCAATTTTATGATCTGCAGCCTTGTGTAAAATCAATTCAGCACGGTTTCGTGTTGGTTCAATGTATTTTTCAAGATTGACTAAATTGATTGTTTTCCAAGTGTTCTTAGCTAAAGCTAAGGCTTCGCTTTGCGACATATCGACAAAACGGTGATAATAGTTGTTTTTGTCTGCTTTTGCCAATTCTAATAAGCTTTCAAAACGTTCCAAATACCATTTTTCGATATTATCGTTTTCTGCGTCAATGTAAATTGAAAAATCAAAATACCCTGTCATGTACAATCGTTTATTCTTCTGGTTTTGAAAAACGTTGATTCCCTCGACAATCAAAAAATCAGGGGTATCAATCGTTTGTTTTTGGTCAGGAATGATGTCATAAATTTCATGCGAATAAACAGGAATCTCAGCGACCATGCCATTTTTAATGGTATCGAGGAAATTTAGCAGAAGTTCCATGTTATAACTTTCGGGAAATCCTTTGCGGTCAAGTATATTTCGCTCAATTAAAATATCATTTGGATAAATGAAACCGTCAGTCGTTACCATTTCAACTTTGTTATCTTTGAAAGTCCGTGATAGGAGAAGTTGCAAAAGACGGCTAGTCGTTGATTTTCCGACAGCAACCGATCCCGAAATACCAATGATAAATGGGTGTTTACTCACTTCTTTTTTCAGAAAAATACTTTTTGAAAATGAAAGATTTTCTTGAGCATTTTTGTAAATCTGAATTAAGCTAATCAAAGGAAGATAAACTTCAACCACATCTTGAATGTTGATTTTGTCATTCAAACTTTTAATTGATTCCAATTCTTCAGCAGTCAGAAGCGGCTGTGTTTTGCGATGCAATTCTTGCCAAGTTTTTCGAGAAATATTATCAAAATTAATAAATTCATTCGTCATACGAAGTTCCTTACAGAGGGGTATGTGCTTTATTATAACACTTTAATCCTTAATTGAAAACCATTACAATTTATGTTAAAATGGAAAAGCATTCTAGGAGGAAATGGTAGAAAATGATAAAGATGTATTATGCAGAAAATCCTGATAGCGCTCATGATATTCATGAGTTGAAGGTTACTCTTTTGGGGCAACCCTTCACATTTTTAACCGATTCAGGTGTTTTCTCTAAAAAAATGATTGATTACGGCAGCCAAGTGCTTTTGAATACGATGAATTTTGAAAAAGGTAAAACGCTTTTGGATTTAGGTTGTGGTTATGGTCCGCTAGGTATTTCTTTAGCAAAAGTTCAAGGTGTTCAAGCAACAATGGTTGATATTAACAACCGAGCTATTGATTTGGCGCAGAAAAACGCTGAAAAAAACGGTGTTACAGCAAATATCTTCCAATCCAATATCTATGAAAGGGTAACTGGCACTTTTGATTACATCATTAGCAATCCTCCGATTCGTGCAGGAAAACAAGTTGTTCATACGATTATCGCTGATAGTATCAATTATCTTAATGACGGTGGTAGCTTAACAATTGTTATCCAAAAGAAACAAGGAGCGCCGAGTGCTAAAGCTAAAATGGAAGAAATTTTTGGCAATGTTGATATCCTAAAGCGTGATAAAGGGTATTATATTTTACGAAGCACAAAAACTGAATAATTGAATAAAAAATCTTTATTAAATAAGGTGATAACTCTTGTTTAGTAAGGATTTTTTTATAGATTCCCATAATGTCAATAATTGTGACAGATGTCATAAAACAAATATGACATAAAAGTCAGTTTTAGCGATATAATTATGCTTTGGAAAGTCATAAAAAAACACAATATAAAACGCTTACAAAACATCAAAATATTATTTTTAAATATTGTAAATTCTTTCCCTTAGGAGCGATTTTGCCTCAAAAAGTTCAGAAATAGCGAATATGAAATATGACGCAAATGTCATATTTAAATCGAAAAACTTGCTGTAACAAGGCTTTTTTTGAAGGTAATGAATTGTAAAATCATTTTAATAATTTTTCGTTTTTTGCCATTTTTACTAATTATTAAAAAATCGGCAAAAAGTACTTACATATTTTTAAAAAAATGTTAGAATAGAGAGTGGAATTATTAATCAATTGAAAAGAATTTTCGGAAGGAAGTAAAAATGGCTATTAATAGGTATATCGATCATACTTTATTAAAACCTGAAAGCACTCAAACTCAAATTGATAAGCTGATTGCAGAGGCAGTAGAGCATCAGTTTGCTAGTGTTTGTGTTAATCCAACTTGGGTATCATATGCCGCTAAGGCTTTAAAAGGTACTGAAGTTAATGTTTGTACGGTTATTGGTTTTCCTCTTGGGGCAAACACTAGTAGTGTGAAAGCTTTTGAGGCGAAAGATGCTGTTGCTAAGGGTGCAGATGAGATCGATATGGTTATCAATATCGGTCGATTAAAATCAGGACAATATGACGCTGTTGAAGCTGATATTCGCGCTGTTGTAGAAGCAAGCGGTGATAAGTTAGTAAAAGTTATCATTGAAACTTGTCTTTTGACAGACGACGAAAAAGTAAAAGCTTGCCAATTAGCGGTTACAGCAGGTGCAGATTACGTTAAAACTTCAACTGGTTTTTCAACTGCAGGCGCAAATATCGCCGACGTGATATTGATGCGTAAAACTGTTGGACCAAATATCGGAGTGAAAGCCGCAGGCGGTACACGCTCATATGCAGATGCTGAATCTTTTATTAAAGCAGGTGCAACACGAATTGGAACTTCTGCAGGTGTAGCAATTGTCAACGGTGAAACTGCTAATAGTAGTTACTAACATTAATAATATTTTTTACGTTATGAAATAGAAGAGCAAAGGTGGACGGTCGTGATGACGGTCAAGTGGCTTATTGCCACAGTCTATAAGGCTTGAAAAAGTCTTCTTAAAAGTGTCATTGAGCCAATTGGCTTGATATATATTTAGCAACTGTGTTGCTTATAAGTTTTTTAGGAGGGTTCATTTTCATGAACAAGAAAATTGTTGGTCTTGGACTTGCTGCAGTAGCAACATTAGCACTTGGTGCTTGTAGCCGTTCAAATTCATCTAGCTCTAGCTCTGATTCTAGCGTAAAAGCCGCCATTATAACAGATACAGGTGGTGTTGATGATAAATCATTTAACCAATCAGCTTGGGAAGGTTTGCAAGCTTGGGGTAAAGAAAATGATTTAACAAAAGATACTGATTACACTTACTTCCAATCAGATAGCGAGTCAGACTATGCAACTAACCTTGATTCAGCTGTTTCAAACGGTTATAACTTGATTTTTGCTATTGGTTACAATCTTCATGATGCAGTTGAAGAAGCTGCCCCAGAAAACGAAGATGTTAACTATGTTATCATTGACGATGTTGTTTCTGATCAAGATAACGTTGAAAGTGTCTTGTTTGCTGACAACGAAGGTGCTTATCTTGCAGGTATCGCAGCCGCTATGCAAACAAAAACAAAACACGTTGGATTTGTAGGTGGTGTTGAATCAGATACAATCACACGTTTTGAAGCTGGTTTCAAAGCTGGTGTGGCATCAGTTGATAGCTCAATCAAAGTTGATGTGCAATACGTGGGTTCTTACTCAGACTCTGCTAAAGGTAAAACAATCGCCGCTACTATGTACGCAGGTGGCGCAGATGTTATCTACCATGCCGCAGGCGGTTCTGGTACAGGTGTCTTCTCGCAAGCCAAAGAAATCAATGAAAAATTAACAGCTGATAGCGACCAAAGAGTTTGGGTAATCGGTGTCGATCGTGACCAATCAGAAGAAGGTGACTACACATCATCTGATAACGTTGATTCTAACTTTGTTTTGACTTCTACAATTAAAGAAGTAGGACAAGTTGTTCAAGATATTTCTAACGAACAGCTTAAAGGTGAAAAATTCAACGGAAACACAACAAAAACATACGGTCTTGCAGACGGTGGTGTTGATGTTGTCACAGACAACCTTTCTGATAGCATTAAAGAAGCGGTTGAAACTGCCAAACAAAAAATCATCGATGGTGAAATCACTGTTGGTGATGGTTTGAGTGATTAAAAATCATCATTCTTGAAGGAAGCGACCAAATAGGTCGCCTTTTTTCAGGGCTGAGGGAAATAGCAATTTTACCTCAGTTAAGTTCATTAAAAAACTCCTTTTAGAGAATTTAGTGGGCTTAACTGACCTAAAATTATTAATTATTAGACTGAAAGGATCATATATGACACAAGAAACAGTCATTGAAATGCGTGAAATTACTAAAAAATTTGGTGATTTTGTAGCTAATGACCATATCAATTTAGAAGTCAAAAAAGGTGAAATCCATGCCCTTCTTGGGGAAAATGGTGCCGGAAAATCGACTTTGATGAATATGCTTGCCGGTCTTTTACAACCAACAAGCGGTGAAATCTTAGTGAAGGGAGAAGTTGCTCACTTAGATTCACCTTCAAAATCGGCTAAAATGGGAATCGGAATGGTTCACCAGCACTTTATGTTGGTTAAAGCTTTTACAGTGGCTGAAAATATTATTTTAGGTAACGAGGTAACCAAAAAAGGTGGGATTCTTAATCTAAAAAAAGCAACTGAAGAAATCAAAGAGTTATCTGAAAGATACGGTTTAGCAGTCGATCCGTCAGCTAAAATCTCAGATATTACTGTTGGAGCACAACAACGTGTTGAAATTTTAAAAACACTTTATCGCGGTGCCGATATTATTATCTTTGACGAACCAACAGCTGTTTTAACACCTTCTGAAATCGCTGAATTACTTGATATTATGCGTAACTTGGTTAAAGAAGGAAAATCAGTCATCTTAATCACACATAAATTGGATGAAATTCGTGCCGTTGCTGATAGGGTCACAGTTATTCGCCATGGAAAATCTATTCAAATAGTACCGGTTGCTGATTCAACAAGTGAAGAATTAGCAGAGATGATGGTTGGACGTGCTGTCTCGTTTAAAACCGAAAAAATCCCTGCTAATCCAAAAGACGTTGTTCTTTCCGTTAAGGATTTAGTTGTTAACGAAAATCGTGGTGTTCCTGCGGTCAAAGAACTTTCTCTGGATGTCCGTTCAGGTGAGATTGTTGGTATTGCTGGTATCGATGGTAATGGGCAAAGTGAACTTGTTGAAGCAATCACTGGTCTTCGTAAGGTCGAATCAGGTAACGTCATCATTAAAGGCGTGGACATGACAAATGAACGCCCTCGTAAGATTACAGAGTTAGGCGTTGGTCATGTTCCTGAAGATCGTCATCGTGATGGTATGGTTCTAGATATGACAATTGCTGAAAATATCGCTCTTCAAACATACTATAAAGAACCATTTAGTAAACACGGTTTCATGAACTATAATAAATTAAACGAACACGCCCGTGAGTTGATGGCAGAATTTGATGTCCGCGCTGCTAGTGAATTGGTAGCAGGCGGTGCCCTCTCTGGTGGGAACCAACAAAAAGCAGTTATCGCTCGTGAAATTGATCGTAATCCAGATTTGTTGATTGTTAACCAACCAACACGTGGACTAGACGTTGGTGCGATTGAATACATTCGCAAACGTCTTGTTGCTGAGCGTGATAAAGGAAAAGCTGTACTCGTTATTAGTTTTGAATTAGATGAAATCCTTGATGTTTCCGACCGTATTGCCGTTATTCATGATGGTAAAATTCAAGGTATCTTAGACGCTGCCCAAACCAATAAACAAGAACTTGGTATTTTGATGGCTGGCGGAAAAGTGGAAAAGGGGGATGCTAATGTCTAAGAAAATACAAAAATGGGCTATTCCTTTAATTGCCGTGGTTCTCGGTATGTTATTAGGGGCAATCCTCATGCTTTGCTTTGGTTATAATCCTCTTTGGGGGTATAACGACCTACTTTATACTGCATTTGGTTCTATTAAAAATATCGGTGAAATCTTCCGTGCCATGGGTCCGCTTATCTTAATCGCTCTTGGTTTCTCGGTTGCTTCAAAAGCTGGTTTCTTCAATGTTGGACTTCCGGGTCAAGCTTTGATCGGTTGGGTAATGTCAGTGTGGTTCGCACTTTCTTTCCCTGATTTACCAAAACCAATTTTAGTGATTTGTACTATTGTTGTCGGACTTGTTGCTGGTGGTATTGCTGGTGCAATTCCTGGTATTTTACGTGCATTCCTTGGAACAAGTGAAGTTATTGTCACAATTATGATGAACTATATCATTTTGTATTCAACACAGTACCTTATCCAAAATGTTTTTCCTGACAATATCATGCGTACAACAGAAGCAACTATCAAAGTTTCTGAAAATGCCTCTTATCAGACAGAGTGGCTCTCAGCACTAACAAACAATTCACGTATGAATATTGGTATTTTCATCGCTTTTATCGCTGTTATTATCATCTGGTTTATGATGAAGAAAACAACACTTGGCTACGAAATCACATCTGTTGGTATTAACCCACATGCAGCAGAATATGCTGGTATGTCTGCTAAACGCCTAATTATCATTTCAATGATTATCTCAGGAGCACTTGCTGGTCTTGGTGGAACAGTAGAAGGTCTAGGAACGTTTGAAAACGTTTATTCTCAAACAAGTTCATTAAGCATTGGTTGGGATGGTATGGCGGTTTCGCTTCTTGCGGTTAATAATGCTATTGGTATTCCATTTGCTGCGTTCTTGTATGCTGTTCTTTCAATCGGTAAAACAGGTATGAGTGGTATTCCGTCAGAAGTTATTGATGTTGTTTCCGCTTTCGTTATTTTCTTCGTTGGGGCAGATTATATGATCCGTCATTTTCTTAAAACTAAAAAAGTAGAAGGAGGAAAGTAAAATGAGTTTTACAACAATGTTAGCCCTATTAGTTTCTTCCATGTTAATCTATTCTGCACCTTTAATTTTTACTAGTATCGGCGGAACTTTCTCTGAACGTGCTGGTGTTGTAAATGTGGGACTTGAAGGGATTATGGTCATGGGGGCATTCTCTGGTGTTCTCTTTAACCTTAGCTTTGCAGATGTTTTCGGAAATGCTACACCATGGGTTGCCTCAATCGTTGCTGGATTCGTCGGTGTGCTTTACTCACTGATCCATGCTGTCGCAACAATTAATTTCCGAGCAGACCACGTTGTTTCTGGGACTGTATTGAATTTGATTGCACCTTCATTTGCAGTCTTTCAATGTCGTTACCTTTTTGGTAAAGGGCAGACGGATACCATCTCAGAAACATTTGGACGTTTTTCATTCCCAATTTTAAAAGATATCCCAGTTATTGGACAAATTTTCTTTAACAATACGTCATTAGTTGCTTACGTTGCCATTTTAGTGTCGTTTATTTCATGGTTTATCATTTTCAAAACACGTTTTGGACTTCGCTTGCGTTCTGTTGGTGAGCATCCCCAAGCTGCTGATACGCTTGGAATCAATGTCTATCTTATGCGTTATGCTGGAGTTATGATTTCAGGTTTCTTTGGTGGTATCGGAGGTGCTGTTTATGCGCAAACGATCTCTAATAACTTTGCGGTTACAACGATCGCTGGTCCAGGATTCATTGCTTTAGCTGCCATGATTTTTGGTCGTTGGAATCCAATCGGTGCAATGCTTTCGAGCTTGTTCTTTGGATTGTCACAGTCACTTGCGATTATTGGTGCACAATTGCCATTCTTCGCAAGTATCCCATCTGTTTACCTAAAAGTAGCACCATACGTTTTGACAATTGTCGTTTTGGCTGCCTTTTTCGGTAAAGCAGTAGCACCTAAAGCTGATGGTGTTAACTATATAAAATCTAAATAAAGTGAAAATAAGTTGGTTTGTACTGACCCCAAAAAGTTGGACAATAAATTATTGAAAGGATTTAGTTCTGTAT
>ERZ1034962.740-NODE-740-length-13216-cov-6.514703_pt1 | contig 13216 bp, 13 predicted proteins | sample MGYA00520696_ERZ1034962 | MGnify/ENA primary metagenome ERZ1034962 (study PRJEB33766, sample SAMN09781770) | gut metagenome | biome: gut microbiome | host: Homo sapiens | place: Madagascar | study: EMG produced TPA metagenomics assembly of the PRJNA485056 data set...
GGATTGCGAGCGGATAAAAAAAATGGTTGAAGATATTGCGGAGGATGAAGAGTTACTGATTCTTTCTAATTCCTTTGATTCGCCTAATATTATAATTTCATTCAAGGATGAAATTGAAGAAATTTTTGTCGGGACGTGGGCGATCACACCGGCCGGAATTACGGCAATTTCCGAAATGAGCAACCTAAGAACCGGCGTAGTACTGATGGATAAAACACATTCCTATAAATGGATCTTTGCCTCCGGCGCTTACGAGTTTCTTGCGGGTAAGGTGCAGTTTAAGTTTACTGCTAATCACTCGAAGTTTCTTGCAATGAAAATGAGAGACGGAAGCTATCTGAATTTTATAGGTTCTATGAATCTATCAAACAATCCGCGATATGAGAATATCACAATAAACAGGCGGCAGGAGGATTTTGAGTTTCTTGCCGACTTTGTGCAAAACGTAAAGGGGGAGAGGATGAATGGCAAGGCATAAGTTGCCGCAAGAGGTGCTGGAGCTGCGCGGCACGGCTCAAAAATGCCGCAAGCGTCCCAAGGCGCCGGCAATAGTCAAAATATCAACGGTGGACGTTGAGGAGATAGCGCAAAACGCGGAGTTGCTGCAAACGGAGTACGCGCGAGGTATATTTATAGATCGTTGTAATTATCTCAATGGACTCGGCATGCTGGATGCGTCGTATATTGATGACTTGATAAGTTATGCGAAGATGTGTGAGATAAGGCGTGACGCGCTGTTAAGTATCGAAAAAGAGGGTAAGTACTCTCCGCGTTACAATCTGAACGGAATACAAGTCGGATTTGTTTTAAATCCAAATTTCTCTATCTTATTCCGCCTGATGCCGCACTTGTCGCAATTAGGCGCGAAGTACGGCCTTACACCGATTGACAGGCTGAAATTTCCAGAGCGAAAAGAAGAAAAGAGCTTGGCTGAGCAGTTGCAAGAGGTATTGAAATGAACTATAAGGTAAGGATTAGGAATTATATCAAGAATGTTCTGAAAGAGCCGCACACTTGCGGTAAATATGAGTTTCTTGCCGTTAAACGGCATGAGGATGACAAGAAGAATCTGAAAGGGTACTACTTTGACGAAGCTGCAGGTATTAAAGCCTGCAATTTTTTCAACCTCTTAAAGCACTGGAAAGGAGACGCGGCAGGCGAGCAGATAGTGCTGGAGGGGTGGGAGGCATTTATAATTTACGCAATTTTCGGGTGGAAGAAAAAAAACGGCGCGAGGCGGTTTAATTACGCAGATGTGATCGTGGCAAGAAAAAACGGCAAGACGACACTGGCCTCCGGTATAGCGTTATATATGATGGTGGCGGATGGTGAGAGCGGTGCGGAGATCTATTCGGCCGGAGTAGACAGAGGGCAGGCGGCGATATGCTGGGAGAGTAGTTATCAGATAGCGCAGAAATCTCCGCTGTTGTCTCAGATGATTACGTTCTACAAGCACAGTATATTCACCGAGAGCCTCGCAAGCTCATACAAACCGCTATCGCGCGACAGTAAGAATAAAGACGGACTGAATCCTCATTGCGCAATATGTGATGAGCGGCATGCATGGCAGACGAACGAGATTTTTAATGTTATCAAATCCGGCATGGGAGCACGGCGTCAGCCTCTTGTTTTTTCTATCACAACCGCAGGTTTTAATACGGCATATCCGTATTTTAAGCAATACGGTATATTAAAACAAATATTAGAGGGAAATATTAAGCAAGAAAACCAGTTCGTTGTCATATACGAGATGGATAAGGATGATGACTGGAAAGACGAGAAGAACTGGAAAAAGGCTAATCCGAACCTCGGTATCAGCATAAGTCTTGACTATATGCGTAATGAGTTTCAAGAGGCGCAGCAGAAAGGTGGTGAGAACGAGGTGAATTTTAAGACAAAAAACCTGAACATGTGGGTGGATGCTCCGGAAGTGTGGATACCGGATGAGAAGATAGAAGCGTGCGACTTAGGAGTAAGCGAGACGGACTTATTAGGCAAACAATGCTATGCAGGGTTTGATTTTGCTTCGCACGTTGACATAGTCGCCTTAGCTCTTTATTTTCCCGCGCAAAAGGCAATAAAGATGTTTTTCTGGATTCCGGAGGAGAAGATGAAAGAGCAGCAGGATATAGTAGATTACAGGCTGTGGAAAGAGCAGCGCTATATATTAGTGACGCCTGGCGATATGATAGATATAGATTATATCGTAGATAATATCTGTAAAATCGCCAAACTCTACAACATTAAAAATTTCGCTTTCGACCCGTACAAGATGTATCACGGCGTGATACAAGGCTTATATAAAGAGGGATTATCGGAGATTATGGACGAGTTTCCGCAATCGATCAAGTATATGAGTGAGCCGACTAAGGAGTTGGAGCGGCTTATCTTGACAAAAGATATTGATCTGATGCAGAATCCGGTGCTGCGCTGGATGTTTAAAAATGTGGTATTATACAGAGATCCGAACAATAATATCAAACTTGACAAAGGAAAATCAATAAACAAGATAGACGGGGTTGTGGCAATCGTGGACGCGCTTGGTGGCTACATGTCTGTAAATGACAAATCGGAATCAAAGGAGATTTATACAAATCACTCCTTTCGGAGCATGCAAACTAATTTTTAAATTATTAACATGTTAATAATTAGGCTATTTATAGCCTAATTTGTGCTAAATAAAGAGCTATCTTTGAAACTGTAAGTTTTCTTTCATGGTTTCATTGTTTAAAAAGGTACGTTCGTTGTTTTTAGGTACGCAGCAACAGTATACAGCTGCCGCAATTCCGTCTATTGATTACGGCGTACCTGTTTCTAATGATTCTGCGCTAAAGCTGACGGCAATGTATGCCGGCATTAGGATTCGAAGCGAAAATATAGCATCTTTTCCAAAATACGTTAAAAGGCAAACAGATGAGGGGTTGGTAGTAGATGATACACATCCTGCCTATTCGCTTATCTGCCACGAGCCGAATGAGTATACCAACGTTTTTGATTTTTGGTTTGCGATAAACGCAGCATTAGATGGATGGGGCAATGCTTATGCTATAATTAAAAGAGATAGAGACGGTAATCCTATTGCCTTACATCAAGTGCATCCGGCATTGGTCAGTATTAAGGTTGTTGACGGACGAAAGTGGTACAAGATTATGCAGCCGGATCCGGGTCTCTCGTTTTTATCCGGCACCTATTCGGATGATGATATCTTGCATTTTATGCTTGTGAGTTTCGATGGCGTAGAGGGTGTGAATCCCATCATATACAACGCAATCGCGATAGGCAAAGCACTTGCGACAATCAAGTTTGGTGCGGATTTTTACCGCAAAGGCGGAAATGTAAAGGCAGTATTGGAGACTGATGGAAACCTAGGAGACGAGGCTTACGCAAAGTTTATGGCGCACTTTGCCAATGCGGCAAATAACTTCGAAACTCCGCTGCTGGAATACGGCATTAAATATAAGCAACTTGGAATATCGCCTGTAGCTGCACAGCTAATACAGTCTGAGATAATATCAATACAGGATATATGCAGGATACTTAATATACCACCTCACATGCTTGCAGAGTTGTCGCACGCTACATTCTCAAACATTGAGCATCAGACAATGCAGTTTATACAGTTCTCGTTGAGGCCGTCGGTGAAGAGGATAGAGGTAGAGCTTGAGAGGAAGCTGTTTTTTGCCTCTGAGCGCGGGCGATATTCCGTGAAATTTGACTTAAACGGCATGATGCGAGGAGACACGGCGACAAGGAGCGCATACTATCATAATGCAATCCTCGACGGATGGATGTCAAGGAATGAGGCACGTGAGATAGAGGGGATGTCAAGACAGAAAGAGTTGGATAAGATGCTATATCCTCTGAATAGTGGAATAATAGGAGAAGAAAATGAAGAAAAAAATTTTAACCCCGCAAATTAGAAAAGCGGAAGATGTAGAGAAAACAAGGACGATAGAATTTGTAGCGTCTGACGCTACACGTGACAGCTATGGCACTGTGTTAAATCCAAAAGGCTGGAATTTGGAGCGATTTAATAAAAACGGCATCATTGGATATCAACACAATGTATACGGTGATAATTTATGCCTCGCTCCGGATCCGGATGATGTAATAGGTAAAGGAGTAGCAAGAGTAGAGGGGGACGAGTTGATAGTATCGGTGACTTTTGAACCTGCGGATGTGAATCCTAAGGCGGAAAAAATATTTAAGAAACTACTGTTCGGTAGCATACGCGCGGTGTCAGTCGGCTTTCTACCGCTTGGAGAGGGAAAGTTCGGAGAGGGCGAAGAGCAAGAGGGAGGCGTAAGGCAAACATATTACTACGAGGGACAGGAGCTGTGCGAGGTGTCGGTCGTTAATATTCCGGCAAATGCTAACGCGGTGCGTCGATCTCTGCGCGATAATACCTATGCCGCAATCCTGTTTATCTCGCGTGCGCTCGGAGGAGGTGTATCGCTCTCGGAAATCGGAAAAATGACAGTAGATGAAGTGTTATCAAGAATCGCCAAACACGAAGAGGGAAAAAAGGATGAGGAGGAAGTTGATGAAGAGAAGAAGAAAGCAGAGGACGAAGAAAAAGACGAAGATCAGGATGAGGGACAAGAGGAAGATGGAAGCGAGGAGGAAGATAGTACGACAGATGAGGATGGAGATGAGGAACAGACAGATGAAACAGGTGAAGAGGAGCAGGATGATGAGGATGAAAAGAAGAAAGACGAGGATAGGCTGCTACTGATGGCAAGAGCGAAATTATTATTATAAAAATCAACGTTATGAGAAAAATTAAGGAAATCAAGCACGACCTGTCGCAGGCATTGCGCGAGGTTGAGAACGCGACGGGCGAAGCGCTCGCAGTTGCAAAGGGTAAAGTGGTGAAATATATGAAAGAGCTGGAGGAGGCAGAGAGAGCGGAGGAGCAGGCAAGCGCGAGGGCAACCTTGGCGTTCGAGGGAGAACAGAGAAGTAGAGGGCAGAGGTTCTCGCTTTTAAAGTTTATTCGCGAGGCGGTTGAGGGTAGAGGCTTTACGGGCATTGAAGCCTTAGCGTTTGAACAGGGACAAGATGAATCGAAGAGATTAGGCCTGTCGGCGAATGGTGTATATATACCTGCATCCGTTTTGCGTGCGGCAACCGGACAGAATTACACTACAGATGCGGATGGCGGAGCGCTTAAGGAGACAGGTGCGATAAGATATATTGAGGCGTTGCGAGACAAGCTTGTTTTAGCACAGCTCGGAGCAACTTATATGGGTAATCTTGTAGGTACGATTCCAATTGTGACAGATTCGAGCATCACAGCATCATGGCTTGCAGAGGCTGCCTCAGCGACCACATCTAAGGTTTCGTTTTCCAAAGCAACAATGACACCAAAAAGGATTGCAGTACAAGGTGCGTTTACCCGCGACCTGTTACGTCAGACATCAATAGATGTTGATGCGCTCGTAACTAATAAGCTCGCAGAAGCGCACGCGCAAGCAATTGAAAAAGCGGCAATAAACGGATCCGGCAGCGGTCAGCCTACCGGAATACTCAACACTACCGGAATTGGCTCGGTTGCAGGTGGAACGAACGGCGCGGAAATTAGCTGGAAGAATGTGGTAGCATTGGAAACGGCGGTTAATCAGGAGAATGCTGGAATGGGCAAACTGGCCTATCTGACAAATGCGAAAGTAATCGGCGCTTTAAAAACGACAGAGAAAGCGACAGGTACAGCGCGTTTCTTACTTGATCCGCTCGCGGGAGACAATCTGAACGGATATCCAATCGCGTGGACTAATCTGGTGCCATCTAACCTGACAAAAGGAACGGCCGCTGATAAGTGTAACGCCATGATTTTCGGAAATTTTGAAGATTTGTATATCGGGCAATGGGGAGGAATTGACCTTGTGGTTGATCCTTACACCAAGGCCGGCACAGGCGAAATTCTTATCACATTGAATGCATGGAACGATGTGCTTGTCGCACGTCCGAAATCATTCGCGGCAATTAAGGATATACTTTAGTATATATTGATAGGTCAGCCTTTATTTACATTTGCTTGCCTTGTCGGAGATTGTTGCAAAAACTATTCGGCAAGGCAGCAAAAATACAAAAGGCTATATTATCAAATAAAGAACAAGAAAATGAAAAAAGTAGTAAGGGAGATAGATTACAGCAAGATGCCGGTTACCTTAGAGCGCTTCAAGAAGCATATGAGGATAGCTATAGCGGCATTCGATGACGACCTGCTAAGTAAGCTAAAGGCGGCATTTGCTAACGCTGAGAACTATATCGGACAATATCTGATTCCGTCTACCCTGACTATTACGGGCGACTTTGCGAGTGTAACGGTTCCTAATCTGACAGACATTGAATCTGTTAAAAGTAACGGAGAGGAGGTGTTATACGCCGTTCGTGGAGATAAGATTCTGTTTGATAAAGACACGGATATAGAATTAGTCTGCACAGCGGGAGGATGCGATAAGGAGGATATACTGCAGGCGGTACTGTTGATAGCGGCGGCAATGTTTAATAATCCTGTTGACTCCGTTGAGCAGCTGCCTAAAGCATCACAGATGTTACTAAGACCTTACAGAGCATGGACAGGATTGATATAGGGACTTTTGACAAGGAAGTTGAGTGCTGGAAAGCAGCGAAGAGCATCGGCAAAAGTGGAGAGACTATTACCGAATGGAAGATTGAGAAAAAATGCTTTGCTTCGGTGGATTTTATTAACACGACAGAGCAGTTAGAGACGCAGAATATCGTATCGTTAGCGCAGATTGAGGTGATAACGTACAATGCCGAGTTTTCGCAGGATTGGAGGTTGAGGTATAGGGGCGATTTCTACAACATCACAGCAATAACGCCTTTATCAAGCCTTTTTATTCAGATTAACGCTACAAAAGTAATGAAATGACAAACATTACAGGAGTTGAGGAAGCGGAGAGGATATTAAAAGAGTATCCGTTTGAAGCTGAAAAAATAGTGAAAAAAGCAACAAGGGCGGCGGGTAATGTGATGAGGAGGAGGATAAGAGCGGCAATGCCGAAAGCGTCGTTTAAAAAGGCGGTAACACTAAAGATTGAGAGTAAGAAAACCATAAGCGCAAAGGCAGGTTTATTCGGCAAGGCGCGAGGTAGTGAGATACCTGTATTTTTTAAAGCATATTGGCTTAATTACGGGACACTAAAAGGACGAAATCCATCGCACAGGTTTGCAAACGGAATTAAGAGGAGAGGAAACATCGCAAACGGAATTAGATACAGGGGGTTTTTTGAGAAAGGAACAGCTAATATGGCTGATGAATTAGAAAGGGTATTTATTGATAGTATTGATAAACAAACAAATGACAACAGCTGAATATATAACAAGTATCGTAAGTAAAACTGTACCTTGCTATAATAATCCGGAGGAAGCGCTCTCGCTGCCTTACGCTGTGTTTTATGTTGAGGAAAAACCGCAGTACGATAAGGATGGTGTGTGCGGCTATATTGACACGGTAGACTTGTATATAGCTGCAGCGACATTTACAGAGTTACAAAAACTTAAGACCGCGGTAGTGGGCAATCTCGGGAATACAGTAAAAATACAATCAATAAAGGATACATCAGACGATGCGGCGCAGTGGTATAGTGAGATAAGTATAGAGAGGAGGTATCGTACAGAGGTAATACAGGAGGAAGATAGCGAGAAGGAGGATATCTACTCTTACGGTGTCATCATAGACTTAAGTAGCACATCGCCTACCCTCACAAGGACAGGCAATCCTCTCTTGCATAAGTCGCTGCCTGTACAGAGCCAGATGCGAGGGTGCCTGCTGGATGATGATGGTAATGTGGTCAAGTATCTTGACGCAAATGACTGGACTAATGAGACGCAGGACGGCTCGCAGGGGCAGGTGATGATAGAGTTGCCGGAGTTCTTTTATAAGTTCTACACCCACGCGGACGGCAGCTATGAGGTGCGTATATCCGCACGACCTCTGACAGGTTATCACGTAAGGTCTAAGATGTACATAGGAGCTTACGAGGCATCCTTGCAGAGGTCAACAATGAAGCTCTGCTCTGTTGTCAATACGACAACGGATTACAGGGGCGGAGGTAATCAATCGGCATGGGATGGTACTTACAGGTCTCAGCTGGGTATGCCTGTGACGTTAATAAGTCTGACTAATTTCCGCGAAGCGGCAAGGAGGAGAAAAGCGAACTCTACAGAGTGGAACGCTTATCTGTATGAGGCGCACAAGTGGTTGTTCTGGTTCTTCGCGATTGAGTACGCTACTCTCAATACGCAAGCTGATTATAATGCAGAACCGACCTCTGAGGGTTACAGACAAGGCGGCCTCGGTCCCGGCGTGACGAGCTGGACAGGAGAAGCGTGGAATACTTATAATAACTATTATCCTATTATTCCTTGTGGAGTGACGGACAAACTTGGCAACGGAACAGGAGTGGTCACTTATACAATTAAGAATGAGGAGGGGGTAGGTTTCAAGTCTTTCTCTGTCCCGCGCTACCGTGGAATTGAGAACCCTTTCGGGCACATCTGGAAGTTTGTTGACGGCATTAATATCCGCATCAGTCCTACTGAGGAGAACGGAGGGGACGGTCTGTCTAAAATCTATGTATGTAAAGACCCTGATAAGTTCAGTTCTACAAGCTATGAGGGGTATACGTACATAGGTAATGAGGCGCGAGAAAACGGATGGGTAAAAACCATAGTCGGGGGAGAGCACGGAGACATCATACCTACAGAGATAGGCGGAGGGTCTACACGGCGTTACTGTGACTATCATTACACTAACATACCTACAACAGAGACGTTGCGTGCGGTGCTGTTTAGCGGTGCTGCGGTTGACGGCTCGGGTGCGGGTCTCGTTTTCGCGAACTCGGATTACGCGCCCTCGGCCGCGAGTGCGAGCGTCGGGTCTCGCCTTTGCTTTTTGCCACGAAATAGCGCATAAATGATATCAATTAATAAAAATTCAAAAATATGAAAAGCGTAATTGGGTACAATGTATTTTTAAAGTACAACAACAAGACTTTTTGCGGCGTCACAAGCGATGATTTTTCGCTGTCAAAGAACACTAAAGAGAGCATCACGAAAGACGACGGGGGGAATTCTAATACGACCGTTGTCGGAAACTCTATAGAGTTTACAGTATCCGGCATAATGAAAATTACGGATACCGGCGACACATCCAAGATCGGAGCAGATGAAATAATGGAGCTGGCGCTAAAGAACGGAGACGCGGCGATATTGGAGGATGTCATCTATGACCGCGGTGAGGGATTGAAGAAATACAAGTTCAATGCGGTAGTGACGAGCTATCAAGAAACAACGCCATCAGACGGGGATTCCACTTACTCGCTAAAACTTAAAGTTAATGGAAATTTCACAGTTGTAAGCGAGTAGACCATGAGAAAGGATTATCTAAGAATCGGCGACAAAGATTATAGAGTAGAGTGTAATATGAGCGCTCTCGAAGCTTTTGCGGAGGTTAAAGGCTGGAAAACAATTGACGAGCTGACAAATATCTCTGCGATGGGTATCAATGATTTTAATGATTTGATCCATTGTGCCGTGACAGAGGGTGAAAATATGGACGGGAGGTTTTATCCACTCAAGGCGGAGGAGCAGAAGAAACTCATCAATCTTAAGACCATGCGCGAGTTCACCGAGATTTTCAGAAAGCAGAGCGATCCGGGTATTGATATCGAAGAGACAAAAAAAAAGTAGATAAAAGCGCAAGCTTGGCGGAGATAAAAGGGTATGCGCTCGGATGCGCAGGTATGACAATAGCGGAGTGGGAAGCGATGAATTTGGGAAATTTATGCTTAAAACTCCGCTTTTATAATATGCGCGAAGAAAACAGGTTAAGGGTGATAAGCGAGCTTGTACGCCTGCAGACATTAGAGCTGATTAATATCAATCTTGCAAAAAATCAAAAAATCAAAAAGGCAAGCGACTTATGGCAATTCGCGTGGGACAATGAAGAGCGGAAAACAAGAGAAATAGACGCGGAAGATCTGAAAAATAGAATAAGTGAGATAAATGCGATATGGCAAAAGGAAATCTGAATCTAAAGGCACTGTTTACCGCCGATACCTCCGGAATAAAGAGTGGTGCGAAAGAGGCGACACAGTCAATTAAAGACTTTGAGAGCGGCGCCAGTGGCGTGCTGAATAAGTTTACGGGGCTGTTCGGCACCTCTTTCAGGCAGATAAACCAAGTTTTATCAACGTTTAAGGGGGGATTATTGACAGCGGAAAAAGCGGCAAAGACGGCTGCAGTAGGAAGTGGTATATTCTCCAAGGCTCTCGGCATACTAAAAGTAGCAATAATGTCTACAGGTATCGGTGCTTTAGTGGTCGCATTAGGCTCGCTTATAGCATACTTTACCTCCTCGCAGCGAGGCGCGGAGAAGCTGCAGAGGGTCATGGCTCCGATAAAGCAGGTTTTTGCGGTCATAAAGGATTTTGCCGTTAAATTAGGAGAAAAAATAGTCTGGTGTTTTGAAAACCCGGGGCAGGCAATCAAACAATTTATCGGGTGGATAAAAGACCAGATAATGAACCGTATCTACGGTCTGATAGATTCGTTTGGTGCCCTCGGTAAAATCATTAAAAGCGTTTTTACTCTTGATTGGGATGGAATAAAGCAGGGAATGCGCGACTTTGGCAATGCGACAAAGCAGGTCATCACCGGAATGACGGAAGAGCAGAGGACGAACGCGGCGAACGCACTCGGCAAAGCGTGGAGCGATGCGGGAGACAAGATTGCGCGGGCAAACGCGCTTGAAAAACGACGGCAGGAGTTTAAGTATAAGGAGCTGGAGGCGGAGGAGAAGATGGCAAAGCTGCGGGAACAGATAAACGCGGCAAGATTAGAGGCTGATGATAGAGAGAGAAACAATGCGGCGGAACGGCTGAAGTATAATAAGCAGGCTATAGCGTTGACAAATCAGCTGTATGCGATAGAAAAAGGGCTGGCGCAAGAGCGCTATGACATGAAAGTTGAGGAGAACTCACTCTCTGAGACGATGTTTGACGATCTGAAAGAGGAGAAAGAGCTGAAGATGGCGCTGAACGCTGTTGAGGCGCAAAGGCTCTCCACTCTTAAGGAGATGACTACGAAAAACGCCGAGTTGCTCAATCAAGTGAAAAAGGAGACAGAGGAGAGGGAGAAGCAGTTGGCGATAGAGAGGCAGCAGGCAGAGTTGGCAGAAAAAAAACAGCAGCAACTGACGCTGAAACCTGTGATATTAAGCGAAGATATTCAAAAAAAATTAGAGGAAGAGGGCGCGCTTAAGCCGATAGAGTTAGAAGTAAAGCCGATTATCAAGCAAGAAGAATTTAATGATATAGTGGCGGATTTTGGCAAAACGATTACGTCTACTATAACCGAGCTGGCAACATCAATAGGTGAGAGCATCGGTAATATGATGACAGGTAATGTGAGTATGCGAAGTGTGATGGATTCGCTTGTGAATATCATGGCTAAGGGAATGAAAACGATAGGAACCATGCTGATCACTCTCGGCGTGGGAATGTTAAAACTGAAGATTGCAATGAAAAGCCCATGGACGGCAATTGCGGCAGGCATCGCAATGGTAGCATTGGCAACAGCCGTGTCTGCAGCCGTATCCGGAACCATCTCCGGAATGACAAGCGGCGGAGGGTCTGCGGGCGTATCGGGAGACGGCAACTCATACGCCATTCCACAGGGGAATACGGCAACGCTTTCAGCAGCAAACAATATAAAGGTAGACGGTAAATTGACAGCGGATGGCGATAAGATTGTAGCTGTAATAAACTCAGTTAATAACCGCGATAGATTGACAAAATAATGGCATACGCTTTAAGATATTACGTAAACTTTGACTCTGTCATCTACTCAAAAGACATCAGGGTTGAGTTTTATAAAAAAGATTACACCGGAAACGCCACGAAATTGGCATGCACATCTGAGATTACACTTGCTTACAATGATGAGAAATACATCAAGACAAGTGTTTTGACAATCTGCCTACAATCAGACACCGAGGGCGCATTGCGCGAATTCTACACGACAGATAATAAACTGTTCAAGGTTGTTCTGAAGATAGATAATACAGTAACGTGGCAAGGGTATATTCTGCCGGAGCTATACTCCGAGCAGTATATTGATTCTCCTTATCCTGTGACGGTGACAGCATCTGACCAGCTCGCAATCCTTAAAGATATTGATTACACCGCACAGGAGCAACGGGTGTCTCTGTTGCAAATCATTAAAAAATGCCTCGCGCATACAAATCTGGAGCTTGATTTTGATATCAAGAATCAAATCAAATACGGGCAGATAACAGCGACTGAAACGATTTTCCAGGTTGTCAAATTGGATGAATCATACTATCAAGGCAAGAGCGTTTATGAGGTGCTGGAATCGATTTTAAGAACTCTGAACACCACGATTAAACAAGTTGCAAACAGGTGGGTTTTGCTTAAAGAAACGGATGTCGAGGGGGCGAGCGTACAGGTTGACAATAGCCTGCTATCAGCTCAAGAACAGACAAAAGCGGCAATATCGCAAGTTTTTGGCTCTGCAAGAAATAAAGGAATAGATTATCCGGTAGGCTCGCTTAGCTATACTATTGTGCCGGCAAAGAAATCACTGCAGACAAAACTGCAGTTGCAGGCTAAGGCTTCGTTTTTTAAAAATGCGGATTGTGAGAAAGATACAGACTGGACGGTATCAAGCGAAAGCGGTGTGCTAAAGCCGGGTAAAAAGGAAGTTAGTATCTACACGCGAGACGGCAATCCGATTACCTTGCGTCCTGAAACAAATTACTACACCTTAAAGCCTATTGAGGTGGGCGACGGCGGAAATACTGATTATAATTACATGCAGCAGGAGGTGGATATAGAGGCGGAAGTGGCAGAGGATGGCTCGGATAAATTTTCCGTTGAGGTGAAGTATGCGCAGGATGTTGCGCGAGATTTTAGAATTGAAATTAAGAATTATAATGATGAAAACACTAAATATTTATCCTTAGACGGCTGGGGAGATGATGAGAAATATATTAATGTCAATATAGATTCTAATGTTGCAAAAGAGAGTAATGGAGTTGTAGACAAGGCTTCTTTTTCATCAACAAAATTTACTTTTTATAGTTTGCCGTTAACAGGAAAACTGTCGATAAAAATTACACATCCTGCAAGAAAACACCATTCCGGAATTATACAGCCGGTGGGAG
>ERZ1034962.743-NODE-743-length-13195-cov-4.446651_pt1 | contig 13195 bp, 12 predicted proteins | sample MGYA00520696_ERZ1034962 | MGnify/ENA primary metagenome ERZ1034962 (study PRJEB33766, sample SAMN09781770) | gut metagenome | biome: gut microbiome | host: Homo sapiens | place: Madagascar | study: EMG produced TPA metagenomics assembly of the PRJNA485056 data set...
AACTGGGTATAACTGGAGTGACGGGACGGCAGAACCGACGCCATCGAGTGGGAGTGAGTCTAGGCTGATTTTGCCAAGCCACCTGCTATGACTCACTGCGGCGCATGATGTTGCAAAGCGAACCATAGCGTGCCAAACCGCTTGCAAAACGCAAGAATGATTCCGCCCCGGAAACGCACGTTTCCGGGGTATTTTTATGCCTTCCGTCAGGGATTTTGATTCGCTGTCATTCTATGGATTCAACGCGCATCGTACCCCATGGGGACAATGCGACGACATGGTGAAAACAAGGCAATCGCCAAACCGCCTGCGACGAATGTTTCGGCGATTGTCTCGCGTTTCGTGAGTGATTCGAATCAATCGCGAATCACCGGGCTGTTTTCGGGTGGAATCGGTCAAAAGCCCAGGTCAAATTAAGGGGATGACAAACCGAAAATCGAGCTGATTTTGACCCGGAAAAACCCCTTAAAACAACGAAAAATGGCGGCCGAGGCCGCCGGAAGTGATTCGCAATCATTCTAAAAGTGGCTTGCTAAGCGCTGAATTTCGCCTTCCATTCGGCAAGCTGCTCTGCCGTGATTTCACCGGACTTTTCCGAATCAATCTGCGCAAGCCAGGCTTTGAGCGCCTGCGCGAGCTTAGGCGCTTTCTTCGAGGCCGGGTCGATGGCCAAGACGACCTCGCCGTCAACTTCCTTCGGCTTGAGGCCGAACTCCTCGTCGATTCTGAAAATGAGCTCAAGGGCCTCGCGAGCCGTGCCCGCGGAAACGTCCGAAAGCGCCTCGGGCGCAACCTGAAGCGCCGAGGCGATGCCCCTCACCTGATCGTCCCCGGGCGTCCTGTTGCCCAGCTCGTAGTTCCTTATCGCCGAATCCGTCAGGCCGCACTTCTCCGCCAGTTCGGTTTGGGTGAGACCCCTCATCTTGCGGTATTTCCGGATAAGCTCGCCGGTTCTCATATGACCTCCCGAAAACGCCCCTCCCGGGCGAACGGCTCGATATAACGCGGAAATAATATCACGTTTCTGAACGGTTTGATATTGACCGCACGATTTCGAACGGTTACGATTCAAAGCGAATACCGTTCGTTATTGAACTATTAGGAGGCAACATGCCCGAAAACCCGAACCGCCTCCTCGGCGCGCGCGAGGTCGCCGAGAAGCTGCATATCGGAAGGACGCGGGCCTACGAGCTCATACGGGAGCTGAACCGCGAAATGGAGCAAAGGGGCTGCAGGACCATCCCGGGGCGCGTGAGCTGCGAGCTTCTGGACGAGCTCTACATCAAGCCGAAGGGAGGTTGGAGCAAATGAGCGTGAAGCTGGCCAAGAACGGCACCTGGCTCGCGCAGTTCAGGTGCAGGGACAAGTTCGGCAACGAGGTGCACAAGTGCAAACGCGGGTTCGCGTCGGCGGAAGAGGCTCAGGCCTGGGAAGACGAGTTCATCGACACCGCGGGCGGCACCATGGAGATGACGTTCGGCGATTTCTTCAAGGTGTACGAAGCCGACCTGCGGCCCAGGCTGCGCGAGCACACCTGGCGGCACCTTCTTGAGCGTTGCGCGGTCGGAGAATGCGACCAGCCCGTGGCAGCACGCCAGGGGGATGCGCAGATAACGCGAGATAGCCTGCAGGTGCGCATCGCTTTGGCGCATGGGGTTGTAGAACTTCAGCTTCTCGATGCCGCCTCCCCTTTTCTTTTTGCGGATTTGTGTCCGCTCGTAGCGGACAGCGCTTCCGGTTATGGCGCCAGAAAACCCTTTCACCTCGATAGCGAACACGCCCTTCGCGCTGAGGACCAGCACGTCGATCTCGGGCGTGCGCCCGCCGCCAAGCGGTATGTAGATGTTGCGGTACGCCTTCGCGCCGGGGATGCCGGAAACGGAGGCGAAGGCAAGGTCTTCCTCGCGTTTTCCAGCGGCTTCTTTTGCCCTCGTCATCTGGAATCGCTTCGTATATGAAAAATGCCGCCCTGGTTGCCCTGGGACGGCGGTTACATGAACTTCATGAAAGAGTTTTGCTGATGCTATTGCTTGTTTTGCTATTGCCCAATAGATGAGCATCGTTTTCGCCCATCGGTTTGCCGATTACACTTAACTGACGAGTCCTCGATTCGATTCCTCGATTTCGCTTGCAGATATCGCACTTGAAGACGGTCGGTCTATCGCAGCCGCTCCAAAAGGGACTCGCGCTGGCGCGCGCCGAGCCCGGCTAGGCGGCGGTTCTTCATGATGCCCAGGCCCGCCATGACCTTTTCCGCCTTCGCCGCGCCGAAGCCGGGGATGGAGCGGATGAAAGTGGACACCTTTATGCGCCCGACAACCGAGTCATCAACGCGATCGATCGCCTCGGCGGGGGATATTCGCCCGTTTTTCAGGTCGGCGCGAACCGCTGCGCGTCTCCTTCGCCTTTTCCAGCGCGGCTTGGCGCTGCTCGGGCGTGAGTTCGTTGAAGCTCATAGTAACATCTCCAATTGCTTGTATTTCATGTTGCCGTCTGCCGACGCCCGCCTCAGCGGGAGCCATGGCTTTTTTGCTTCATGCTTGAGAGGATATAATACTTGAACGAGAATTATGTATCAAGACCATAGGGGGACGGCGCCGCCTCTTTGCTAGCAAATGGGCGCGATCCGTCTGCGCCCTCTTGCGCATGTTGAGCCGTGTGAAGCGGCGGCAGAAAAGCCGATTTACGTAAAAACGCATGACCCGGTTCAAAGAAGAGAAGAACGGCGGGTCATGCGTTTCATGCGTTGTAGGACGCTATGCTTCTATTCTGCACGCCCCAAAGTTGCTTTCATAGCGGTGATGATTGCCATATGGGATGCCAAACGAGGGCAATAGGGCACGTCTATTGGGCGGCATCGATAAGATCCATCAATTCCTGGCGAGAATGAATGTCCAGTTTTGAATAAACATTTCGCGAATGGGTGCGGATGGTATTGCTGGATACGCCCAGCTTTTCGGCAAGGGCGTTTTTTGTGTAGCCCATGGACAAAAGGCGCATGGTTTCCTTCTCGCGCGGGGAAAGGCCGTATTTCTCAGCAACTTTATCAACGGCGGAATCGAAACGACGAGGCGCTTTTTCGACATCGGCATGGGGTTTTCCCTTAAAAATTTCCGATAAGGTAGCCTTTCCCGCCTCCTCGCCCATCATGAGACCCTTCAGGTCGCGTTCCGAGAATAGCAGGAAATTGATGAGAAGCGCAATAAAAGCAGCGCCAATGCAAACAATCATCTGGGCATCGTGGGGCAAGGAGGCCCAGATGATTCCTCCGCCAAAAATAAGACCTGCGATTTCACCCAGCGAGAACATAGCAAATCCGTAACCGAATACCAAGGCCGAAGACACATTGCGCCTATGCGCGACAACCGCCAAAATGCACCAAAGGAAGAGCGATACGGTCTTTGCAAAGAAAGACACCACTGAACCCCAAACGGTATTTCCAATACCCACAATGGGCGCTAAAGCTACCATGGCAACAACAATGATCACCAACGCGGTGTAAAGCAGATGGATGCGCTCCGCTTTCAGCGAAGACGAGCCAGAAATAGCCACGGCAAACCCGAGGCAAACCAGCATGACCAAAAGCGTGACAACATCGTTGTTCTGGGCAAAGCCAAATCCGCCTGAAGAGGGGCTCGTTGCTCGCGCCATAGATTCAATCAGGGCAAAAGCAAAGAAAGCAACGCCCATGCAGGCAAATGCACGATAATCTCGCTTCGAAAAGTCTGTTGACGTGGTTTTTCTGGCGTCACCCTCGGTCACGCGGTTTTGAACGGGCAAAACCATGAGAACTGCTGCTGCCAGAGGAAGAAGCGCAAGAAAAATGGTACCAGGAATACTAAGCCAAGGAAGCGCAGGAGAAACGACCTGAGGAATTCCTCGAGCTACAAAATACAATGCACCCATGAGCAAACGGGAGACGAGCGCATAGAGGAGAATGCGCCACGGCGTGATGCGCGAGAACAACTCGCCGCAGCGCAGCATGAAGATTGCCGTGCCCACACCCGTCAACACGGCGCCACTGAGGCGGACCACCAGAGTCGCCGCCGTATCGGAGATCTGATAAATGCCGGTGCCCGCAATGGCAACAAGGGTACCTATGCAAACCAAGACGCCACCCAAAAGGACGATTGTATGATTTGAGATAAGCGGCGTTGCCTTCTTGTGCATCAATGCCGCGAGCAGCGCCACCACGACCAATGAAGTGCGAGACACGCGGAACAAGTCGGACAGCGGCACAGTAATGCCAGAGCCAGCGGCAAACCAAATAGGCGGCCCTGTAAAGAGATTTGCCCAGGTCAGCCAAAGGGCAAGTCCCATGAATGGCAGAATCGGCGCATTGGCGGCGATGTTTTTTCCAAAAGCAGATAGCGTCCCCTGCGTATGTTTTTCGCTTGCTGTCAAAGCGCCCCTCAAGTACTCTTCCCCTCTTCGCGACAATCGGCGCGATACAATACTACGCCAGCATAGTGTAATACTTTTCCAAGCGTCCTTACGCGCGCTCTTCCACTTCTTCTTTGTTGTCGTTTCTAGCGAAAAAGGGGAATAGGATAGCGCCCGCTGGACAAACGTCCGAACAGCTTTTGCAACGAACGCATTCGTCTACAGAGCGATCGCCCAAGTTGTTGACGGGATCAATGTGCTCAGGACAAGCACTTGCGCAAGCTTTACATGACGATCCGTCGCTACGCAGGCATATTTCTGTATTGACCTGGGGTTTAAAGGTCTTATTAGCCTTGGAGATTAGCGACATCAACGCGCCCAAGGGGCAAATCACGCCGCACCAGCGCTTAAAGACGAGCAGCTCAACGATGAGAATAACGGGGAAGATGATTGATCCGATAGTGGGCTCGTTGAATTGAATCAATCGCCAGAATAGGATAAAGGTGGCAAAGATCAAACCCACCGGGCAGACCAAGCAGAAAACGGGGAAACCGAAGATTGCGGTTGAGAGAAGGGCGCCGCCCAGCACTGCATGGCGAGAATCAACGGCCTCGCGTTTGACGGTTTCGCCCTTTTCCCAACGTTCCAAGGAGCGATCTGCGGCTTTGCTTCGAGCTTGTGCCTCAACTTGCTTATCTTTTCTGCTTTTAAAGAGGTTTTGGAAATGAGGTACCGGGCAAACCCAAGAGCAAAAGGCCTTTCCCGCCAAAACGAAGATGATCACAGCGCCTGCCAAGGCAATCAGGGAGCGCACCGCAATAGCTTTTGCGCCCAGCAGGGACTCAAGGGCACCCAGAGGGCAAATAGCGGCTACGGAATTCCAGCCAAGGGAGGAAAGAGTGCCTGTGCCCGTGGCAAAAGCCAGACCGATTGCCACAACCGCAAAGACAGCAGTCGCAGTAAGGGCACGAAGCATCGAGGTCTTCAGCTTCTTTTGGGACTTCTTTTTAGCATTCGCCATGATTTACGTCTCCCTGAAAGGAACAACTTCGATGCCACGCTTATCGGAACCCGTGTACGTGCCATATGAAGCCGACGGGCAAGCAAAAGCGCATGCGCCACAACCGTTGCATTTCGCCTGGTCAACCACGAGTTTTCCGACCGCAACCGAAAGCGCATCATAGGCGCATGCATCAACGCACCGATGCGAACATTTCTTGGAGCCGGCGCGATATAGCATGCATTCGTCAGCAATCACCTGGGCCACGCCAATCTTGTCCACCTGAGGATTGAAGCCCGCAATGAGCGCGCCCGTAGGACACGACTCCACGCAAGCCATGGCTCCACGATCGGAGCAAAAATCGCACGAACCACGATGGAAATTCATTTTGGGAAGGCGCGCGTTGAGGAAGCCATCCTCCAAAGGGCTCACGGAAATAACGCCTTGGGGACACGCACTGCGACAGCGGTCGCATTTGATGCATGCGCCAAACAGGTTGTCTTCGTTCTGTCCGCCAGGAGGGCGCAAAAGCTCGTTTTGACTACTGGTGGCAAAAGCGACGCCGCCCACCGCAAAGCAGCCCGCAACGCCAGCAACGCTGGCGATGAACCTGCGACGTGTGATTTTCCGGCTCATTACGCCTCCTCAGGGCCTTCCGCAGCCTGGATGACGGCATCCAGAACGTCCTCGTCGTCCATCAGATAGCCGTAGGTCATTTTCAGAATGCCCTTGTAAAACTTGGTGGTCATAAAAATTTCGGCACGCTCAGAAAACGCGGGGAACCAAGAGATTATCTGCACTTTCAAGAACTGGCGAGCGGTTTTCAAGTCAACCAGAGCGTCTTCGGCGTTGCCCTTGGCCAGCTGCTCGCTGGCGCGCTCAGACAGAAGAGCCATGAACTGGAACATGAACATCAGATGATCCTCGGGGTAATCCAAGCCTTCGACCTTCTTGACGCAGCTTTGCTTGTAGGTGGCGAAAGCCTCACGGTAGCCTTCCGCAAACAGGCTGCGATCACTTTCGGGCATGAACAGAGAGCGCAAAGGCAGCGCGTTCTTTTCATCTAGGTTGCCCATGCCACCAAAAGACATAGTGAAGTCTACGGCAAGCTCGCGACGCGTGCCGGAGTTGCGTCTGCGCAGGTAACGGGCCATGTCTTTGATGCCTGCACACATAAGCCCTTCGCCTTCGCCGTATTCCATCAGGTTGGAAGAAGCCATGGCCTCAATCTGCTCTTCAGACAGTGGCTCGTAATAAAGCGAGGAAAGCATGCGGTAGAACACTGTGCGATTTTGAAGAATCTGCTGCACCTCTGCGATGGTCAGCAGAACGGGTTCGTCGTTTGCCATGATGGCTCCCTTCGCATCGATAGATTCTTGTTGCTTCTCCGCCGAGAAAACATCCATTTTGTCGGTGGAAAGGCAACAAGAAAGGTGAATTTGTTGCCTTGGCGAAGCATGCGAGAAGAAACGCTTCGCGAACATGCGGCGCCGCAAGCAGGGTAAGGGCGGCGCCGCACCAAGAAAAAGAATTCCTATGCGCCAAGAATCATGCGAGCGGATGCTGTGGCGAAGAAAGAGAGGAAGCCGGTGCCCAGCAACCACATGGTCGCGCGGAAGCACACGCCACCAACGATAGCGCAGGCGAATGCCGCCCATAGGGCCTGGTCGCGCTTCTGGGCGAACCAGACACATGCTCCGGCACCAACGCAGCCAACCAGCACAGCGCCAATCCAGAACAGCGCAACGTCCGCGGCAAAGCCGGTAGCGGCAGCATAAATGACGAAGGTCACCAGGGCCACGGCAACGGAACCCAAAACCAGGTTGCGCAGCGCAGCCTGCGCCTTTTCGTCCTTACCCGCCAGAGCGGCAAATAGGGTTGCGCCGCAGGCAAGACCGCTGCCCAGGTAAGCAAGGGGCAGAGCAATGTTGTTCCAGTTAGGCTGAGACTCCATAACGTAGCCGTTGCCCACAACGAAGGCCATAATCAAACCAGTAGCGATGCCGATTATAGCAACAATCTTGGCGGCCGCTTCATTGCCGCTGCGAGCAAGCAGCAGGTAAACAACGGCGACAATAACATTTAGGCCTAGGGCAATCATCTCAACGGAGATGCCAGAGAAGGAGAAAACGTTTGCGGCAGCTGCCATGATGTTAGCAGGCTGACCCAGGTGGAGCACGGATGCGCAGCCACCGACAATCAGAAGGATGATTGCTGCGATTGCGGCGGGAATGCGGGCTTTCTTGCCAACACCCAGAATTTCAGAGATGCCGATAAAGGCAATGGTGGTGCCACCGCAGCCTGCCAAGAGGCCGAAGATGACCAAGGGCCATTGAATTTCCATTTACTTCAGCTCCTTCCAGGATGCAATGCTGCTGTGCAGAATGTAAGCAGTAGTGGGCTTGGAGTTGCCGGGATCGGGCAAGCGATGAACGTTTTTCTCGCCCGCTTCGGCAATTTTCTTGGAAACGATGGAGTCGGGATCGTCCAGGTCGCCAAAGTAGCGAGCGCCTGCGCAGCAGTTGTGGACGCATGCGGGTTCGCCCTTGCCGTCGGCAGTCAGATGAGAGCACAGGGTGCACTTCTCAACAACCTTCTCCTTCTTGTTGAAGGAACGAACGCCATAGGGGCAGGCCATTATGCAGTACTGGCAGCCAATGCACTTGGACTTGTCAATCAGCACAACGCCCGTGTTGGGGTCGCGGTAAGAAGCTCCCGTGGGGCACACGTGCACGCACTGGGGGTTCTCGCACTGCTGGCATTGAGCCGGCAGCCAGTACAGCTCCACGTTGGGGAAATCGCCGCTGGGGCCAACAGGAACAACGCGGTTCCAGTACTCGCCCAGGGCGATGTTGTTCTCGAGCTTGCAGGCGACGACGCAAGAGTCGCAGCCAGTGCAGCGGTCGAGGTCAATTACGAGGCACTTTCTCATTGGAACTTAACCCCCTCGGTAACAGGCTCATTCTGAAGCGTGGGCAGGAACGGAGCGAATTCTTCGGGCTCAACCCAGCAGCCTTCAGGCTTGGTTGACTTTTCGATCTTTACGGCAAAGCCGCGCAGGGTGTAGGAACCGTACACTTCGTTGAAGGGGCCATCGGCCTTCGTGATGCAGTTGATGTTCTGCTCACGCCAACCGGCGGAGGTCATCTTCTTCTGGCTGGGATCGTAGCACTCAGGATTCCAGAAGCGCTCCATCCACAGCTGACCAGGCTGAACGTACTTGGCCACAACGGCGCGAGCGTGAATGGAATTACGGCGACTGGTAATCTTGATCCAATCCTGATGATTGATGCCCAGCTTTGCGGCATCTTCGGGATTGATGCGGCACTCAGCCGTAGGGCACAGCTCGCGAGCATAAGCAGCGTGGCGCATGGTCGAGTGATGGAAATACGGCAGACGGCCGGAGGTGATGGTGAAGGGGTACTCCTCATCGGGCACTTCGGCAGCCTCAACGTAATGGCTGATGGGGCTGTAGTCGCCATCTTTTACCGGAGGAAGCTCACGGGGGAAGGAATAGGGATAGCCGGTGCGAGACATGTGCAGCAAGAGCGTGCAGTAAGGCTCGCACTTGCGGGAGATGGTGCCAAAGCCTGCGGGCAAGCCGTCGTTGACGATAGCCTCGTGCTGGTTGTACACCCAGAAGGTTTCGGGGTTCTTTACCAGAGGAACGTACTTGTCCTGGTTTGCCACCAGATCTTCCCAGCTTTCAGCGCCAAAGGTCTTCACCTGGCTGGCCTTCTGAGCCTCCTCGGAGGTAGCGGAGCACAGTTCTGGAACAACGCACGTAGGATCTTTGGCCTTCAGCCTGCTCAGAATCTGGACGATTGTGTCGCCCGGATGCACGGATTCGCCCAGGTGGGTAACGCCGCAACGCATGAAGGTGTAGTTCAGCTGGTTCATGCGATCGCTGCCGGAGTACTCCAGCCATTCCTGCGTGGGGAACACCAGGTCGCAGCACTCAACGTGGAAGGAGGTCAGCATGGGATACTGGCCAATAACGAAGTCCATGGAGTGAGCGGTGCTCAGCCAAGACTCGGCGTCAGCAAGAGCAGCCAGCTTGTTGCCAGAGTGGTCGATCCAAACGCGAGGACGATAGGGTTCGCCCGTGTCGATAGCCTCATGAACAGCGGGAATGGTGGCCATGCCGTTCCAATACAGACCGCGATGCTTGTCCATGCCCAAACGGTCCTTCATGAGCTGCCAAACCATCTCCTGGTTTTCCTTGTTGGCAAAGTCGTTGAATGCCTTCAAGTTCTGCTCGTAGGAGTAGCCAATGGTGGCAACGTTGCCCGCGATGCCTTTACGAGACAAGGGCGCGCACATGTTGAAGTTGGCGCGAACCTTGGGCGCGGCGGTGTTCTGAGTCAGGGTTGCACCGGGCTTGTTCACGTAGCCCATGATGCAGTCCAGGCCCAAGCAGCCCAAGGTCTGCTCGGAAGCGATGCGGCTCTGGTCCGAGAACACGCCGTTGGAGATGCCGGCAACTTCGGTGTCGGCGTAGATGCGGATGGCCTCCTCGATTTTCTGAGGATCCAGGTTGCAAATCTCACCAGTCTTTTCCAGGGTGAACTCCTGGCAGGCTTCCCAGTAAATCTGACCAGCGGTCTTGTAGGTCTTGCCTTCGTATTCCACCGTTTTGATAACTTCGGGATCAACGGTTGCGTCGGCAGGTGCGGTATACGGGAAAGGCTGAACGGAGTTGGTGTTCAGGTCGAAGCACACGTAGTCGGGGGTGTTGTCCGGCGTGGTGGACTTGAAATCGGGGAACAGTTCCTGGGCCTCGACGGGCATCTTGGTGTCGGGGTCAATCAGGAAGGGCAGATTGGTCCAGTACTTGGTGAACGTCTTGTCGTAGAGCGTGTTTTCAAGGATGTAGCGATACCAACCCATGAGCAGGGCGGTGTCGGTGCCAGAACGAACAGGCAGCCAAACATCAGCCTTGGCGGCGTCTGCGGAGAGGTTGGGGTCAATGACAACGGTCTTGCAGCCTCGAGCGCGCAGCTCGCACATGGCGCGGCCGGCTTCAGCGGTCTGAGAGGCGGAAGGCTGAGTGCCCCACAGAACCAGGGCCTTCGTGGCGGGCTTCCACTCGTTGAAGGGTTCCAGAACGGCACCGTCGGCGATGGATTGGTCGGAACCGCCATAGACGTACTTGGCCATGGAGTTACGAGGGATGTAGCACTGGGCGCAACCAGGCTCAAAGGAGTTGGGGGTCTTAAGGGCCCATGCCATGGTGATGGTCTCACCGAACAGGTAGGCGCCGCCGCCACCAGTAGAGGTCATCAGAGAGTAGTTGCCATACTTCTGCATGGATTCGTAGATCTTGTCTACAGCCAGGGTGAGGGCCTCATCCCAGCTAATCTGCTCCCACTTGTTTTCTCCGCGTTCGCCTGCACGCTTCATGGGGTGCAGAATACGACGGGGGCTGTAGCACGTATGCAGCTGGTTGAGACCTTTGGTGCACATTGCGCCCTTGCTCAAGGGCGCATCGGGGTCGCCTTCCAGCTTTACGACTACGCCGTTTTCGACGTAAGCGCGGCAGGGACACACCAGAATGCATCCGTGGCAGCAAGTCTTGACCACCTTGGTCTCAACGGGCTCATCGGCGTAAGCCTTACCCGCATCGACAAGGGAGCCCGACATGGACACGCCAACCGCGGCGGCAATGCCAGCAAGCGTGCTCGCCTGAACGAATTGACGCCTTGTCATGGCTGATTTTGCCATGTTTCCTCCTTCACTTTCTTCTATCTTGTACAACCCACACCCATTGTGGGGAGTTACCGCATTTATTCAGTCATTTGGGATGCGAGAGATTGCTTGACCTCAGCCAGTATTTCGCAGCCTTCCTGGCTCAGCTTCCACCCGTCGCTCCACTGGATGACGCCCGACTGCTCCAGCTTGTCGATGAATACGCTGGGCTGCATCTTGTCCTGGTAGTGCGCATCAAGAACAAGGATGGGATTGTCTTTGAGCATGTTGTAGAGCTCGGCGTACTGGCGCGGGGCCCCTTTCGCGTAGTCGAGAATCTCAAGGTAGGTTTCCATGCGGGCGGGAACCTTCTTGAGCAGCTTGGTCAAGCGAGTGCGAGGGCTGTATTCTTCGGCGACCATGCGTCCAGCCTCGGTGGTGAGGAACGCCTCGTCTTCGATTTGCTCAAAAAGGTCGTCTTCTGAAAGCGCATCGACGTATTCCTGTGTGTAGGTATTGCCGTCAAACCCAAGATACAGGCGAACGAGACCTTTGTGCTCCACCATGCGTTCAATCAGCCACGCTTGATCATGCACCGCGGTGGCGAATTCTGGCCAAGACGCTACCTCCTTTTCGAGGGCGCCCATAGTCTTAAGTTCCGCGCACATATTTAGGATTCGCAGCAATATTTCACGATGCAGAGGAGACTTGTGGATAGCGGATGCAAGCTCAAAAAGCACTTCTTCTTGGGTTTGCTCGACGGTGGTTTCCTCGATTTCCATCTTCATTCTCCCTTTCTTTTGCAGCTGAGCGCAATTGATTTACGAGGAAATGGTATGAACGGAAAACAGGGGAGACAAACCACGTTTGGTGCGAATTTCACCCTCGCATGGTGCGCTTATTTCACACCGATTTGCCTAGCACTAAAGGTGTGAGTGAGATATTTTCGAGAGAAATAGGCCTGGTGGAAGCACCCGTCGCTGCTCGTTCAAGTCGTCAGTGTTAAAACTCCTCCTGACAGCTTGGGTTTCTCTACCAGAATTTTGCGCCGACAATGCGTAGCGCACCGTGACGGTCTTAATAGGAAATTGTTGCACGAACTGCACGAATGGAACCTTGCGCTCGGGCGCGCCCTCATGGGGGACATCGCGCACTTCGAACTTGCGCTGCGCAACACGTACGACCGCGTCCTCACCGAACGCTTCGAGGACGGCGATCACTGGCTCTTCGACGCGAACTCGCCCGTGACGCGCCCCATCATGCGAAAGAGCAAGGCGAAGAAGCTGCGCGACGTGAACTTAGTGAACCGACGCGCCGTGGGCGACGCCCGCGGGCGGGCGCACGACCCGGCGAACCCCGACCAGGTGGTCGCGGGCCTCATGCTCGGCTTCTGGGCGCACATGACCGACCGAAGTCGCGAGCGCGACCTGTGGATCCCCTACCTGCACGCCGCATGGCCAGCCAGGACCGACAGGGGCGAAGCTCAACCTGAAGCTCGAAGCCATCAACAAGCTGCGCAACCGCGTGGCGCACAGCGAGCGCCTGTTCAATCCCGGACCCGACGGGTACTCGCCCATGAAAGTCGACGCGGACATGCTCGCTTTGCTCCGATCCCTATCGCCGGAAGCTCACGAAAGCATTTACGGCAGCAGCGAGAAGACGACGGTCGAAAGGTTCATCGAAGACCGTCCGGCGCCAATCGGTGTGAAGCTGTAACGTGCTCACCCATCTACCTTGCGAGCATCCCTGAATCGCCCCGCCTCAAGCCGCCCGCTACGAACCCCGGCGGAAACCTGGGAGTGATTAAAGCCGCGACCTGCGGTTTCGCGAATCACTTGAGTCATTCCAGAAACCGCGAATCAAGGGGCTGATTCGCTCAAATTGCGCACGAATCAGCCCCTTGGCGGCACGGCGCGACACGCCCTGGCATCGTACGGATAGAATTAGTCATTGAGTGGGAGTAGGCCGATAGGGTTCTGACCTGCACTTTTGAGTGCCTCGCTGTACTTCTGAGTTTCATTTCGTATGAAAGTCATGGCAAAGCCGCCAGCGACGGCGGTGAGTAAATACGATAATCTGGCCTCCGTTCCCGCGTTGGGACGGAGGCTTTTTCTTTGCCGTTTT
>ERZ1034962.745-NODE-745-length-13165-cov-3.195881_pt1 | contig 13165 bp, 14 predicted proteins | sample MGYA00520696_ERZ1034962 | MGnify/ENA primary metagenome ERZ1034962 (study PRJEB33766, sample SAMN09781770) | gut metagenome | biome: gut microbiome | host: Homo sapiens | place: Madagascar | study: EMG produced TPA metagenomics assembly of the PRJNA485056 data set...
GTCCGGGCTGCTGGAGGTCCATGCCCGGTCCTTTTCTTCGACGTACATCCCGATGCGGCCATCGGTGCCGATGCCGTAGTTGGAGCTTGCCTTTCGGCTGGTCGGGGCAAAAACTGCGCCGCACTGCTCCACGGTCAGATTGCCAGCCATGTGGTGGATGGTGATCTTGCGGATGGGCTTCTTGCGGGGGCTTGTCCTGTTCGGGCTGATCTTGGTGTAGGAGATCAGAGAACTGTTGCTCATGGGAGCGACCTCCTTTCTCCCCGGCGGGCTGCTGCACCAACCGGGGAAGGTCTGAATGTGTTAGTCTTTGGTGATCTCGTCGGCGATGTTCTCGGCCACCTCGTCCATCTCCTTGATGGCGGCATCGATGAAAGCGTCCAAGAAGGGCGTGACCTCGATGTTCTTCATCTTGAGCAACTTGATGACCAGAGCGTGCTTGTCGGTCTTGGGAATCTTGCCAGCTTCTGCGGCTTTCTCTGCGCCCTTGACCAGCTTGCGGACCAGCGAGAAGATGCGCTGCTCACGGAGCCAAGGAATGCCGATCTTGGCAGCCATGAGCATGGCAATGGTGCCGATGATCTCCATGACGCTGGGAAGAATGGCGGTTGCGATTTCGGTGATATTCATAGCTTTCCTCCTGTTAGATGTCGTTCGTTTCGTGGGCCTTTTTGTTCAGGTGCTTCTCCAGCTTGTCGAGCGCATCCTTGCACGGGCCATTGCAGCCCTGCTCGATCAAGCCCTGCAGGGCACCTTTCAGGCCGTAGCAGAGCAGTGTCTGCTCGTCCTCGATGGACTTTATGAAGTCGCTCTGCTTGCGGTTGATCTGAAAGACCTTGTAGACGGCCACGATCACACCGATGATCACGCCGATGGACGAGATCACCGATGCGGCCCTGATTACGGTGTCGAGGTCAATGTACATCTTCCTCCACCTCCCCTCTGGCCGGACTGGGCAGAACGGCAGAACAGGCGCACTCGATGTCGTGCAGCGATTCTTCCTCGGCTGCAACGGCACCCAACTGCTGAAGCTGTTCGTTCTGCGCCTTGGCGATGCGGAGAAGGGTCGCCACGGCATCGGCTAAAAAGTCGATGAGTTCCAGCCCGCCAGAGAAGTTAGGCATCCTTGTAATCCTCGCCAGTGATGGTTTTGTAGTCGTCCTCGGTGATGGTGCCCTTTTTGACGCGGGCTGCGATGCCAGCCTTGGTCAGACGACCGTGTTCATAGAGGCGGGACAGGCTCTCAACTAAAGTAGTAGCAGTCATAATTACAAAACCCCCTGTTCGATCAGCTGCATGGTGTAGTCGTCAATGGCCTTGCTGGTGTCGATCTCGGTGATCGATGCCAGCATCTGATACTCGGAGAACGTGATCTCCCGGCTCTCGCACTTGTAGTCGGTGTAGGCCGGAGTGCCGTCCTGTTCGGGATGCTCCACGGCGGTGATGTTGCGCCGCTGGATGTAGGTCTCCGGGCCGATGATCTGGAGTTCTTCAGGCTGGCTGGAGCATACTTCGGTTACCCAATGTTTCATGGTTCTTTTTCCTCCGATCTAATTTTGAGATGATTTCTTTGAGCTTGCCGATCTTCACGTTCGGTTTGATCCTGCGCTTGAAGCACTCGTAGGTGTCGGTGCAGGAAAACCAGCCCATGTAGCTCAGCATGGCTGCGATGTTGTGGCGGCAGTAGCTACGCCCTGCCTCTTTCGCCTTGTGGAGGTGCCGGGCCGTCTGTGTGGCCTTGAGCATGATCCGCTTGCGAATGATGGTCTTGTCCCGGTAAAATACAAAGCCCATAAAATCCAGAGGTCGGCCCATTGCTTTCCGCTTGCCCTGATAGAAGAACTTGCAGACCTGCCTGTTCTTCTTCAGCTTCAAGCGGAACCGCTGCCCCAGCATCTTTCGGATCTGAACATCGGCATTGTGCAGGGCTTTCTTGGCCGCTGCATAAATTGTCACGTCGTCCATGTACCGCACGAGCTTGTCGAGGCCGAGGGTTTCGGTTATCAACTTGTCGAGCGGCTCCAGCAGGTAGTTGGCCAGCCATTGCGAAATGTAGAACCCCAGCGGGATACCCTTTTTGAACTCCCGGAGGCACAGCCAGATGACGTGGAGAAACCATTCATCCTTGATCCTGATTGCAAGCTCCCGCATCAAAACGTCCAGCCGGATGCTGTCGTAAAAATGCCGGATGTCAACTTTCAGGAAGTTCCGGGTCCCTTTCGGGTCTGAACGGAGCCACTTTTCAATCCTCCGCTTGGCGTAATGTGCGCCGCGTTTCGGGAAGCTGCCGCAGCTGTACTTGTATGCGGTGCCGGTGATGATCGGCTCCAACACCAGCACGATGATGTGGTGCAGCCATTGCTCGTGGATCTCCGGCTCGAAGATCTTTCGGATCTTGCCGTGTTCGTAGATGATCTTCGGGGTGTGCTTGTGGGGCTTGAATCCGAGTTTCGGGTTCTGGACTTCTATCCCATCGGGTTTGGTGTTCAAAATCATATCGTGCATCTTCTGAACTTCATCGTCCAGATGGGCATCGATATACTTTACCTCCGCTCGGCGTGTTTTGCCTTTCCGAAGGTTCTTGTATGCCTTGCGGATTGTTTTCTCCGAAAGCATTGCTTGATACAGATACTTGTACTCTTTCAACTTGTACGCCTATAAGATATTTTTTCTTCTATCTCCTGCACCCGGCAGGTGCGACCGCTTTACCGGGTGCCCTGTATCGGACCTATTTCCACTCATCTTTCCAATTATGGCGAGTAAGCCGTATTTCAACGGTCAGCGGTGTAGGCTGCGCCCATCATGGCGCAGTGCATAAAATGCAGAGTGCGGCGGCTTTGGCGAAGGATGTAGATTGCAGATAGAATCAGGCCGAGCCGAAGTTCCAGTACGCGTCGCCAGCGTCATTGTACAGATGGATGCACCGAGGCCCCGTATGGGTGCCAGCGTCGCAATGACCGAACCGTAGGCCCACCTTTGTGCCTTCGGCATGGTAGTAAACGCCGTCGCAGCCGCCGAGGACGGTGCTGCCGTTGAACGGCTCAATGGCGACGGCTCCGAAGCCGGGCACCGTGGTGTAGTGGGAGGGGTAGTCCCACTTGTCCTGATCGCTGGACGGCAGGACGATGCCGGTGTTCTGATAGGTCGCCCCGGTAACGTCGTAGGCGTAGTTCTTGCTGACCTTGTAGTCGCCGTTCACCAGCAGGGTGTACGGATCACGCATCCACTGCTGGTAGCTGCCCAGCACGATGGAGTGGAAGATCTTGTTCAGGCTCTTCTGGTCGGTGGTGGCGTAGAACTGACCACCGCCCACCACGGCGTTCTGCTTGACACCCATGGTCGGGGTCAGGCTCTGGTCGTAGCCGGAGCAGTTGCCGTATCCGAACACGTCCTGCAGGTTGGAGTTCTTGCCGAACATGAGCAGCAGGTCTGCGATGGTCTCGACGATTGCGCCGCCCAGAAAACTGCCATCGATGCGGTCCGCATCGATGGCAGTTTTCTGGGCGGCGGCGGACTTGTTGTAGTCGGGCTGGAGGCCGGACAGGGAGCGCATCTTGTCCTCGACGATGGAGCCGTAGAACATGGGCAGCCATACGCCCTCCAGTTCCTTGTTGTCCGGGTCGATGAAGCCGACAGGCTCGTAACCCTCCCGCTTGGTCAGGCTGAACTTCACGATGCGGTCATCGCCGACGACGGTCTCGTTCTTGTAGATCTTCTGGAGCCAGCTGAATGCGCCGCCGTCGTAGGAGGTGTTGGCCACGTCCGAAGCGGAGCCGTCGCTGTACTTCTTGGTGTAGTCGTTGTCCTGAAGGCGGTAGTCCGGGGTGCCGTCCGAGCGGACCATGTAGGGCTTGTTGGCTTCCAGAATCTCAAAGCCAGCCCAGTCGTTCAGGGAGATGCTGCCGTTGGTGTCGCGGCTCACCGGGGTGAAGTTCTTGTTCAGGCCGATGTACTCGATGCGCTGCGTCGGGCTGAGAATGTTCATGTGTTCGATGAAGCCGTAGATCGGGTCGACCGCCAGAATGTTGTAGACCTTGTCCAGCGTTTCCTTGTCGGCGATATAGCTTTTTTCTCCTGCCATTATTCCGCTACCTCCTGAAAATAAATAAGGCCGTTGTCGATGCCGATGATGTACTTCTTGCCGGTGGTGTCATCATAGGCATACTGTTTGTTCGGCATCTGGATCGTGACCTCCGTGGCGTTGCTGACCTCCAGCAAGAAGTCGATGGTGATCGTGGACGGCAGCAGGTCGTTGAAAGCGGGCATATAATCCCACTGGTCAGTCTCCGCGATGGCGAGTGCGTAGAGGATCTCGCCCTCATCCGGGTCGGTGGCGAAGATGCCGATCTCCTTGACGTAGTAGCCGTTCTTCAGGTCGCCGCTGTCCTGATGGTTCGACATGATGAACTTCACAAAGACGTTGGTTGCGTTCTGAACGGTGGTCGTGGTCAGGGGGAAGGTCTGCTTCTGCGACTTGAGGGCGGTGCGAGTGGTGAGATCCTCGCCGCTCGTGTAGCTGCCGTCACCTGCTGCCGCTTTGGTCAGTTTGATGGTGCAGCGTCCGGCCTGTGCCTTGGCGAGAAGGGCGATGCCCTTTTTCGTCAAAACGGATTCTTTGAAAATTCCGGCCATTGTGGTACCTCCTGTCAAAGAATGATGGTGTGTGAACTGGCTGCTGCGGCTGCCGGGGTACTCTGCGCAGCGAGGGCTTTCAACTCGACGTTGTGGAAATTGTTGAGAATCCGAACGGTGCGGCTCTCAACAAAAAAGGCCGAGGTGACTGTCTGTACTGCTGCGGTGCCCCGCTGCCGGGATGCAGCGTGGTTCAGGATGTTTGTGCTGGGAGCCGAAAAGCCGCCAGCGGGGATAAATACTGCACCCTGCGCCGCTGTGGTGCGGGCGGGGGTGTGGTTGTAGATATGGGCTGCCGGGGCCGCTGCCATTGCTGCAGCGGAGGTCTCCACGAGATCTGCGTTCCCGGTTCTGCCCTGCGGGTGGTTGGTGATCGCTGCGGACGGTGCAGCGGCGATGGCTGCCGCCGTCAATTCCTGAAGGCTGCAGCTGGCCATGGCCTTGTGATGGTTCAGCACCGGGCGGTGCGGTTCCGAAAGAGACCCGGCTGCAGCGTACATCTGCATCTTCTCGTGTCGCTCGATCAGGATTCTGCGGATGTGGGAGCGGACGTTCTTCACCCGCTTGACCACCCGCGTGAAAAAGGTGGCGGCATCCGGGGTCAACTGGCCGCTGGTCACGATGTCGAACGTGCCAGGCTCCCTCGGCTCGTCGGTGAAGTCCGGCCACTCGACAACCTCGCCCTCTCCGAAGACCGCCTGAATCAATTCCTCGACCGCTGACACGGTTCCGGCTCTCGCTGCCCACAGGAAACTCTTTTTGATGATTTCCCGCTTGGCATCGACGCTCAGACTGTCGACGTAGTAAGGTGTGCGGAGTTCCACGGCCAGAACGTCCAGAATACTCTCCGGCAGGTCATCAATGACGGACATGGTCCGGGTCTGGGCCAGTTCCTGCATGATGCGCCGCTTCTCCTGCAATATGGCGTAGGAGAATGCGATCACCTCCGGGTCGTACCTGTAGGCATTGTTGAGCAGGTCGGTGATCTGGCCGTTGTAGAGATCAGTCATCTTCCAGCCCTCCGTATACGAGGTTGACGGTTCCGGGCTGCGCTGCCTCTGTGGTAGAGACCACCGTGAATGCCGGGGAGCGGATCACTGCCCGCTTTGCCCCGGCTGCCCGGATGCGGTGTTCCAGCTCGCTGGGGTTGATGTCCTTTCCGATGTCGCTGCGCTGCCACAAGACGTAGGCGTTCACGGCTTCGGTCACCTCGTTCTGGATGGTGGCCGCCTGTGCCATGTCGCTGCGGTTGATGTAGTAGGTCACATCGACATTGAAGGTCTGGACTGCCGGAGCGGAGCAGGTGACGTTGTCCGTGATGGGCCGGATCGTCTTGGAATTCAGGGATTCCTGAAGCCCTTTCAGAAATCCGCTGCTGGGAAGGGTGCCGTCCTTCATCAGGGCGTAGATCACGACCTTGCACGGCTCCGGGGAAAACGGAACAATGTCACCCACCTCGGTGCTGTAGGTCTTTGCCCAGTAGATGTAAGACCCCTCAGACCCGGCTGTCGATTCCGAATCCGGGGCGAGGAAGATTCGCTCGGCGAGGCTTTCGTCTGTTTCGAGGTCTGCGCCGCCGCCGCTCTCGGTCACGTTGGAGACGCTCTCCACATAGGCTACCGGGTCCACGATGGTGGAGATCTGGCCGGGCATATAGCCGTTGCCAGCGATGCCCTCCACGGTGCAGGTGGCCTGAATATCTACGCTCTCTTTCCCGGCCTCGACTTCGCCATATTCCGAGGTGGCGAAGTACACGCCGTCGCCGTTGGTGACGCGGGTTCCGGCTGGGATGCCGATGGCGTAACCTCTCGGCTCCGAAAGAGTGAAGCGGATAGTCGTGGTCGCTGCTTTCGGCTGCTGCCGAATTACGCCACGGTTGCCGCCGAGGTTGTCCAGAAATTCGCCGTAGCTGTACTTGAGCAGATCCTGCTTGCCAGCCCGGTCGGTGAACATCTCCAGCTGGTAAAGGTCCAGAGCGACGCTGTAGATCAGGATGCGCATCGGGTCTGCAGGTGCAAGGCTGCGGCTCTTCCCGGTGACCTCCTTGTACTTTTTTTCAAAGTTGGAGACTATGCGGTTCATCATCGCATCGACCGTGTCGTTGTCGATGAACGAGACCTCCGGGAGGTCGAAAACGGATTGCAGGGTATCAGGCAAGAGAACACACCACCTTTGCTTTCAGGCTGCCGTTCATCACGGCGATTTCGTCCGTGCCCTCGAAGTCTACCTCGCAGGACTCCACTCGCGGCTCGTACTTTTCGATCTTTTCCATGATTTCCAGTGCCACTTCGTTCATGGCTACCTGCACCGGGTGAGATACGGAATCGTAGCTGATTCCGAAATCCCGGTAAAGCGGGCAGGTGCCCGCAGGGGTCAGGATGATGTTTCTCACGCACCGGGCGATGTCCTCCAGCTCGGTGCTGTCACCATCGAAGCTGACTTGTACGTCAGAGATCTGCATCGTATCCCTCCCATCAAAGATATTCTTCCATCGTCAGGGTCATCTTTGCCTTGACGATCTCGCCCCGGTTGAGGACCACCTCGTAGGCGGTCGAAGCCTTGGTGATCTTCCAGCGGTGCTTTCCGACCCTCCGAAAGCCTATGACCAGCATCTGAACTTCGCCTGTTTCGACGCAGTGGTTGATGTAGTCCATCATAAGCCGTGGCCGGACACCCAGTTCGGCATTGAGTTGGATGTCGAATGTGATCTGTCCGAGGCCGGGGCGGATAAACTCGGACTCGTCTTTCTGGTGCAGGCGGCTGTGCGTGGCCCACACCGAAGAAGTTTCGCGCTTGAGGTTCTCCGGCGTAAAAATGCGCCGGTCGGAGGTCTGGAAAATCAGGCCGAGGCCCCAGTTTCCGATGATCATGGCAGATACCTCCTGTTTTTAGGGGATGGCGGACGTTGTTGTACTGGTCGGTCCCTGCGCAGTGTGCTTATGCTGCTGCAAGCTGATTGCGCCAGCCTTTACGTCGTTCGTTGCGGTGACTCCCTCGTGGGTGGTGATCTGCTTTTCGACCAGCAGGGTCTTTTTGAGGGTGGTTTCTTTTTTGACCGTGACCTTTTCCAAGAACTCCACCTCCGGGGCGTTGATGGTGATCTTGCTGCTGGCCACGATGGTCATGGTGCCGTCCTTGTTGGCCTGAATGGTGCAGCCGCCGACCTGAACAGTCCAGCTTTCGGTGGCGGTCACCTCGGCGGTGCCCTCTATGGTCTGGTTGTATGCCTTGGCTCCTGCATCGTAGGTTTCGTTCGCGATGCCCTGTTCGTTGGAGTATTCCTTGCGGTACACTCCCTCCCGGCCATCTGTGGGCTGGTAGTCACCGTGCCACACCGGGCCGATGATTACGCCAGCGCAGCTGCCGTTCGAGAGGTGCCCCACAAGAACCTGATCGCCGATCTTGGGCATCCAGTATTCCCACGCGAGAAACGGCAACTCCGAGGTAGTGCTGCCATCCTTGTCCTCGTAGGAAATTCTGGCCGTGCCCTCCGGGTAGTTGATGCTGCTGATCTTCCCGATGCGGAGGATGTTGCTGTCGGCCACTGGATCACCTCCTAGTTGGGGTTTATCCACGAGCCGGGGACGCTCTTGGCAGTCGTGAGGTTGAGCATACCCTGCGACGTGTTGAACACATAGTAGGTGCCGGGCCGCCGCACCCCGGATGGATTTCCGGGTTTGACTTGCCCTGCCGCTGCCTCGGCTGCGGTGTAGTATCCCTTTTTCGTGGTCTTGAGTGTGTATGTGTCGCCCTTGGTGGGAGTGCCGCTGGAACTGCTGCTGCTCTTTTTTGAGGACGACGATTTTTTGCTTTTGGACCGCTCCGCGACCGTGCTGGACTGAGTTTTCACTTCGGTGATGCGTTCCTCAACTTTTCGGAGTTTCAGGGCTGTTTTGTAGCCGCTATCTCCGAGCGTGTGGATTGCTTTCTCGACGTAATACTTGCCGCTCAACTGGCCGAGGCCAACGATCAGGACACACGCCGTGGCGAAAATGTACCATCTTCCCCTGAGCGTGATGTTCAGGGTTGTGGTGCTTTTGTTCGCGCTGTTCAGTGCGGCCAGAGCGATGGCGGTCGCCTCGGTCAAATTTTCTGCGGCCTCGTTGCAGGTCAGGATGCGGTCACCATCTCCGGCCTCGACCGTGAAGGTCTTGTTTTTCTTGGAGTTGGTGTACTCATACTTGACCCCGGTGTAAGTCCCGGCGAGGGACGTGTTCCATGACCAGTTGGGGTCGAAGTCCTTTTCTGTGAGGATTGCGATGGTCGGCTTTTGCTCGTAGGTGGCCTCGTCGAAGATCACGAGGCGGTCGTTAAAGATCTTCATGGCGAGGCCGTACTTGGTGACCAGCGAGTTGTAGAAGCTGCAATCGTCTTGATTGTTCTGCTCCACTTTTTCGATGGTCATTTCCTTGGCCTCGTAGAACAGCGCAATTCCGGCCCGCTCTGCGACCTTTTGCCCGATTTCCTTGAGGTTGGTTTTCTCGTAGGTCTGGGTTCGCTTGGTCGACTTGAAGCTGCTGGTGGCCGGAATTGCCACGCCGTCCAAAGACATTTTGATGGGATTGCCCTTGAATGAGAAATCATCCACGCAAAATGCGCCACACAGGAAAGAGGTTTTGATGTTGTCCGCGTCCCAGTTCTGGGTCCTGATCGTCGGCTTTAGGCGGTCCCCGGTCTTGGGAAACCACGGGCCGATCCACTTTCGGTCCCGGTCGTTCAGTTCGATGCTGATCGTGTCGCTGGAGCCGCTGGACACATCGGTGTAAGTAAAAGAGGCGAGGTATGGGGAAACCTGCGCCGTGGCATTTTTGCCGTTGTACAAAAGTGCGACGGATGCCTTGCGTGGCTCCACTTGCTACCGCCTCCATTCGGGCAGGTCGTCTGCTTCCACGAAGGATGCCTCATCCGAAACCTCCGGCACAAAGACTTCAACCCCTGCGGGGAAGATTTCTGTGTCGAGGAGCCGGATGTTCTCCCTCGCTTCCATCAGGACCTGAATTTTAGTTTCGTCGCCGTAGGTGGCACGAGCGATGGTGTCGAACGTGTCACCCTGAACCGTTGTGTAGATCGCCATCGGCTGCCCTCCTGTTAGAAGTCCGTTCGGTCATGGTCGCGGTTGTACTTGTCCATCATCTCGTTGAATTCCTCTTGCGAGATTCTGCCCGCCTCGACCAGATCCTCTTTGGACGGGGTGCCGCCGTAGAACTGGTAGGTCGGGTTGTAGACGATGGAGGGAGCCGGGCCGGGCTGCCCACCGCCAGCCGGAGCGGGCTGCGGGCGGTTACCACGCAGGGCTTCCAGCAGAGCCGCGATGTCGTAGCCAGTGCCGGAAATGCCCCGCAGCTTGTCCGCGAGGAATCCCAGCCCGGTGCCGATCATGTTTCCGAGGCTGCCATCGCCGTTTCCGGCGTTGGCTGCCTGTAGGGTGTCGGCCAGCATGGAGCGCATCTGCGTCCACAGTTCCGAGAGCGGGAGAACTGCTTCTTTTCCGGCCTCGCCGCCGCCCAGCAGCTTGTTGCCCATCGCACCGAAGATCTGCGCACCGTTCAGGATGCCGCCCTCTTTGTACCACTCGATTCCGAAATGCGGAACGCTGGGCGGCGAGATGGAAAAGTCGCCGGTGATGCTGACGTGGGGCAGCTTCAGCTTCGGCAGGGACCAAGAGAAATTGAATTTCTGCTTGATGGCCGAGATCACGGAGCCGACTGCGTTCTTGGCAGCCTCCATCTTGCCGACGATGGCGTTATAGATGCTGCCGAAGATGTTCTCCACGGTCGTGCGGGCGGCGGTCAGTGCGGTGGAGATTGCCGTGCGGATACCGGCCACCGCACTGCTGACGGCAGTGCGGGCGGCGGTGATCTTGCCGGTGATCGCAGAGCGGGCCGCCTCAAATGCAGAACTCGCCACGCTGGAGATTGCTCCCCATGCGGTAGCTGCTGCGGAGTGCATCGCTGAAAGGATACCACCTGCGGTTTCTTTGGCCGCTGTCAGCTTTTGGGAGATGTACTCTTTGACGGCTTCGTATGCTGCTGAGGTCTTTTCGGCCACTGTCGTCCATGCTCCGCTCACGGCAGATCCGATTGCGGAGAGGATGGGTCCGAAGAAGGACTGGATGGCCGTCCACTTTTCGGAGATCGCGGAGCCGATGGCGGTCAGTGCGGTGGAGATTGCCGTGCGGATTGCCTCCCATACGGCGAGGACCGTGTCCCTGCAATTCTGCCAGATGAACTGAAACGGCAGGGTGATGATCTGGAATGCCGCACTCAAAACCTCGCCGATCAGCATGATGCCGACCTGAACGACGTTCTTGATGGTCTGCCACGCTGCGGAGGCCGCCGCTGTGATGCTCTGCCAGACCCCGGACAGGAATTCGACCGCTGCGGTGAACTTCTGCCTTGCTGCGGAGAAGAACTCAGCGATGGAGGACTGGGCGTTGCTCAGGAACGCTGCGGCAGATGCCACGGCGTTCTGTGTCGCTGCGATGACCTGAGAAAGCGCACCCTTGATGGCCGTGAATATGGAGTTCACGCCGTCGCGGAACCACTCACACTTGGTGTAGAGCAGAACGATGATGGCGATGGCCGCTGCAATGGCGGCGATGATGATTCCGATGGGATTTGCGGTCATCGCTGCACTCAGTGCTTTCTGTGCGCCGGTCGCCACGGCGGTGACCTTTGCCCATCCAGCTTGTGCCAGCTGGGATACCGTGACCTGCTTCGTAAAGAGAGCCACGAGGACTTCGTTCAGCTTGAGGGTGCCATTAAAGGCTGCCTGTGCGATGTTGGCATTTTTGGTGCTCATCGCAAACAGCTTCAGCTGCACCTGCGCCATCTGAAATCCGTTGATGATGGACTGGATGCCCTGCCCGGCTTTGAACGCCACAAGGACTGCCGCCGCTGCGATCAACTCATCCCGGAACCGGGACACGGAGTCGAGAGAGGACAGCATCTTGTTGGCGAAGTCTGCCGAGACCTGAATCGCGGTCAAAAGGCCATCGACCAGAGCCGTGACGAACGGCGTGGCTCTCTGGATGCCCTCGGCGATTAGGTTGATGGTCGTGATCGCAAGGCTACCGAGGCTGTCGAACAGGTCCTTGTGGTCCACGATGACTGCGCCGACCGCTGCGAATGCGCCGCCGACCTTTTCGAGTGCGGGGACGCAATTCTGGGCGAACGCCTCAGCCTTGGGCAGGGCGTACTTTACAAAGGCGTTGCCCGCTGCGGCGATTCGGTCGGTAATCGACGGAATTACAGCGGAGACGGCATTGATGGCATCCTTGGCGGCGGGCGCAAAAGTCTGCGCCAGCCGGATCTTCATGTCGTCCATTGCGCTGCCGAAGATGGAGATTGCACCTTGCAGCGTGTCGGTGACCGTAGCGGCCATCGTGCTGAGTGCGCCGTCCGCATTGTAGAGGTCATCGGTCAGGGCCTCCCACTCGCTGCGGCCATCTGCCGTGGTGGTGTTCAGGCCGGAGATCAGGTCGTTCAGGGCATCGATATGCTCTTTGCCGCCAAGGGCTGCGAGTGCAGCGTTTCGCTGTTCCTCGGTCATGTCCTTGGTGGCCTCATCTACGACCCGGATGGTTTCGGCCAAACCGATGAACTTTCCGTTGCTGTCAAAAGCGGAAATGCCGAGCTGGTCCATCATTTTGCCGGCCTTTCCTGTACCCGTCGTGAGGTTGTTGATCACGGCGTTCAGGGCGGTTCCGGCTTCGGAGCCTTTGATACCTCGGTTGGCCAGCACACCGAGGGCGGCGGCAGATTCCTGAATCGGAACGTGCAGGTTTTTCATCGTGCCGCCGACCGCGATGTATGCCTCCATCAGCATCTGTGCGGTCTGGTTGGACTTGTTGTTGGCCATCGCTGCCACGTCGAGATATTCGCCGAGGTCGTCAACCTGCAGACCAAGGGCAGAGAGCGAATCCGTCACAAGGTCGGAGCAGGTAGCGAGGTCCATCTGCGTGGCCTCCGAAAGCCGGAGGATGGGTTCCAGTCCTGCGATGGACTCATTCACATCCCACCCGGCGAGGCTCATGTAACCGAGGGCCTCGGCACTCTCTGTGGCAGTTTTCGTGGTGGCCTTGCCCATATCCAGTGCCGCTTGCTGGAGGCGGGCGTAATCGTCAGCGGTTGCACCGCAGATGGCTGCGGTGTTCGCCATTGCCTGATCAAAGTCGGCGTATGTATTGACGGCATCGCCAACAAACTGGCCGATCTTGAGGGCACCCCATGCGGCGGCTGCTACGGCGGCGGCTTTTGCGGCGATGGAACCAAGGGACTGCATTTTTGTTTCGGCGGTCCCCATTGCGTTGTTGAAGCTGCTGGATACTGAACCGGCGATCTTGACCGCCAGCTTATACTCTTTTCCTGCGGCTGCCATCGGCTGTCTTTGCCACCTCCTTTGTGGTCGCTATCAGGTCAGACAGCGGCATTTTGAGAAAAAGGCCGAGGTCTGAATGAAGCGACATCGAAAGATTGATGCAGATGCTTCTCAGGTCGTCGCTGTGCCCTGCGCTCAGTCCTCGCTGTAGAAA
>ERZ1034962.748-NODE-748-length-13105-cov-1125.258161_pt1 | contig 13105 bp, 18 predicted proteins | sample MGYA00520696_ERZ1034962 | MGnify/ENA primary metagenome ERZ1034962 (study PRJEB33766, sample SAMN09781770) | gut metagenome | biome: gut microbiome | host: Homo sapiens | place: Madagascar | study: EMG produced TPA metagenomics assembly of the PRJNA485056 data...
TCATCAAAAAACACCCCAATCGTTAGATTTTATGTCTAACTTTTGGGGTGCGGTATACACATCGGAATGTTCTTTTAATATTTGGTAAAATTATCATCTAAACACATTCAATCTTTAGCCAAGCGTAGCCTGCTGTTGCTAGCCATGTGAGGGCGTTAGCAATCAGCAAAACTTTGAACCAGACGCCAATATGGTATGTGATTTTTAATGTGTTTTTTCCGATTTTTTGTGTCACAGTTGGTGTTCCAATTCCTGATAAGGAATAATCGGTACGACTTAGTTTCTTACCATTGAGTGTTAGCTCAGTATCCTTGTATTTGGTGATTGGAATGTTGACCTTACCACTGTTGTCGGCAATCCATGTAAAGATAAGAGTATTCCCATCTTGTGATTTGTCAAAAGCAGCTGTATGACCAATGACAAACTCTTCATAAAGAGCGTATTTGTTATCCTTGTTTGATTTGTCAGCAGGAAGATAGTCTGGTGTTGATTTCGAGATTAAATTTAACAGTTCATCTAAATCTGAACTGTGAAAACTAGCTCGAACTTCCTCAGACTTTCCCCAAACAAAGGTATGTTTTGTAGTTTTGATAGGGTGTTTAGCAGTATAGTATTCAACAATCTTTTCTTGTTGCAGATGTGTTAGCTGAGCAAGGCTGAAAAGATTAATCAAAATCGCTCCGGCTGTCACTAGTCTGGACCATTTGATATCAAAATAACGCTCTAAAACTAGCGCTACTGCTAATAATAATAGCACCGTAGCGGGCACAAAAAAGCGAAACGGGAATTGAATTAAATTGACTAAAGAAAGGTTTAATTTATTAACACTATACCAAGGAAAAATGCTACTTGACAGAACGAGAAAGAAGAAAAATGTTCCTGTTGTAACTCGCAAGAGTATATCAAAATGGCGCCAATGTCTGAATGAAAAATACAATTGATACAGCACCAAAAGTAGCAAAGGTAACGGTGTTATCAGCCATTGAATGCTACGTTGATTCACCGTCATAATATATAATTTTGAATTGATAAATGGTTCAACCAAATTATTATTACGTCCGAGGTCAATAAGCGCAGCCCAGACATTCGTTGTCAATAAAAGAGCAAGTAAAACAGCTTGTATTCCTTTGATGATAATGGTTTTCTTTTCTTGAAATTTGATAAAACCGTACAAATAAAACGGCAAATAAGAAACAATGAGCAAGAAGCAACTTAGCATATGGACTTGCATCATCAAAGCGACAGCAACGGCTAAGCGTAGCACGCCTACTTTTTTAGTTTTCACAAAATCAATCGCTGGAATCATGCACCACGGCATAAAAGCAGCTCCCCAACTTGAAAAACCTTGCCTAAATGTCCAATATTGAACAGAAAAAGTCATCATGTAAAAAATGGCAATGGCTAGAGAAATTTTAGGCTTGACAGCTACCCTGCGTATCAATCGATACATTGAAAAGCCTGCAATCACACTCAACAAAAAGCGTGATACCAACTGATACGTGTACCAATTGCGACTGATTAAAACCAGCAAACCTTGAAAATAGGCAAAATAGGGACCGTATAACGCATTAACAATCCGCCCTGAGCTATAAAAGCCATACAAGGATATAAAATAACTGAAGTTACCAGTCTTAATCTGCATAGCCGTTTCATAGAAACGATTGTAGTGAAAGAGAAAATCACTACCAACAATAACACCTTTTGATATAATTTGTGGAAGAATCAGTAAAAAAGCAACTAGCATTATCACAAGGCTTGGTAGCCAAAAGCGCTTTTCTCGTAGATGAGTAAGGCTCTTCTTAAAATTCTTAAACATACTTATCTCCTAAAAAACAGCTTCTACGAAGCCACATACGATTGCCTCTATACATCGTCTTATTAGGACAATGTATTACCTCATAACGCATAACAAACTTTACGACTATAACTCAGCCAAAAGTCAATAAAGAGCTTATGCACTATCATCATAACACCTTATCTCAAAATCACAAAATAAGGTGTTGTTTTTGCATGCACTTTTCAAGCTAGCAAAGCAAGAAAAATAAGAAAATTTCCTATTGATGAACACTTGCTCAAAAATAATTTATCTTCCAAGCATTGATATACTTGACAAATAGTAGAAAAAAGTCCTTATCCATCTTAGCACAGTAAAAAAAAGATTACAAACAGAAACAGAAAACTTTCATGAAATTTTCTTATTTATATTCAAGAGTACCTTTCGTTTCTTGCAAAAATTCTCCCAAAATCGGACAAACAAGTGATTTTTCGTCATCTGTTGCCCCAGTAAAAACAAATGGATTTTCCAGATTGACTTGTGAATAATCCTCAACTTGGCAAACAGCAAATTCTTCAGTAATCGGTTTAATGGTTAGCATTGACAGCTTCCTCCTCATTTAATTTTTCTTTAATCGCAGTTGCGACATTTCGTGGAATACCACAGTTTACAATATCGTCTATATCAGCCTTTTGAATATTGGGTAGGCTCTTAAAGTGCTTCATGAGTAATTGCTTGCGCTTTGATCCCAATCCAGCAATGCCATCAAGTTTTGATGAGAATGAATTTTTACTACGCACTTGACGGTGGAAGGTAATAGCAAAACGGTGCACCTCATCTTGGATACGTTGTAACAAGAAAAATTCTTCGGAATTTCGTGGCAATTCAACAACTTCTAAAGGGTCACCAAACAATAATTCGTGCGTTTGGTGTTTATCATTTTTTTGCAGACCAGCAATTGGAATATCAAGACCGAGCTTGTTTTCAATAACATCACGCGCCACATTGACCTGACCTTGACCACCATCGATGATAATCAAATCTGGTGGCACTAAGCCATCTTTCATCACGCGGCTATAACGGCGATAGATGACCTCGCGCATGCTGGCATAATCATCTGGTCCGACAACTGTTTTAATCTTGAATTTTCGATAATCTTTCTTACTTGGTTTTCCATTTACAAAGACCACCATAGCAGCGACAGGGCTTGTTCCTTGAATATTTGAGTTATCAAAGGCTTCAATACGAACAGGCTTTGGAATGTTAAGCAATTCGCCGATATTTTCAACAGCACCATAAGTTTTCTTAACATCTTTTTCAAGCAAATCAAATTTTTGTTGCAAACTCACACGTGCATTTTTGATAGCTAGGTTAACAAGCTGCTTCTTCTCGCCACGTTGGGGCTTGATGATTTTCGTATCAACAATCGCCTTGACCAATTCTTCATCAATTTCTTTAGGAATGAAAATTTCTTTGGGAGTAAAGTGCTTATTGTCACGGTAAAATTGTCCCATGTAAGTCAAAAAATCTTCTTCTGGGTCATTGTAATAAGGAAACATATTAACATCACGTTGAATGAGTTTCCCTTGGCGAACAAAAAATACTTGCACACACATCCAGCCTTTGTCAACGTAGTAGCCAAAAATATCACGATCCATCATATCTTGGCTCATCACGCGCTGTTTCGTGCGCAAAGTTGAAATAGCTTGCAGTAAATCGCGATATTCTGCCGCACGTTCAAATTCCATTAAATCTGATGCTTTTTGCATTTTATCTTTAAGTTGGTCAACAATTTTATTGTCTTGACCGTTAAGGAAATTTTTCACATCGTGCGCCATATCAACAAAATAATCATGGTCAACATGACAAATTATATGTGCTTTACATTGCCCTAAGTGGTAATAAAAACAAACTTTATTAGCAGGATTGGTACATTTCTTAAATGGAAAAATGCGGTCTAACAGGCGTTTGATTTCCGTTGCCGCTCCCGAATCAGGATAGGGGCCAAAATACATGGCACCGTCTTTTTTGATTTGGCGGGTAATCATTAAACGTGGATATTGCTCATTAGTTGTGATTTTGATGAAAGGATAGGATTTATCATCTTTGAGCTTGATATTGTATTTTGGCATATTTTCTTGAATGAGATTGATTTCAAGAAGCAACGCCTCGGTATTGGAACCTGTGACAATATACTCAAAATCCTCTATTTCTGAAACCAAAAGTTCTGTTTTGGTATTATGGCTGCCATGAAAATAGCTACGCACACGATTTTTCAGATTTTTTGCCTTACCAACATAAATAATCGTGCCATTTTTATCCTTGTGTATATAGCATCCTGGGCTATCTGGCAACAGCTCCAGTTTATGTTTAATCAGTTCATTCATGTTTATATTATAACAAAATCGTTTTAGCATTGCTGTGGTAAAAGTTCCTCTTATTTTTGGAATTTGGCTTTTTTTGATAATATAAAGGCAAGATTGATTCATTGAAAGTAAAGGAGCTATTATGCCAGAACTTCTTGCTAAACGTGTATCCAACTATGAACTTTTCTTTGACTTGGCTTTTGTTTTGGGCATTAGTCAATTGACCTCATCAGTCCATTTAAGCCATGTTGGTGTTCAAGAAATTTTTTCATTTATTATATCTAACATTTATATCTAACATTATTTTGCTGAATCTTTGGATGACCGAAGTGTTTTACTACAACAAATACGGTGATTCGAGGCGAATTGATATTTTCTCTGTTATTGCGCTGATGTTTGTTGTTGAAAATCTTGCTTTGACATTTGATATGAATATGACGCATCTTTACGCTGGGCATCCGGCCGTCATCATCTTTAATTGGCTTCTCATACTAGCTTATGCCATTATTGCGCTACAATATTTTCTCAAAGGACGTGTTTTAGGATTTAACAGAGACATAAGATTTAGCATTGTTGCTTGTACCATTTATGGGATTTCTTTGTTGCCTTTTGCATTAGGATTATTGGGAGCTAATATTTGGACGGTGTTAATTTACCTCATCCCCAATATTTTTCCACTTCTTACAAGGTGCTATCACGATTCGTCACGCATAATTTTCCGCATGCTGTTGAGCGAGCTCAGTTGGTGACAATTTTAACCTTGGGTGAAACTGTCATTGCCATTATCAGTACCTATCCGCTGACAAAATCTCTTTATCAAGGTGCCCTATCATTTGTTGGAATGTCTTTCATGTTTATTTCTTACATGACACAAATTTTCTTGGCAATAGACTATCATCGTCAAGCAGCAGGTTCATTGCTATTCTATGCTCATATTCCGATTTTTATCGGTATTAATATTTTCACCGTTGGGATAGAATTTTTAGCTGATTCACATCATGCTAACCTTGGATTTGCTCTCTTTCTTTTTGGTTTTCTCAGTTTTTATGCAGGTGTTGTGACAACAACGCATTATAATCAAAGCATTTATCAACTTCATTTGAAAACGTATCTTAAAATCGGATTACTTTTGGAAATCGGTGCTTTTATCATGTCCCTTGTTAGACATCATATCCTACTACCTGTCGCTCGTTCTTTGTGCGACAACATGGGCATATAATCGTTATTATCTGGCAGTTCGTCGAAGAATCGGCATCTTCTAGGATAACGAAGGCGTCGTTACCACCAAGTTCCATAGATGATTTTTTCAAATTTGCTCCCGCTTCTGCCACAATAGAAGCACCAACACGTTCAGAACCAGTCAAGCACCCCCCAACAACACGTAGGTCTGCGATAGCCTTGGAAACTTGGTCATAAAATTTAACTACGGTATCCGAGTTCATTATAGCACTTAAGGAATCGGTTTCAAGTAAGCGCTATCGTTTTTCAAAAAAGAAAAACAATACTTGAACATTCACAAACATTGTTTCTACATTTTTATTACCAAATCCCCAGAAGATGCTGCATCCAAAGACTGACACAGGTAATAGCTATCCAACACGTAGCCCCCACTCCAATAGCTTGTCCACCAGTCTTAATAAGTTTGATAGGATTCGTGTTAATACCAATAGCTCCCATTGCCATGACAATAAAGAATTTTGAGAGTGTCTTAAGATTATCGAAAATAACTGTATCAATTCCTAAACCACTGACAATTGTCGTGACAATCGAAGCCAATATGAAATAAAGGACAAACATTGGAAAAGCTTTTTTCAATTGGAAAGTCGTTTGTTTAGCTCTACCATTTTTTGAATCTTGATAGGCTTTATAGAATGACAGACCTAAAGTAATCGGAATAATGGTCAGTGTGCGCGTTAATTTCACAATTGTTGCACCGTCTAAGGTATTTGACCCGTGAACAGCATCCCAAGCTGTCGCTGTCGCCGTAACGGATGACGTATCATTGACAGCTGTTCCCGCAAAAAGTGCAAAACCTTGGTTAGATAGGTGGAGTAAGTCCCCCAACGTTGGAAAAATTAATGCTGCTAAGATATTGAAGAGAAAGATAACCGAAATACTCTTTGCGACTTCTTCATCTTTTGCTTTGATAACTGGTGCTGTTGTGGCAATGGCTGAGCCACCACAAATAGATGACCCAACACCAACCAAGATTGCTATATTACTATCCAATTTTAGCCATTTTTGCAATAAAAACGCTACAACCAACGAAACTGCAATGGTTGAAATAATAATTGGCAATGATTGTGTCCCAACTTTAAAAACTTGTGTTAAGTTTAAACCAAAACCTAATAAAACAACCGCCGCTTGTAAAATATATTTTGATGTAAAAGCAATACCATCAGTGGTTTGGGTGCGATTATTATGAAAATTCCCCACAACCATCCCAAGTAAAATTGCAAATACTGGCGCTCCTACAAGTGGAAATAAATGCCCTAAAAACCAGGCTGGCAAAGCCAGAATCACACAAAACATAATTCCCGGCAATTTTTTCTCAATTGTCATCATAATAAAAACTCCTTTTCACAAAATATTATAACTTGGACAAGTTATAATGTAAAATTATGATTTATTATGATATAATAACAAGAAATAATAGGAGATTATTATGCTTGATTACCGTGTTTTTACCTTTATGAAAGTCTGCGAAACGCTTAATTTTACCCAAGCTGCTAAAGAATTGCATATCACACAACCCGCTGTCACCAAACACATTCAAACTTTGGAAAATGATTATCAAACCAAACTCTTTACTTTCTCTGGAAAACAATGTCAACTCACCAAAAGTGGTAAAGAATTGCTTGATTTGCTGACAACAATAAACAATGACATTCAACATTTCAAATCACATCTCAATCAAGATCAAACACCAATTAACTTCGGTGCTACTTTGACTATCGGCGAATATGTGTTAAGCGATTCATTAGCCATCATTCTTTCCGAACATCCTAATTTTAAAATTAAAATGCTGGTTGATAATACGGAAACGTTATTAAAGGACATTGACCAAGGAAAAATTGATTTTGCTCTAATTGAAGGTTTCTTTTCCAAAGAAAAATATGACTTTATGCCCTATAAAACCGAACCCTTTATCGCCGTTGCTTCCCCAAAAGCTGGGTTTATGGATAAAACCTACACGCTCGAAGAGTTACTAGACTATCCTATCATCATTCGCGAACAAGGCTCTGGAACACGTGAAATGCTTGAAGTGACACTAAAAGAAGCTAATCTAGCTATCACTGACTTTCATCACATTACCGAAATCGGTAGTCTCAATGCGATTTGTCAATTGATTACGAATAATCTTGGTATTACTTTTGTCTATAAAAGTGTGGTTCAAAAAGAATTAGACAGCGGCAAACTCTTTGAAATTAAGCTTGATTTACCACCAATAAGCCATGATTTTACTTTTGTTTGGCGAAAAAATAGTCATTTTAAAAGTTTATATCAAGACATTTTCAAACTCTTTCTAACAAATTAGGACTTGATTTAAACGCTTTTTTGACGTAAACTATATAGTTATATAAACCCTACGTTAATTTAGAAAGGGCAAGTATGCAATCTACATTGAACATTACAGAACTTTTCCAATATGGTGAGCGTGTGACGTTTCAAAAAGGCGATAAGGTGACAAAATCTGTTGCTGGAGAAGTAATGGTGATATTTATATCCTATCATCAGGTGTTTGTGCACTTTCTTCTATTTCTTGCGACGGCAAAGAAACAACTTATCTCTACTTCAAGAAACAACAATTTGTCGGATTCACACCATTGATGACTGCTTTTAATCTCAATTATTATGGGAAAAAGACGTTTTCAATCGTTGCTAAGACACCTTGTGTCGCTTATCGTATTCCAAACAGAAATTTTCAGGATTTGCTTGGTTTTCCATCGGTGGCAACTTTGATGGTTAACACTTTGACTGAAAATCTTGTCTACCTTATGGAACATTTTCATAGCAGCAAAAATGAGCCTGCTCTAGTCCAATTTAGTCGCTTTCTTCTTGATCAAGCAGAAAAAGATGCTTCTGGTACTCTCGTGCTCGACACCGTCTTTACGTATCAAGAAATCGCTTGCTATCTCGGCGTACATGCCGTAACAATCGCTCGAATGGTTAAAGCCTTGCGAGATGAACAGTTAATTGATAAAATTGGACACCAAATCCGCATTATCAATCCTGAGCAAATGGCAAGATTAATCACTGAAGAACGAAAAATCGATTATTAAAAATCAGCTGAAACACAATGTTCAGCTGATTTTTAGTTAACTCTACTGTGTCACGCTGGGTTTGATTTTTATCATTATCGTAATAATTCAAGTAAACCTTGATAATCTTTAACCACGTAGGTTGGAGTGGCTTGGGTATGGTTTTCTTTGCGGACTGGATTGTACCAAACGGTATCAATACCTGCGTTGTTGCCACCTTGGACATCGGCTAAAAGATCGTCTCCAATCATCAGCGCTTCTTGATGATTGAATTGGGAAATAGCTCCCGCAATAACATCATAAAAGCCTTTATCTGGCTTTTGGTAACCGACTTCATCAGAAATGAAAACATGCTCAAAATAATCTTTAATCGTTGAATTTGCCATGCGCCCTGTTTGAATTTTGGTAATACCATTGGTTGCTCCAAAAATACGGTAGCCTTGCTGGCTAAGATTATCAAGCAACTTATCTGCGCCAACTAAAGTCTGCCCTTGTTGACTAAGAAATTCTTGGTAACGTTTGGCAAAAGCACGCCCATCTACCTCATGCCCAAAATTCGCAAATAGTCGTGTAAAACGCGTGTTGACCAACTCTTTTTTGGTGATTTTCTTAAGGCTCAAATCATCCCACAACTGACGATTCATGGGAATGTAAAAATCCTTATAAGCCTGAATATCTGACACACGCGCTTCCTGCAAAAGCTCCGTCAACGCCACATCCTCTGCCGCATTAAAATCAAGCAAAGTGTGGTCCAAATCGAATAATAAGTAATGGTAATCTGCTATCATGAAAACTCCTTTGGCAAATATTATAGCATATAAAGCAACATAATCAAAAAAGCCCACTTCAAATTGGTTTTAAAGTGGGCTTCTTCCTACTTCACTTCCAAGCGGTCTTTAAGTTTTTCGACAAAGAGGTAGGCGGCGGGGCAGAAAAGGGTGTTTTTAATGGTTAAGTGATTGATTTGGTAGATTTTCTTGCGGTCGGTGTGTGGAAATTCACGGCAAGCTTTGGGACGAACGTCGTAGATGGTACAAAGGTTATTATCGCCTAAGAATGGGCAAGGCATAGATTGGAAAACTTTGTCGCCGTCTTCATCAACACACAAATACATTTCTTCAAAAACAGACAATTTCATGCGAAAGACTTTTGAAATGCGTGTGATGTCAGCTTCTGTAAAAAGCGGTCCTAAGCTTTTGCAACAATTGGCACATTTGGTGCAATCAATCTCATTAAACACTTCAGTGTGGATTTCTTGAGTGATTTTATCAAGATTTTTGGGTGCTTTTTTCTTGAGTGTCGCTAAAAATTTACTGTGCTCTTTTTGTTTTTGTTGAGCAAGTTCATGATAACGTTCAATATCAATTTCTGTCATTTTGTTACCTTCTAGTGTTTCGATTTCAGTCAGAAAATATTATAGCATAAATAAAGTTTCCAGTAGAAAGTTTATCCATGAGCCTAAAAAGTGAATTGTAATGTCAAAGAAATCCTCTTTTCAGCAGAGCTTTAACAAAGCTGCACGTTCTTGTTTCTTGATTGCATTTATAAATCTTGCAAATTCCACCTTAGCAGCTCTGCTATTTTGCATAGAATCGTGAAAGGTAAAGGTCAACTGTTCCAGAAAAACGGGGGCTGTTCCCTTTTCCTGATAAATATTTCCTTGAAAGAAGTAGCGTCGCGTCTTTCTATCAATGGCAACGAGGGACGAACGCCAACGTGCTTTGCGTTGATTATCTGGCTTCCAACTGATTTTCAATTGCTGACCACGATAATACCCGCCCATTAATTGCAAATAGATTGTTTTCTTTTTAACTGGATCTTTGTAAGCACAAGTCAAAGCATAAGCTTGATCCTTCACTACTGAAAAAGGATGAAAATTTTGAATTCCTTGGTAATCTTCGTAAGACATCAGCTTTTCTGCTTGGGAAAGATTGTGAAAAATCGCTGAATGTGCATCACGAAATGGGTCGTAAACGTCACTGCTTTCAGTTGGTTTTCCATGTAAAATCTCATCAATCTGAGTTTGAGTGTAATAGGTCACATAGTCTTTGACCGCCTTGCTATCATTTGGCACTTGTAAAATCTGAATCGTCTGGCATGCCTTTAGCGGAACGGATAAAATCCCTTGATAAAGTGTCGATTTGGTAAAACGTTTGAGACGTTTCAACTCATGATCATATCCAAGTTTTGAACGATTGAGGACGTAAAATGCCTCGTCGTTATCCAATTTAAAAACAATGACAAATTGAAGGTGCTTTCGCTTGTGGTCAATTCTAAAAATTGGTGTTGTAAATTGAGAATCATTTTTAAAAAGTTGCAAAAAATGACCAGCTTGCACAATTCTTTTATGAGTGATGTGAGTCATAAATTTAGTTTAGCATGGTTAGATAAAATTATCACGGTAGTCACATAAAAAACGCCCAAACCGTTTTCAGCTGGGCATTAAGCGAAATGAGATTGTTTTGTATTTTGATTGTATGAGTAAAATGTAATTGTAAAAGAATAAGATTAAAGGGCGTTGTAATCGTCGTCGCTAACAGCTTCTAGCCAAGTATTTGACGTGTTTTCGCCAGGAACTTCCACTAAAATATGGCTAAACCATGAATCTTTTTTAGCACCATGCCAATGTTTTGTATTGGCTGGAATCACGATAACTTTCCCTGGTTCAAGGCTCACAGCTTCTTTGTCTTCTTCTTGATACCAACCTTGACCTGCTGTACAAATCAAAATTTGTCCGCCACCTTTATCAGCATTGTGAACATGCCAATGGTTACGACAACCAGGTTCAAAAGTGACATTCGCCAAGAAAAGCGGTGAATCTGTACCAACCAACGGGTTCAAGAATGATTGTCCGTCAAAATATTGCGCAAAAACGTCATTTGGTTGGCCCTGTCCGAATACATTTTCTTTGTCAAAAGTTGCTTTATCTGTCATTTGTTATCCTTTCATTTCATATCTTTTCTTAATCTTCATTATTCCAAACTTCTTTGGCAAGGTTAAAGACTGCCCAGCCTTTTGGCAACCTGCATAGAAAGCCACGTGTGTAATGACTGCTGCAATTTCTTCTTTGCTAACACCGTTAGCTTTCGCATTTTGCAAATGGAATTTTAGTGAGCTGTCTGTAATACCTGATGCCATAAGTGCCACAACTGTGATGATACAGCGTGTTTTTAAATCAATATCGTTATTATTCCAGTTTTCACCAAAGAGCACATCATCATTAAAATGTGCAAATTCTGGTGCAAATTCACTCAATTGGTCACGTCCTGCTGTTTGTTTAATTGTCATTGGTTTTCCTTTCTTAATAGGGTTTATACTGCCATTATACGCTTCTCTTTTTTAATAACAAATACTTATTTGACATAGTGTTTTATGCCTTTTAAGCATAATTTAAATCTTAAACGAACTAATCATTTTAACTGTTTCAGGGTCAGCATGTGAGAAGAATTGGCTTTCACCCATATCAAGTTTCAAAATTTCTGCCATGTCATCATCTGTTAAAACAAAGTCAAAGACATCAAAATTTTGTTCCATACGATTTTTATGAACCGTTTTAGGAATAACAATAACATCACGTTGAATCAAGTAACGTAGGGCAACTTGCGCAGCTGATTTATGATATTTTTCTCCAATCGCAACAAGTGTTTCATTGGTAAAGAAATCATTGCGCCCTTCTGCAAATGGTCCCAAAGATTCGATTTGAACACCATATTCGTCCATTGTTTTGCGAGCATTTAATTGTTGATTGAAAACGTGCGTTTCAACTTGGTTAACCATTGGAGTGACATCCGCAAAAATAGCCAAATCTGCTACACGGTCTGGTGCAAAATTGCTGATACCGATTGCTTTGATTTTACCAGCTTTATAATATTCTTCCATGGCACGATAAGCACCATAATAATCACCAAATGGCTGATGTAAAAGCACCAAATCAATGTAGTCTGTTTGAAGTTTCGCTAAAGAAGCATCAAGAGAAGCTTTGGCTTTTTCATAGCCATAATTGCTAATCCAAATTTTAGTTGTGATGAAAAATTCTTCACGCGCAATACCAGACTTGCGGATAGCATTTCCAACAGCTTCTTCATTCATATAAGCTTGAGCGGTGTCAATTGAGCGGTAACCAACCGAAATTGCATCACTAACCACGCGCTCACATTCGTCAAAATCTGGCACTTGATACACACCAAATCCTAAAATCGGCATTTTAACGCCATTTGATAACGTTTTGTAGTCCATTTGCTTCGCCTTTACTCATTTTCGTCATCTTCAAATAGAGCTTGTTCTTTTTTGAGGATGATGTTTTGATAATTTTCAATTTTGTGATTGAGCCTATCATGTGCACTTTGCAATTCAGCAATACGTTCTGCCAATTTATCACGTTGTTCTTCAAGCAAAGTCATGCGTACCTCTTCAGTTCCATCACCTTCTTCCACCAAGGCCATGTATTCAATTAAAGATTCAACGCTCATGCCTGCTTTTTTCTGAAACAACGAACAAATTCCAAAGTGGCGATATCACGCTCTGAAAAATCACGGACTCCTGATTTATTACGCGTTACTCGAGGAAGCAAGCCAATGCGTTCATAATAGCGAATGGTATCTGCTGAAATTCCTGTCTGTTCGCTTACTTTTTTGATATTCATACGTCATCTTATATTTATATTAGCGGGTAGCTCCCGCTAGTATAAACCCTTTCTTTAATTA
>ERZ1034962.749-NODE-749-length-13090-cov-5.090526_pt1 | contig 13090 bp, 7 predicted proteins | sample MGYA00520696_ERZ1034962 | MGnify/ENA primary metagenome ERZ1034962 (study PRJEB33766, sample SAMN09781770) | gut metagenome | biome: gut microbiome | host: Homo sapiens | place: Madagascar | study: EMG produced TPA metagenomics assembly of the PRJNA485056 data set...
CCGCAGACGGATCTTCCCGCCCCCGCCCGCTCGACCTCCCTCATCGGCTTCCAGTGCGAACGCTGGTGGGGGGATCCCGAGATGTGGTTCCACGCCCTCCGGCGCCACCGCCGCGCGATTGCCGAGGGGCCGGCCGAGTACGACCTCGTCTTCCTCGGCGACTCGATCACCGCCGGCTGGGAGGGCAACGGGCGGAACGTCCTCGCGGAGCTGCGCAAGACCTATCGCATCCTCCCCCTCGGCATCGGCGGCGACCGCGTGCAGCACAACATCTGGCGCGTGCGGAACGGCGAACTCACCGGCTACCGCGCAAAGCTCGTCATGCTCATGATCGGAACGAACAACAACTACGGCGACAGGCCGGAGGACACCGCGCGCGGCATCCGGACGCTCCTCGCGGACATCCGCGCGAAGCAGCCCCAGGCGAAGATCCTCCTCCTCCCCGTCTTCCCGCGCGGCGAGCGGCCCGACGACGCGAAGCGCCGCAACAACGCCGCCGTCAACGCGCTCATCAAGCCCTACGCCGACGGCGAGAACATCCTGTGGCTCGACTTCACGGACAGGCTCGTCCAGGCCGACGGCACGATCTCGAAGGACCTCATGCCCGACTTCCTCCATCCGCGCGAAGCCGGCTACCGCATCTGGGCGGATGCCGCCCTCCCCGTCTTCCGCGCCGTCTGCGAAAAATAACCCCCCGTCCCAGAGTATGCCAGAATGACCACCATGAAGAAGACGCTGTTCCCGCTTGTCGCATTTGCGACGTTCCTTGTCGGCGCGACGGCGATGCCGGCGGTTGCCGCCGGCGTGCCGCGCATCCACAACCGCCCCGTCGAACTCGCGAACCCCGGCTTCGAGGACGGGACGGTCAACTGGAATCTGCCCGCCAACGCCGCCCTCGATCCGACCGTCGCGCATGGCGGACGCTCCTCCGCCGTCCTCGCCGTCGCGGACCCGATGAAGGACGGCGTCTACATCACCCGCCGCATCCCCATCGTCGGCGGCGGCCTCTACCGCGCCGACTGCTTCGTGAAGACGGAGAACGTGACGGACCGCAAGGGCCGCATGTCCTCCGTTGGCGCCGGCCTCATCGTCGAATGGTCCGACAAAAACGGCAAGTGGATGGCCGCCGGCGAATACGCCTGCGGTTCGTTCGGCACGAAGGACTGGCACCGGGCCACCTGCGCCCATCTCAAGGCCCCGGACGACGCAGGCTACGCGCAGATCTACCTCGCGCTGCGCGGCGCGGGGAAGGCCTGGTTCGACGACTTCACCTTCACCGCCATCGAGCGGACGATTGACATGCACGAACCGGCGGTCGACGCCGCGTTCGCCTGCAACACGCCGCGTTTCACGTGGGGCGACCTGCCCGGCGCGCGTACCTACACCGTGGAGCTCGCGCGCGACCCGTCCTTCCCCGCCAACGCGACGCGCACCTACACCATTCCCGGCGTCACGTTCTTCCAGCTGAAGGAACCGCTCGACCCCGGCACCTGGTACTGGCGCGCCGGCGCCCCCGGCGCCCAGCGTGCCGCCGCGCGCGCCTTCCGGCAGACCGCGCCGAAGGACCGCGACTGCCTGCCGCCCGATATCCGCACTGTCGCCTGCCGCGTCACGGCGGCGAACGCGCCCTTCACCGTCGTCGTGCAGGACGACGGCGCCACGCCCCCCGTCGTCACCTGCGGCGCCGCGCGCGGCACCTGCGGCGCCCCCGGCTCGAACGGCGTCTACGCCGTCACCTTCGCGGCCCCCGCCAGCGGCTGGCCGCGGGGCCTCACGGAAGGGACGCTCATTGCGACGGACGCCGCCGGCAACCGCACGGCGCGCCCGTTCTGGCTCCTGAACGCGCCCCAGCCGACGAACGCCGTCGTCGTCGACGCGCACGGCGACTACGTGCAGGCCGGGCGCCGCATCTTCCCGCTCGGCATCTACGAGGTCACGCCGCGCGACATGCCCGAGGTGCGCGCGAGCGGCTTCGACGTCGTCCACACCTACCGCTGGGAGGGCAGCACGAACGACGTCGCCTGCCGCGCCTACCTGGACGCCTGCTGGGCCGCAGACGGCCTCCGCGCCTTCATCGGCTTCGATCGTGGCACGCACTCGGGCACGGGTATCGTCCAGGGCGACTTCTCGCACATCGCGCGCCGCGTCGGCATGCTGGCGGACCACCCCGCCCTCTTCTGCTGGTACCTCTTCGACGAACCCGAAATTCTCTCCCAGTACGTTTCGCCCGAACGCCTCACCGCGTGCGCGGACCTCGTGCGGGCGCTCGACCCCTACCATCCCGTGGTGATGACGACGTGGAACAAGACGATGATCAACTACCGCCGCACGTGGGACACGCACTGGACCCAGGCCTACGGCGACCCGGCGGGCGTCGTCCGACAGATCGACGAGCATCGTCGTTTCCTCAAGAACGCCTCGCCGATCACCCTGCTCGTCAACTGCAACGACGGTGTCCAGGGCGCGGCGCGGCGGCGCGGCGTGACGCCCGACCCCGCGAAGTTCGCGCGCGACTACGACTTCCTCCGCGCCTGCGCCTTCCTCGGCATCGTGAAGGAATGCAACGGCGTGTGGTGGTGGTGGTTCGCCCGCGACAGCAAGGACTTCTACTCCGCCGCGCAGTGCCCGGCCGCCTGGGCCAACCTCGTGAAGGTCGTGAAGGAACTCGGCGCCCTCCGTCCCCTCGTCACCGCGCCGGGGGCCGTCACGACCGGCACCGCCGTGGACGGCGCGTCGAAAGTCGAGTGGTGGCGTAAGACCGTGGATGGCAAGGACATCCTCATCGCCGTCAACACCGGCGACACGCCCGCCACCGTGGCGATCGGCGCACAGCGCCTCGCCTTCCGCCGCCACGAGGTGAAGGTCATCCGCTGACGGACCGATTGGCCGCCTCGGGAGGGTCGCGCTCCTGCGCGACCCTTCAAAAAAATCCACAACCGGCTTGACGATTCGGGCGGGGGGTGCGATAATAAGTGCCTGATGCGGTGTTGACTTTACGGTCGACTTTACGGAAGAGAGGGCGCATGAAGAACGTAAAAATGACTGTGGCGGCGGTGTGGGCGTGGGCCCTGGTGTCTGGGGCCCTTGCCGGCCGGGTGGCGACGTTTACGGGGGCGGTGTCGACGGATCTTTCCGTCGGCGAGAACTGGGACGGTGGGACGGTGCCGGGCGTCGATGCGGTGGCGGTCGTCGACTTCGCGAAGCTGGGCGATGCGACGGCGGTCACGAACTCGTCGGACCTTGCCCTTGCGGGGCTCGTCCTCACGAACCTGCCGCCCAATGCGACGCTCTGGGGCACGAACGCGCAGACGGCGGCGAGGACGACGCTCACGCTCGGCGCGTCGGGTCTGCGCACGCATCGTCTGCCGGGCGCCGCCTCGAACCTTACCGTGAACGTGCATCTCGCGACCGCTGCCAACCAGGTATGGTTGTTTGCCGATGAGAAGTCCGTGACGTTCAACGGCACGATCTCCGGCACGGCCTACCTCGCGATGACGAACGACTGCTATCTCACCCACAACGTGCCGCCGAACTACGGGGGCACGATCCGCTATGGCTCGCGCAACCGGAACACCTTCAACTGCGTGCAGCTCAGGCAGAAGGGGCCCTGGGCGCAGGACGTCGAGATGGGACACGGGCGTCTGGAGTTGTGCTTCGGCGGCCCGGCGGATTGGGCCGAGATCTTTCCAAAGCGGCTCGTCCGCCTGGAGGAGGACGCCATGCTGCTCGCGACGTTCCCCGGTCCGGCGCACGTCGCCTTCAACGACGGCGACACGTTTTCGGGCGCGAGCGCGAGACAGGGGTGGCTTGTCCTCGACACGGGTTCGTTCACACAGAACGGCGGCGCCGTCACGTCGCAGGTGCAGGTCGGCTTCAGTTCGAATCCTTCGCTCTATGCGATGAAGGGGGGATTCATCAGGACAGGACAGCTCGCGCTTGGCCACGGTGCGAGTACGCACTGGGCGACGAACCAGGAGTTTCGCCTGACGGGCGGGACCGTCGAGGCGGGCGAGGTCAGCATCGCCTACCGGGCAAACGGCGCGCCCGCGAGCCATGTGGATCTCGCGGTCGAGGGTGGTACCCTTACGGCGTCTGGAAACGGAATCGTCCTCGTGAGGAACCGGCGGGATGCGAACTGGGCGGTTGACATCCCGTCCGCATCGGCATCCTTCCGGCAGACGGGTGGGACGGTCAGGACGTCGCAGATCGCCTTCGGCCCCCTGGCGGGCGACAGCGCGGCCTCCTCGACATTCCTCACAAACGCCTGGGCGAGCGTGGCGCTGGACGGCGGTCTTCTCGACATCGGCGCGCGTGGCTTCAACCTCAACGCGGCGCGGTGGAACGTGGCGGCGGACGGTTCCGCCGCCGGCAACGCGCGCTACCGCGTCTCCCTCAAGTCGGGCACGCTTGCCGCTTCCGCCCCCTTCACGAGCGAACTCGACTTCGTGATCCCCTCGAACACGGTTCCGCTCACGGTCGATACGCGCGAACACGACGTCACGTTCGCCGCGCCGCTCTGGGGATCGGGCGCGATCGAGAAGTCCGGCTCCGGCACGCTCACCGTCCTGGACGGCACGCGCCACCGGGGGCGAATCGACGTGAAGGCGGGTGCGCTCAAGCTCATGGGCGCGGCTTCGGCGGACGACACGGTGGACGGCGAGACCTGTTGGCTCTGGCGCGCCGACGACGCCGTGCAGGGCTTGGACGACGGCGCCGAGATCGAAGCGTGGCCGGATACGACGGGCGCGCGGCCTGCCGTCTACGACGGGATCTCGGAGAACGGCGAGGCCGTCACGAAGCCGACGGTGGAGCGGAACGCCTTCAACGGCCACGCGGGCGTGGCGTTCAACCGGTCCGCCCTCAAGGTGGCGGCGGACCTGAACCCGCTCGCGGGGGCGACGAACTGGACGGTCTGCGTCGTCCTGAAGACGTCGGAGAAGGGCCTCGGCAGTAGCCCCGCCTGGTATAAGGCGCGCGGCGTCCTCGGCCGCGAGGAGGCCGGCGTCGTGAACGACTGGGGCCTCGTCTTCGACCAGTACGGACACTTCGGCGCGGGACTCGGCGTCCGGGGCGGCAGGGATTCGTGCCTCTACGCGCAGCGGGCCAACGCGGCGGACGGCGTGCCGCACGTCGTCTTCTATTCCCTCGACGCGGACGGCACGCGCACGCTCGTCGTGGACGGCGAGGTGCGGCGCGACACGGTGGCCCTCGACGCGGGGACGAAGAGCCCGCGCAACAAGGCGGACATCTACTTCGGTGTGCAGAACATCGGCGACAACGGTCCGAAGCACTTTGCGTTCATCGGCACGATCGCGGAGATCCGCTTCTACCCGGACAAGGCCCTCACGCCCGGCGAACGCGCGGGCCTCGGCGCAACGCTCGCCGCGAAGTACGGCGCGTCCAGCGACGTGGGCGGGACGGGTGCGGACGACGCCCTGAAGGGCGAACTCGCGCAGACGGCGACCGAGGCGCCTATGCCCGACGACGGGGCGACCGCCTGGGACGCCGCCTCGCTCGCCGCGCTCGACGACGGCGCGGCGGTGGAAAGCTGGTCTTCCCTCGACGGCGCGCGTGTCGCCGACCTCGCGACGGGACGGCTGCGGATGACGGGGACGGCGGATCTCGCGATGGCGGCGAACGGCGGCATCCAGGCGCCGCGCCTCGTGAAGGGCGCGCTGAACGGCCACCCCGTCGTCCGCTTCAACGGCAGCGCGGCGCTCGGCATCCCCGCCGCCGATTCGCCCGTCTCGGGCCGGACGGCCTGGACGGTCGCGATGGTGTTCCGCACGGGCGATACCGACCATCCCGGCACGGATCGGCAGTTCTTCCGGGGCCGCGCGCTTTTCGGCGCGGAATTGCCGGGCGTCGACCGCGCGGACTGGGGCGTGACGTTCTGGAACGAGCGGGGGCGCATCCTCGCCGGGTATGGCGGGCGGAACGCCGGAAAGAGAGACAGCAACTTCGCGAACCGTGCGCGGGACCTCAATGACGGCGAGCCGCACATCCTCATCGCGACGTTCGACACGGACGCGGGCGTCGGACACGTCCAGGTGGACGGCGTGGGCGTGCCGGAAAGGCAGCAGGCGTGTTCGTCCGCCACGCCGCGCGAGGCGATGCGCGTTCTGATCGGTTCGATGAACGGCGATGCGTTCTTCCAGGGCGACATCGCGGCCTTCCGCCTCTACGGCCGGGTCCTCTCGGAGGCCGAGAAGCAGGCGCTGCTCGACGGCTGGACGGACCGCTTCGCCGTACCGCCGGCACCCCGTTCCGCCCACGCGGCCTTCGCGTCGGGCCGGCTCGGCCTCGGTGCGACGAACATCGCCGTCGCCGCCGGCGCGGCGCTCGTGCTGCCCGTCGCCGAGAGGGCGCCGTTCACCCTGAAGGACGGCCAGCGGCTCACGGTGGCGGGCACGGTGAAGGGGACGCTCGGCGTCGGTGCGGGCGGCGTCCTCGACTTCGCCGCCGCACGGCCGACGGCGTTCGACGATTTGTGGCTGCGGAGCGGCGGGACGGTGCGGGCGAGCCTCGGCCAAGCCGCGCCCGTCGCACTGGGGACGTTCCGCGCGGAGGGCCGTCCCGTCCTTGAACTCGTCGACGTTCCGGCGAGGATGCCGGCCACATTCACGCTCTTCACCTACACGGGCGACGCGGCACTTGCCGAGGGGTTGGATTGGGCACTGAAGGGTGCATCGCCCGCCTCGCGCGTCGTCGTCGAGGACGGCCGCGTGATGGTGCGCACCGCCATTGGCACGACCGTGATTTTCAGATAGGCCACGGGTACGGGCGATTTAACCACTTAAAGCCGCGCAGCGGCGACTTAATTCATCCGCATCCCTTCGTTGCGTCGGGCGGCGGGGATGTGGTAGAATGCAGGCATCATGAAACATCTCACCATCCTTGCATGCAGTGTCCTCCTCGCCGGAATGGCGTGTGCGGCTTCCGCGAAGCGCGTCGTCTTCCTGGGGGACTCGATTACGGACAAATGCCACGTCGGCTGTAAGACGAACTACTGGGGGTTCCTCGGCGAACGCTACGGCTTCACGCCGCGCGTCTACGGCGTCAACGGCCAGCAGATGAGCCATATCGTCGCCCAGGCGAAGAAGGCCAAGGCCGATCTTCCCGAGGGGGCGGACGTCGTGTTCGTCTTCGCGGGCACGAACGACTTCAATGGCGGCGTCCCGCTCGGCGACTGGTACACCTTCGGCGAGGAGACGGTGAACAAGAACGGCGCCGAGGTCAGGCTGCGCAAGCGGACGTTCTGCTTCGACGCGGGCACGTTCCGGGGACGCATCAACCTCGCGCTCTCCTATCTGCGGGAGAACTTCCCCCAGGCGTGGATCGTCCTCCTCACGCCCGTCCACCGGGGGTATGCGTCGTTCGGGCCGAAGAACGTGCAGCCGGACGAGTCGTATGCGAACGGGCGCGGTCTCTTCCTCGACGACTACGTGGCGGCGGTCAAGGAGGCGGGGAACGTCTGGGCGGTGAAGGTGGTGGACCTCCACGCGGTGTCGGGTCTCTTCCCGAACGCGCGCGCGCAGGATGCGTGGATCAGCAACCCGAAGACGGACCGCCTGCATCCGTCCACCGCCGGCCATGCGCGCATGGCCGAGGCGATCGCGCTCGAAGTCGGCGGCCTGCTGAAGTAGGGCATTCCGTCCATGACGGTGGTTTTATGCGGAAACCGTTATATAACGGTTCCCGCAATTTCTTTTCGGTTTGCTAGAATGCGGACGTATGGCGAAGCCGGACACAAAGTACCTCAAGGCGATCGATGCCCTCCGGGCCGAGATCCTGGGCGGCAAGTATTCGTCGGCGCACCCGTTTCCGAGCATCATGGGGGTGAGCCGCCGGTTCGCGGTCTCGCGCCCGACGGCCGTCAAGGTCTTCGACCGCCTGAAGGTGGAGGGACTGGTCTGCACGCGCGCGGGCGCGGGCACGTTCCTCACGAACGGCGCGCGGTCGCGGCTCGTCGGGCTGATGATCCCTGGCATCTCCTATTCGTCCGAGTTCTTCCAGCCGATCGTCGCCTCCCTGCTCAGGGCCGCGCACGTGGCGGACTACACGGTCCTGATGGAGGGCGTCTGGTCGCCCGACTCGGCCGAGAACGGACGGGAGGCCGTCGAGGTCGCGGCGCGGTTCATCAAGCGGAAGGTGGCGGGCGTCATCTTCCAGCCGCTTGAATACTCGGAAAACGCCTCGGCGATCAACGCCCGGACCCTCGCCGCCTTCACGCGGGCCGGGATCCCGGTCGTCCTCTTGGACGGCGACATCGTCACGGCGCCGGCGCGCAGCCGCTACGATCTCGTGTCGATCGACAACGTCGGGGCCGGGGAACGGCTGGCCGCGCACCTCATGGACTGCGGGGCGAAGGCGATCCATTTCCTCCTGCGCGCGAACTGGGTACACAACGTCCGGAACCGTGCGCTCGGTGTGCGGAACGCCGTCCTCGCGAACGGGCTCCGGTGGCGGCCCTCGAACGTGGTGCTGGCCGATCCGCTCGACGTGGAGGCGGTCCGGCGCGTGATGGCGCGGCGTCCGCGCCCCGACGCCTTCGTCTGCGAGAACGACGTATTGGCGGCGCGCCTTTTGAAGACGCTGACGGCGCTGGGCCACCGCGTGCCGCAGGACGTCCTCCTTGCGGGCTTCGACGACGTCCAGATCGCCCGCCTCTCCTCGCCCGCGCTGACGACGATCCGGCAGCCGTGCGACCTGATCGCGCGGACGGCGTTTGACCGGCTGCTCTCCCGGATCGCCCGCCCGCAGCAGGAACCGCTCCATCTCGTGCCCGCGGCGGAGCTGGTCGTCCGCGAATCGACGTCCGCAACGGCCGGGGCGCGCGGTCCGCAGAACGGGAACGCCAGGGCCCCCAAGGGGAAAAAGACATGAACGTCACCATGCTTTCCGGGAACCTGTCACGCTTCTGCATCCTCGCGGCGGCCCTTGCGGCGAACGCCGGCGGCCCCCGTCTGCTCGTGGCGTACGACGAGGCGAACGGCGGCGTGAAGTCGCTCGTCCTCGCCGGCGACACCAACGGCATGAACTGGGTGGAGGGAACCGGCACCTGGGGGACGATCCGGAGCTTTTCGCCGGAAATCACCTGGGCGACCAAGGACGATGCGTTCTTCAATCCGCCGCTCCTGCGGTTCCTCGGGCGCGTCGAGACCAACGGCACGTCGGTTTCCCGCTATGCGGACGGCAAGGGGCTGCTGGCGACGGTGACGCGGCGTGTGGCGGGCGGTGTGCTGGACGAGCGCTACGAGTTCGAGAACACCGCCTACGGTCCCCGGTATTTCCTGAAGGGGCACCTGGGCATCCTCGCGACCTTCAACGACTCCTACCATTCCGCCGACATCTGCAACCGGCTGCGCTGCCACGCACACGTCCACGCGCTCGGCACGAACGCCTACGTGCATGCGCTGCGCATGTCGCCCGGTTCGCCGGAGCTTGTCCTGCGGATGACCGAGGGGGCGCTTGACGGCTATTCGGTGCGGCGCATCAAGGCCGAGTACTCGAACGACCGGGGCGACATCGTCCTCCATCCGGCGCCCTTCACGCTGAAGTGCGGCGAAAGGCGGGCGTTCGCATGGCGGATTGCCGCCGTCGAGGAGGGGACGTTCGTGCCGCCGGTCCGGGTCCGCTACGAGACGTGCTACCCGGGGGAGACGTTCGAGATCACCGATGCGGCGGGTGTCCGGAAGATCGCGGCGGACAAGCCGGGCGAGAGGGTCGTCGACGGCGTGCGGCTGAATGTCGCCCCGTGCGGACGGGACGAGCTCATCGCGCGGTGCGTCCGGCACATCGTTCGGAAACAGCAGTGCCTCGACCGTGAGAGCCCGCTCTACGGGGCGTTTCTCATCTACGACGGCGCGTCCGGGCGGCAGTACTTCGACGACCGCTTCGGCGACCACAACGCCTGCCGCGAACGGCTCGGCATGGGCCTGCTCATCGCGCGGTGGCTCCAGACGCACGAGGACCGCGAGGTGCGGGAGGCCTTCGACCGGTACGAGGCGTTCGTCTTCCGCGAGTTCATCGACCGCGACACGGGGATGTCCTACAACACGATCGGGAAGGACCCGTCGGTACGCCGCCTCTACAACGCGCCGAACTGCGCCATGCTCATGCTGGAACTCTACCGGCTGCACGGGGACCCGTCGTATCTCCGCACGGCGGTCAAGGTGCTGCTGGCGTACTACGAGGCCGGCGGCTGGAAGTTCTACGCCAACGGGGCGGGCGCCGTGGCGGCGTCGATCGTCGCGGCGCGGAAGGAGGGGATCGACGTGGCTGAACTGTCCCGCCAGTACCGGCGCCACGTCGACCGCATCCTGGAGAACGGCATCGACTACCCGCCGCACGAGGTGAAGTTCGAGCAGACGATCGTGACGCCGGCGGTGGCGCTGCTCGCGCAGTACTGGTTGTTCGTGGAACGGGATCCGAAGGTGCTGGACGGGCTTCGCCGGCAGCTGCGGATGCTCGTGCGGTTCGACGGCGACCAGCCGGACTGGCGGAGCGGCGGCGTGCCGATCCGGCACTGGGACGGATACTGGTTCGGCGGGAAACGCCTGTACGGCGACACGCTGCACTACCATGCGGGACTGTCGGCGAACGGCTATGCGCTCGCCTACCGCGTCTTCGGCGACGACCGGTGGCTGGAGCGTGCCCGCCGGAGCTTCCGCAACTGCCTGGGGCTTTTCCGTGCGGACGGCTTCGGCACGGCGGCATGGTACCTGCCGGTGACGGTGACGCTGATCGACAGGGGCAACCGCGATCTGTCGTACGCGATGCCCGCCGAGGGACCGGACCCGTGGGACAACGACCAGTACACGGTGCTGTACTTCATGCTCTGCAACTCCGATCTGCTCGATAAATGAGAGGGAAAGCGATGAAAGAAAAAAAATAGAAAAGTCGTTGTTCTGACGAAGAACGGGGCCAGGGTACTGGGGCTGCTCTTCTGGATGGGAGTCGCCGTCTGTTCGGGCGGGACGGTGAAGTGGTCGGGCGCGGGGGACGGTTCCCGCTGGTCCGATCTGGCCAATTGGGTGGACGGCGGAACAGTTGATTTCGCCAAGGCGCACGTCTACGACCTCTCGCCTGCGGAGGACGGCGCGAACCTGGTCAACGACAAGGTGTCGTCCATCGGGGGCTTTGTGCTGGGGGCAGGACAGGGGACGGTGACGTTGTCGTCGACGGTGGCGGCATCGGCTTTGCACGGAACCTGGACGATTCCCGCTTCGACGACGTTCGTGCTCAAACAGGTCTATCGGGGCATGTGGTCGGATTATGGCACGACGACCGTTTCCGGCGGCGGGACGCTGCGGCTTGACGCGGCGGATTTCCAGTCGGCGAACCGTGCGTGGAACATCGAGGGCGGCACGGTTGTCGAACTGGCGCGCGGTTATCCCTGTGGATCCGTCCGACCCAGGCGGCGTCGGATGCGGGGGGGATTGTGGTCGGTGCACCGAAACAGTCCGATGCGCGATTCTGCATGGCGATGGTGGAGGGCCGTTCGGAAATCATGAACGTCAGCGGTTTTGGCTATGTCGGCCTCGGAGGGAGCCAGACCGGGACGTGGTGTCATCTCGCTCTTGTGCAGGCGGCCGATGGGTCGCGGAAATTCTACGTGAACAAGGCGCTGAAGGACACGAAGGCGGCGGGGACGGAATCCGATCTCGTTTCGCAGCCGCTCGTCCTCGGCGATTTCGTGGAAGGATCGTGGGGGGCCTCCTTCGACGGGGACATGGACGAGGTTCTGGTCTTTGACCGCGAACTGTCCGCAGACGAGATCGAAGGCCTGTACGACAATCCCCTCCAGGCGACGGCGGATGTCCGCGTCCCGGAGCCCGTTGTGCATTGGGCGTTCGACGAGGCGGCGGCACCCGGCCGTGACGCCAAGGCGGTTCTCGATCTGGAGGCCCGGGGCCCCGTGGACATTGCGTCGACCGACCATACGTGGGGGAGTGCGTACAGGAGCCTGTCGGACGCGGCGGGTTTTCTTTCCTACGCAGGTGCGTTCCCGGCGGCATTCCCGGTGGGGCGGCATTCCTTCTCCGTGTCGATCCGGATGGCGGTCGGCGGGGGTACGGAGGGTGTTGCGCCATTTGCGTTCGGCGACCTTTCAAGGGCGAATGCCTTTTTCAGGATCGGCGTCAACGCGCATCCCTCCCGCGTGGGCGTTACGGTGACGCAGGCCGGTGTCGCCAATAAGTTCGATACCTACGCGAGTGGACCAGACCACGCGCATGCGCTTGAAGAGGCGAGTTCGCTTTCGCATTACGTCTTCACCTATGATGCCGACCATCGGTTGCTCGTCGGCTACCGTGACGGCGTCAAGACCGTCTCCAAGACCGATGTCGACGTGGAGCTTCCGGCCAGCGGGAGCGTCTTCGTGGGGTATCGGCCCGATGCGCTGGACACGCGCCGGTTCCAGGGGCTTGTGGACGACGTTCAGGTCTTTGACGGCGCGCTGTCGGAGGAGGAGGTTCTGTTGCTTACCCGCAAGCTGCACTTTGGCGACGGGGTGCGTGCGGGTCGGGCGACGGCGCCGGATTCACCGGTATGCGTCGAGGAGGGGGCGACACTTCGGTTCGAGGGGCCCGGGCACACAGCCGGCTCGTTGTCGGGCGCGGGCCGTGTCGAACTCGCCAACGGGGCGTCCGTTGTCCTCTCGGCGGTCGATGCGTTCACCGGTACGTTCTCCGGGGAAGGGGCGCTTGCACTTGCCGACGGGTGCGTCCTCTCCGTCGATGCGAAGCGTCCCGACCTTCCGGTGGCGGACATCTCGCGCGTTACCGCCTTGCCGTCCCACGCCGTTGTCCGTATTGCCGATGACAAGGAGGGGTTGCTGAAGACGTTGGCGCGTGCGCGGGTGTTCACGGTCCTACGGGCAAACGGGTTTGAAGACGTGGAGGCCCTGTCAACATGGACGGTTCCGTTTGCGGCGCCGGGAAGCTATCGGTTTGAGGTTGAGGATGGTTGCGTTCTGCTGAAGTTCCGTCTTGGGTTCTGCATCATCGTGAAGTGAGGCGTCCGTCCTTGGCCTCCGAGGCGGCAGGCTCCACAGCGCCACGCGCCGGGGGCGGGAGGTGCGCGCTCC
>ERZ1034962.753-NODE-753-length-13031-cov-20.464858_pt1 | contig 13031 bp, 16 predicted proteins | sample MGYA00520696_ERZ1034962 | MGnify/ENA primary metagenome ERZ1034962 (study PRJEB33766, sample SAMN09781770) | gut metagenome | biome: gut microbiome | host: Homo sapiens | place: Madagascar | study: EMG produced TPA metagenomics assembly of the PRJNA485056 data...
AAATATGCAACTTTAGTCGTATAAAAAATTGCATAATCAGTGTTTTTTATCTATAATACAGGTATAAAAGCCCCAAATTAAATAGACAGAAAATATATTTCTTTTTATCTAGAAGAAAAAATTTTTATTCACTTTAACTTCAGGGCTATTACACTTAGAGGAGTAAGCATTCTTGATAAAGAATTCAAAAAAAATAATCACTAAAAAAAATTTTCTATATGAAGCACTATTTGTAGTAGCTTTTCTCTTGAGTTCTTTTTGGCTTTTCAGTGCTATTCGTTCAGAAAATTTTTCTTTAGAGCAAATTTACTCAAAAAATGGAGCTTATATCTTCATCCTTAGTTTAATAGCATTGATCGTATCTTATCTGAATCGCGATAAATTAAAAGGTTGGTTATCATCTGTTATAAGATTTTTAGGTAATAATATTGTCGCAGTATTTGGGATTATGGTTCTCTTTCAAATAGTTACCCTTTTATTTGCTTCTGGACTCTCAGGATACGATGTTTATGGAGTATATCATGCTGCTATGGGCGATATAAATTCTCAGAAATGGACCTATCTGCAGAACTATCCTAATAACTTTTTACTTTTCTTATTTATGAGAGTTGTTCATAGTCTAACTCTTTTACAAATTTTAAATATCATAGCAATAGATTTTTCTATAGCAATGTCATATTTTACAGCAAAGCATCTTTTCGATAAACAGACCGCTCGATACAGTATCTTACTTTTTATAGCAACACTCGGTTTTAGTCCTTGGTTTTTAAACACATACAGTGATACCTTTGTGTTACCCTTTGTCAGTTTAGGTATCTTCTTTTTGACACAATGGAGTCAAGACAATATTTCCGCTCACTACAGACTTATATCTTTACTCTCTGCTGGTTTTTTCAGCTCCATAGCTTACTATCTGAAGCCCTCTGCAATTATTTTTGTGATAGCATACTTTTTAATTTCTATGCTTAAGCTAAGAAAACTCAAACCTTTCTTTATCTCCTTTTTAGTCTTTATTATTGGTGCTTTAGTGTTTGCAATGCCTTTTACACTTTATAAAAACAATCAAAACTATGTTCAATTTGATAAAAATAAAGCGTTTCCTATGACTCATTTTTTGATGTTAGGTATCTCTAAAAATGGCATGTATAATGTACCTGACGTGCGACTTACCAGATCAGCCAAAACTGCTAAGGAAAAGAAAGAGGTAAATATTGAGGTCTTCAAGCAAAGACTAAAAGAATTAGGAACTCTAGGATATGTCAAATTCCTATATGGAAAGTATTGTAAAACTGTCCGTGATGGTGCCTATGCTTGGGGCGCAGACGGTGCAGGTAAAACTGGTTTTCTTGTCACACCTAATCTCAATCCAAGCGAAAAACTCTCACCTTTTATTCATTCAAACTTCGGAAAGTTTTTAAGAAGCTTTATTTATACTGATAGCAATGGTGAAGGTTATGCCAATGGAAAAAATACTTTTTTCTACAGATTCTTTGCTCAAATCATCTATATTATTATGATTTTTGGGATTTTACTTTCAACTTTAAAATCAAAATATGATTTTAAAGTTATGTGGTTACTCTTATCTATGATTGGGCTTATGCTCTTCTTGCTTCTCTTTGAAGGTGGGAGAAGTCGCTATCTTATTCAAGCCTTGCCTGTATTCGTTATCTTAGCAGCTTATGGCTATCATTCAAAATTTGCCTCTCAAGATTTAAAGAACGGATAAAAAAGCAAACAAAACTCCTACGGTGTAGGAGTTTTATTTATAAAGTTTTAACACACAATCTTGCAAAGTTTTTTTGTTAAAATATAAATTACAATAAAAGGAGTTATTCTATGTTTTCATTCACTATCCCTAGCGCTTCTCTTCAAGAAATAATTTTTCTAAGTATCTGGTATGGCTTTATTTCAGGCATGATTTCTGGAATGGTTAAGATTGGTTGGGAAGCAATTCTACCACCGAGAACTTCTGAAAGAAATGCCACGAATCCACCCCAGCGTATGTTGGAGCAATTTGGAGTACCCTCTTCACTTACGCATGCTTATGTTTTATATTCACGTGATCAAAAAGTATATTGGTTTTCTTTAATCTTACATTTTAGTTTTTCCGTATTCTTTGCTTCATTATTTATTTTTATTGCACAATATTGGCCCTGCATTGCCCTTTGGCAAGGAGCTGCTTATGGAATCATCATCTGGTTTATCTGGCACATCGTTTTATTGCCTGTTATGAAAACCATTCCTGCACCTTGGAAACAGCCGTTTGCTGAACACTTCTCAGAGTTCTTTGGACATATCGTTTGGGCCTGGTCGATTGCTGCCTGTCTTTATTATTTAATATCAAAAGATAGCAGTGGAATTTTAACGAACATTTAAGTAAATTAAATTTGTGTTTTAAGTTTATTGTGCTACAATAATAATAGAATTTCGTTATATTCGTTATAGTGTCCTTTCGAAGAGAAACAAGAAAGGGGAATGCATATGACATTCACTAATAACACTAAAAACTTCAAATACACAGTATCTCTAGATACTTCAACGAATTTATTTAAAGCTTCTCTGGTAGATGCTACTTCTTCATTAAGTAGTCTCGGCAACACCATCGAAGAAGCCGTGTATAATTTAGAAGCGATAGCATAACTGACAGCGCCTATTTGAATGGGTGCTTTTTTGTATGAAAAAACCGCTCAATAGAGCGGTTTTCTAGTCTATAAGAATCTATATAAACTGGTATATGGAGGCGAGGGGAGTTGAACCCCTGTCCAGACACCTTGCTACATCAACGTCTACAACCATAGGACTTTCTCTAGTTTAACAAATTTCCAAAGCCAGTCTCAAACAGCAGAAATTTGCGGTGCTTTAAAATCTCTTTTTTTATGTAAAGCCACCATAAAAACGTATCCGACTAAGGTTTAGAGCTTCAGGCCGCCATCGGCGAACGATCATCAGCTACGCAAGCTGGTGTTTAGGCAGCGAGTGCGTAAGAAGTGTTATTTTTAGCAGTTATATTTATCTGCGATGGATTTAGGTGACATCACCACCAGTTGCAGTTCATGCGCGACAATGCCTGTCGAATCCGTAACGCCCCCGTTACGGTGGAATAACTTCCAGACATTAATTATAGCACAAGTCACCTAATATTTCACGCGCAATGGTCGTACTAAAATGGCCATAATCGAGAGGACTATAATGCCAACACAAATGCCAACAGTAACAAGATTAACTTGGCCAGGCGCATTTAACACGTTGATTGGAGAGAGCAAACTGAGGGGCAACCATTCGGAAATATCACTCAGTGTCTGAATGATCGAACTCACTACCATCAGTACAATTGTAGAAACAACTGCTAGAAATGCCTTCCGTGTCCAAACAGTAACAGCACTGCCAAATATGACCAAGGTAAGTAGAGCTAGGCTTTGAACCAAACTCGACGAGAGTACCCTGCTCAACTCAATTTCAGGAAAGAAAACCCAGGTTACATATGTGGCACTTACCACACCTACCAAGTTACTCACTAGAGTGACTAAAAAGGCAAGGAAAAGCTTAGGCGTCCATAGGATAATCGAATTTCGGGCCACGGTTGAATAATAAAGCCCGAGGGAACTCTCCTTTTTCAACTTAAAAGTATCCGCAGTAAAGTAAACCAAAACAAAAAGGCCAATCTGAGAAATATTACTAAAATACGACTCCATCAAAGCTTTCCAATTGGGGTCTGGCATGAGAATAATCGTCCCTTCTGTCCCCCCAAAAGTCGCAAGAAATTCCTTCATATAATAAATCAAAACGGGTGAGGTAATGCCAAAAAAAGCAAATAAAAAGAAAAGAATGAGGAGACGGCTATTGCGCCACCACATTTTCGTTTCCAAAAGAATTAATCTTCTCACTGTTCTCCTCCTGTAATTGCACGCTCAAAAGCCATCTCAAGACTGTTGCTTGTAGCACGATAAGTACTTATTTTTTGCCCAATATCCGGGAAAATTTGTAACAGTTTCTCTGTATATTCACTCTTAATCATCAATTTCCCCGTAATTTCAGGATAGAATTCAATATCATTTACCTGAAGAATATCCATGACTTCCTGTTTGACTTGCTCACTTTTAATCTCTAGTTCTGCAAACTCGTCCATCTGGCTGCTTTCAATGAACTGATAAAGTGTGCCTTGAAAAATAAGTTCGCCATGATTTAAAACAAGGAGGCGATCGGCAATGTTTTCAATATCTGCGAGAAGATGACTGGAAACAACCACCGTTTTTTCCTGTGATACTTTAGTAATCAGTTGCAAAATCTCAATGCGACCAATAGGATCTAGAGCACTTGTTGGTTCGTCTAGAAATATCAAAACTGGATCAAGTAAGAGCGCGACTGCAATTCCCAAACGTTGCTTCATCCCCCGTGAATAGCCCCCAACTTTCTTATTGGGATACTCTGACAAACCGACTTTTTCGAGGGTTGCCTCAATTTGTTGAGGATCTTCTGCTTTTTCGTTCAAGGCGCAACTTTGTTGCAATACCTCTGTTGCGGTAAGGTAGGCAGGAAATTCAGGTGTGTCCGGACAATAGGCCAAAGCTTGATTGGCAAGCTTAATTTCACCCTGACTCGCTTTATGTTGTCCTAAAATCGCATGAATTAAGGTTGTCTTTCCTGCACCATTAGGGCCAATCAAGCCAATGATACCTGGATCTGCACTGATTGAGCACGTCACGTTTTTTAAAGCATCAAAATTGCCGAAAGAAACCGTCAAGTCTTCTATTTCAATGATTTTATTCATATGTGTCCCTTCCTACAATAAAATAAAGAATTCCGCCTAAGGGAATCGAAATGATACAGACAAGGGCCCAAGCCCATTTTGGCAGGTGTTTAACATGCGCACTTTTAAAAATACTGTAAAAGCAAGCCCCTAAATAGAGACAAGCCAGTAGAATCAATGGAACAATGATACGGATATCCATTTTGTACACTCCATTCTTTACCTTTTAAAATTCATCTTCATCAATTTTTTGAATTTCACGCAATTGTGTTGTTAAGTGTTGATCAGATGCGTATTCTGCTAAAAGCTCATCGATCAACTGGTTGCGCACCACATAATTAGAAAAAAGATGCAACTTCTCCTCATAGCCTTCTAATACTTTTTCTGTCCGCTTAATATTATCATATACAGCTTGACGACTAACATTGAATTCCTCAGCAATCTCAGCTAAGCTATAATTATCCGCATAGTAAAGTTCAATATAATTCATCTGTTTATCCGTCAAAAGTGTCGCATAGAACTCAAACAAGGTGTTCATACGATTTGTTTTTTCGATTTCCATAATTTCCTAATATTCTAAGAAAACAACTGATTTTTTAATCTTTGTTTTCATCCTTTTTCATAACTTAATTGTCCGTTATCTTTTATAATTTTATCATAATTATCGTTATAATCATAAGGACATCTTTCCAGATTTTAGGCTTTGTTTTCAGATAAAAGCTTGTTATAATAGAGAAATGAAAAAGATTTTAATTGCGGATGATGATCGTTCGATTTTAACCTTACTTTCTTATAATTTTAGACAGAGCGATTTTGAAGTTACAACTGTCAGTGATGGCAAACAAGCTCTGGATAAGGCTAAGAGAAATCATTACGATTTAATTTTGCTGGATTTAATGATGCCCGAACTCTCTGGTATTGAAGTAACGGAAATTTTGCGAAAAAAGCAAAATTTTACACCTATTTTGATACTCACCGCGCGTGATGACGAAGAAATGAAACTGACTGGTCTTAATTCAGGTTCAGATGAATACTTGGACAAAGCAACACCTATGAAAGAAATTATTGTCCGAGCGAATGCGCTCATTCGACGCCACCAGCACTATAATAAAACGATTGAAAACGAAAAATCCGCGGAAAAATCTGGTATTAAATTTGACCGATTGGAGCTTGATTTCACTAAAAAAGTTTGTATCTTTGATGGACAACCTTTAGAGCTAACTAAACGTGAATTTGAAATTTTAGAACTTTTAATTGAGCGCTCAGGCGATGTGATTTCGCGTGAAGAATTGCTGCAGCACTTTTGGGGGATTTCTTCCGCTGCCGAAACGCGAACTATTGATGTTTTAATCAGCAAAATTCGTAAAAAGTTAGACAATCAATTTATAAAAACAAAACGAGGATTTGGGTACTACTTCTCTGATGAAAAAGATTAAGCTAAAAAATATTGTCCTCTCGACAATCATTTATCTTGTTGCGACTGTGATTCTGCTTGTTTTTCTCAACATTCAGATTCTAAAAACAGATACCAATCGTGTCTTGCACACCATTGATACTACGAAAACGCTCCTCGCAGAAAATCCAAATTCTGCGCTTCCTAACAAGTTTCAGTATCTTCCTGCAGGTACACACAATCAGGAGACCGCAAAGATTGAAGAGGGCGCAGACTATGCACAATCTGTCAGCCGTCACTCTATTGAAATTACAAGCCCTATCCGTGTTGACGGTGTGATAACAGGTTACCTTCACGCTGAAGACAGTCGCACTTCACCTTGGTTTACCAACATGATGGTCGGTGGCTTTGCTTTGATTGTTTATCTTGCTTGTGCTTCTTACGTTTTTGTTCATGCCAGACGTAATTATCTTTTCACTCAAGATATTGTCGCTAAAATCAAAAATATCGAGCGTAGTCCTCTCACGCAGAGTTATTTGATGAGCGAAAACGATGATAAAGTAACTCTAGCGCTAAATTCTCTGGGCGAATACATCCAAAATCAAATTTTATCGCACAGTGAAAAGAAAGAGAATATTTACGAATTCATTGAACTGTTCCAATTTCCTATTTTCATTTACAATGCTAAAGGAAAAATTCGTAAAACAAATGCTTCGTTTAAAAATGAATTTGCGGATACACACAACCTTGATATTTTCAGCCCTTATGCTGACTTTTTGAGTTTCTTAGTGGATAAGATGCTTAATCCGACAACACAAGAGAAGAACTTTTACTTTGAGAACATTAATGCTTATTATCAAGTACGTATCTCACCTTTACCAGACTTGGACAACCGCTTCTTGGTCACTTTACTTGATATAACAGCATTTAAGCGAACACTCAATGCCCATAATGAACTGATTGCTAATGTCAGTCACGAACTGAAGACACCTTTAACTTCAATTAAAGGATTTGCTGAGTTACTGAAAGATGACACACTTTCTGAAGCAGACCGTCATGAGTTTTCCCACATTATCAGTAAAGAAAGCTCACGCTTGATTGCACTCGTTCAAGACACGCTTCTTTTAACCAAACAAAATATTCATATCGACAAGAAGAAAATTAACCTTGCCACACTTGTCGAGGAGATTTTAAACACTTCACAACCCTTGCTTGATGAAAAGCATCTGTCACTTCAGACAGATATTGCTCCTATCTCTCAAGTTACCAACCGTCAGATGGTGCATAGCATTTTTGAAAATTTAATTGAAAATGCGATTAAATACACGGATGATCATGGAAAAATCTACGTTGGCCTCCATCAAAACAAGAAAAAAGTTGTTTTCACCGTCACAGATAACGGTCCTGGTTTAACAGAAATTGAAAAATCACGTATTTTTGAACGTTTCTACCGTGTAGATGAAAGCCGTACCCAAGTCACAGGAACTGGTCTAGGCTTGTCTATCGTGGACAAAAACGTCCGAGAACTTCAAGGACACATCGAGGTAATCAGCGTTCCGGGTAAAGGAACGACATTTACTGTTACTTTATAAAAAGAAAAAAGACTTCTATAAAGAGAGTCTTTTTTCTTTTTAACGTTCCAAATAAAACTCAAATCGATCTCCAACATACTGAGACAGAACATACTCAAATGCGCGACCATCGGCCAAATAAGAAATTTGGGTAAGTCCTAAAATAGCATCGCCTGACTTAATCTTAAGATATTCAGCAACTTCGGTGCTGACTTTTTTAGCGGAAATAATCTGCTGACTACGCTCAATTTCATAGCCTGCTTGTGTCAGTGTATTAAAAAAGTTAGAGGTAATATTTTTCTTTTCAAAAGATTTTACCACATCATAAGGAATACTTGCAACTTCATAACAGATGGGTACTTGATCTGCATAGCGCACACGTTCCATCCGGATAATCGTTTGTTCTTTCGAAATTTCCAGCTTCTCGCACTCGACTTCGTTAGGCAAAGTTTTGAGGTAACTTAAAACTTCAGTTGACGGTGTTTTTCCCTGCGCAGTAATAATTTCTGTAAAGGAGGTTGTGCCCCGCATCTTTTCACGCACCCGACGACTAGCAACATACGTCCCGCTCCCCACACGGCGTTCCAAGATTCCTTCCTCGACAAGTGATGTTACTGCTTGTCGCGCAGTCATCCGACTTACGCCAAAGCGCTCAGCCAAATCTCGTTCACTCGGCAGCCGTTCACCAATCTTCCAAACTGCTTTTTCAACTTCTTCTTTGATTGCATCATGAATTCTTATATAATTTGGAACATTGCTTCTTTGCATGGTGTCTCCCTCTGCCTTGTTTTTTTATTATTATATACCAATTTCAAATAAAAAACCAGCTATAATAGCTGATTTATATAATTGGTATAATTATTTTGCAGGAACTGTGATCTCACCATTGATGATTTTTTCTTTAGCAGTTTCAACAGCTTTCCATGCTTCATCGGAAGTATTGTTACGTGCGAGAGCTACACCTGAGTTTTTCAAGTCGTACTTAAGAATTTCACCACCAGGGAATTTGTTGTCTTTAGTTTTGTTTGAAACGTCTTTGACAACATTACCTACTTCTTTAAGTGTAGAAGCTAATACGAAGTTAGAGTCTTTACCATCTTTAGATTTAAAATCACCTTCAGATTCTTGGTCACGGTCTACACCGATAACCCAAACTTTGTCTGCTTCGTTCTTTGTTTCGTTAAGGACACGTGCTTCTGTGAATACACCAGTACCTACACCACCAGCTGCTTGATAGATGATATCTGCACCGCCAGAGTACATTGCTGAAGCGATGGTTTTCCCTTTACCTGCATCGCTAAATGAACCTGCATATTGCACATCTACTTTGATGTTTGGATTAACAGATTTAACACCTTCTTGGAAACCAACTTGGAAGGCTGTGATGATATCTGATGCAATCCCTCCGATGAATCCAACGTGGTTAGTTTTTGTCGTTTTGGCTGCTGCAACGCCGGCAAGATAAGCTGATTCTTGGTCAGCAAATGTTGCTGAAACAACGTTTTCTTGATTTTCAATCACAGAGTCAATAATTGCAAATTTAGTGTCTGGATTATTTTTAGCAGCTTGTGAAGTTGCTTCTTGGAGGCCGAATCCAATACCGAAAACTAAGTCATAACCACCAGATACAGCTGAGTTGAAGTTCGCTGTGTAGTCAGAAGCTGAGTTAGATTGGAAATAGTTGATACCTTTACCTCTTGAAAGGTTGTTTTCTTTACCCCATGCTTGCAAACCTTCCCAAGCTGATTGGTTGAATGAACGGTCATCAACACCACCAGTATCGGTAATCATCGCTACATTGAGATCTGTTTTGGCTTCACCACCTGAAGCTGCGTCACGTCCACGGCATCCTGCCAGAACTGCTACTGATGCAAGTGCAAGAGCACCAACTGCGAAAATACGTTTATTCATGGAAACGTTTTCCTCCAAATTTAAAAATTTTTAAAACTCTCGCAAGTAAGAGTTTTTATGTATAAGTTTATTTTAAGATATTTTGCATATTAATTCAAGCCAAAAAGAAAGATGTGGCATTTATCCACATCTTTGTTCGGAAATAGCTTTTTTTCTGTCAATTTTAGAATTTTATTCCAGTTCTTTAAAGGAATAAGGCAACAATTGCCCCACTGATGTCTCTTTAACTTCCCCCATTTTTGAAAGAAGATAAACCGGCATATCAGCCTCACAAAATTCAGAAACGACTTGACGGCATGCCCCGCAAGGACTGATTGGAGCGGCCGTTTCTCCATAAATATACAGACTTGAAAATTCCAAATGATCTTCGGACACAGCCTTAAAAATAGCTGTTCTCTCCGCGCAATTGCTCAAGCCAAAGCTCGCATTCTCAATATTACATCCTTGATAAACTTTACCATCCGTAGTGACTAGCGCTGCACCCACAGGAAAATTGGAATAAGGGACATAAGCATGACTGCTTGCTTCGCGTGCTGCTTCAATGAGTTCTTTAGTAGCTGGCATTGGCAGTTTCACCTTCCATGATAGCGACACCTGAAGAACAGCCCAAGCGGTTTGCGCCTGCTTCAATCATAGCTTTGGCATCTTCAAGATTACGGATACCGCCTGAAGCTTTGACACCCATATCTGGTCCAACGGTTTCACGCATCAATTTTACATCTTCAACTTTGGCACCAGCTGTTGAAAAGCCTGTTGATGTCTTAACAAAATCAGCGCCCGCACGTTGTGCAGCTTGACAAGCTTTGACTTTTTCTTCATCTGTCAAAAGACTTGTTTCGATAATAACTTTAAGGATACGACCATCCTTAACGGCATTAACTGCTGCAATATCACTTTCCACTAAGTCCCATTTGCCGTCTTTAGCTGCACCAATATTAATCACCATGTCTACTTCGTCTGCACCTTTTTTGATAGCATCTGTGGCTTCAAAGGCTTTGACTTCTGAAGTATTTGCTCCGAGAGGGAAACCGATAACTGTACATACTTTTGAAACTTCATCTTTAAGTTGTTCAGCAGCAAAAGCTACCCAAGTTGGATTGATACACACACTAGCAAATTCGTATTTTTTTGCTTCATCAATGATAGCTTGAACTTTTTCTTGTGTTGCATCTGCTTTGAGGATTGTGTGGTCAATGTATTGATTGATTTTCATTTTTAGGTCTTCTCCTAGTTATTATTTATTATGCGGACTTTTAAGTACGCTTTAGTTGTGAACGTTAAAATCTATTTGGGCTTGCGACTTTTAAGGTAAAGCATACCAATAATCGTATAAACCGAGATAAAGATAAAGATAAGGATAAAAAGTGTAACTTTAAGCAGCGTATTCTGGGCCCAAAGATTCATTCCAATTGCGCCAAGTATAGCGGCTGTTACACTTTGGAGTGCTTTTATTCCGTTAGGAATAGGGGGAAGTTCATTTTTCATCAGCGAATAATTTCCAAAATTTCAGGTGCATGAACTTGCTGGTCAGAAATTTCGATATTGTCCTTAAACTCCGCAATCAAATCGGAAGAAATGGCACGATTGCTATAAAGTGTAGCAATAAGATCACCTTTTTGGACGGGGTCACCCACTTTTTTCGCGAGGTTAATACCTGCTTCAAAATCGATTGTATCTGTCTTGGTCGCTCTTCCAGCTCCTAGCTTCATCGCAACAATACCGACACCCATTGCTTTTTCTTGTGAGATATAACCTTCACGGTCAGCATAGATCTCAACAGTATGTGCCACATTTAATTCTGCAGTTAAATGCTTAAATGCTGTTGCATCTCCGTGTTGTGCTTCACACATAGCAAGGAATTTAGCATAAGCTTTACCATTATCAAGGTTTTCGATGATTTCTGGAACAGTTTTTTCTACACCTGCTAACGCAAGCATAATTTGAGCCAGTTCCGCGATAAAGTGACGGAATGCCGACGTACCTTTTCCATTTAGCGTATTCACGGCTTCCGTAATTTCATTACGATTACCAATAGCATATCCTAACGGCTGGTTCATATTGGTCAAAACTGCTACTGTTTCACGTCCAACAGCCTTCCCTAAGTCTACCATCGTGCGGGCTAAGAGGCGCGCATCTTCGATATTTTTCATGAAAGCACCATCGCCGACAGTTACATCAAGCAAAATAGCATTTGAGCCAGAAGCAATTTTCTTAGACATGATAGAACTTGCAATCAATGGAATAATATCAACTGTGGCTGTCACATCCCGGAGTGCATAGAGAAGTTTGTCTGCTTTAACCAACTCATCAGACTGACCAATCACGGCGATTCCTGAATTCTTTACTTGGGCAATAAAGTCTTCTTCTGTTTTTTCAATTTCAAATCCGGGAATAGACTCTAACTTGTCTAAGGTTCCACCGGTATGTCCCAAACCACGGCCGGACATTTTAGCGACAGGGACATCAAAGCTGGCTACTAAAGGTGCTAAAATAATCGTTACTTTATCACCTACACCTCCTGTAGAATGTTTGTCTACCTTCACACCAGAAATGGCTGACAAATCAAATTCTTTACCTGAGGCAACCATGGCCATGGTCAAGTTGGCTGTTTCTTCTGTCGTCATACCTTTAAAATAAATCGCCATAGCTAGTGCTGCCATTTGGTAATCCGGAACTTCGCCCGTTGCATAACCAGAGATAAGCCAATCGATTTCAGCCTTCTCAAAGTGGCCGCCATCACGTTTTTTTTGAATCAGGTCTACCATTCTGTAGGTCATAGTTTCTCCTTATAACTTCTTAAAATGTAATATCCTTTATCTTTAGCGACAATCTCGCAATTGCCAAAGACATCCTTCATTTTCTTTTGTGCACTCGGTGCTCCCTGTTTTTTCTGAATAACGATCGTTAAATGCCCGTCATCATTTAAATGCTCATAGGCGTCGGATAAAATAGTGTGTACCACTTCTTTCCCCGCACGAATAGGGGGATTAGAAATAATAGCATCAAAATTTCCTTCAACATTATCATATATGTTTGATAAAAAAATATCATTGACTTCTATATTATTTTTATCTGCATTTTTCTTAGCTAAATCAAGGGCACGACTATTTACATCGACAAGTGTGGCTTTCAAACCATATTTTTTTGCTAAAGTTAAAGCCAGTGTACCATAGCCACAACCGACATCAAGCAAAGTTTTTGCTCCTTCTGGTTGAAAATTATCGAGTAAAACACGTGAACCATAATCAATAGCGTTTTTAGAAAATACACCTGCATCGGTCAGGAAGTGGAGGGAGAGCCCCAAAAGTTCAACCGATAGTTCCTGCACATCATGTGCTAAATCTCGGTTGTCTTCATAATACATATTTGTTTTTACCATTACAGTTTATTTTATCACAAAATATTTCAT
>ERZ1034962.755-NODE-755-length-12992-cov-42.664837_pt1 | contig 12992 bp, 18 predicted proteins | sample MGYA00520696_ERZ1034962 | MGnify/ENA primary metagenome ERZ1034962 (study PRJEB33766, sample SAMN09781770) | gut metagenome | biome: gut microbiome | host: Homo sapiens | place: Madagascar | study: EMG produced TPA metagenomics assembly of the PRJNA485056 data...
GTTTTCTATTACTATATAATTCTGTTTCGTAGATGTGTTCACCGCGAATTCTGTATGCTCCGTTTTTTGCTCTAAAAACTTCTGCGTAACTGTGCCAATAAGTATCTGCATAATTCGTTGACTTATGAGTAATAAGTACTATATCCCCCTCAAATATTTCCACACCATTCTTATCTTTCAATCCTGTGGATTGCATGAGTTCGATATCATCAAAGGCAAATATTTCAGTAAAACATTTTTTACCTTCTAAATCGTTTCTTCTCACTAAACAATTCCTACCTAAAAAATCAGGCTTTGCTTCAGCAATCACTCCACCAAGATGATTGCTTAAAATATTGAGTTTTACCCATGCTCTAAACTTCGGTATCATTTGCTGTCCTCCACTTCATCCAAACGACAGAACAACGTTCCGTACTTCCATCTGTCAAATCCATCTAGCACGATTTCCCTTTGATCCTCTAGCGGAAATTTGAGGATTAAGCCCTCTTCAAGCACACGATAGACTTCCAACACTTTGTTAGTATATTGCGGAACTCTCGTTCCCATATATTTGACCTTGTCTCCTGCTTTGATCATTTGCTGTCCTCCATGTATTCGTCTAATATCTCTTTATATTTCTCTACAAATTTGAAGCGATCTTGATGAAGTTTCTGACTCCAACCTGTTTGCTTATCGAGCTCACGCATCTGATCGAACCCTTTTTGAATCTCTTTGTAATAAAATTCGATGTTTGCAGCGGCTTTCCAATGTCTTGATGTCCGAACGCCTGATCCTGTTTCAGCCATTTCCAATTTAGCTAATTCCGCTCGTCCTTTTGCTTTTTTGTCTAAATAACACATTTTCTTAATTACAAAGGTCAAACTGGATTCCTCCTTTTGTCTGTTGTTGTTTTGAATACGGCTATGTTTCCTTTTGTCCCGTTCATTACACGAGAGAACACTCGCTCGCCGTACGCGTGTTTTAATTGCTTTGATGATAAATTAGTCGTGAATATCGTAGCTTTGTTTAAACGGGCTTCTGTGAGCGATGTGAGTACATCGACATCGTATGGTGTTGCTTGATTGTTTTCTTCCATTCGACCTAGCTCCGCACCTAAATCATCAATCACCACAAAATCTGTCTTTTTTATTTCAGCCACCAACGAACCTGTCACAGCTTTTCTTGCTTCTGGATCATTCATCGCGAACTTCAATTGCTCTAATAATTCTCGATAGCTTATAAATGAACAGGCAACTTTATAATTAGATGCCCTCATCACTTCTTCGATCACTGCAGCACCTAGATGAGTTTTTCCGGCTCCTGTTCTACCAGTAATAACCGCGTGAATCGTGCTACCACTTACGATTTTTTTAGCCCATTCTTGAGCCATTCCTTTTATTTGTGCTGTTTCCTGATCAACTACTTTGTATCCATCAAAATCGAAGGTCCATATGGCATCGTCCGTAATCATTGAACTGTTAATCATTCGATTGATGGCATCCCTTTTCATTGCTTCATTCGCTTTTTTGATAGCTTCTTTTTGATTTTTAGTTACCATTTCTCGATATCCGCAACTCTTATTGATACATGTAGGACCGCATCGATCCGTACCATCTTTATTTTTCGATTTCCACATGTACAATGGATCCCCGCATTTTGGGCAAGGATGATCAACAATCCTCAAACCGCCATAAGGTGCAGCCATTGCACTTAGTTTTTTATCCATTACCAATCCTCACCTGTTTCTGGTAACTCATCATTAGAAATATTTTGTTGCTTTCTTTTATTTTTTTGGATAGCCATCTTATCGAAATGCTTTCTTAAGCTAGTCGGTGATAAAATCACCCCTGACCAGAAATCATTGCTTGTGGCCCACACAATCATGTCTTGAACTTCTCTACCAGTTCGTTTGTCAGATTCAATTGTTAAACGAATCGTATTCGCCCATTTATCCAAATCAGGTTCTTTGATGTTTTGATTTTTTCGAATGAGTTTTAATAAAAGAATGGCCAATTTTTTATTTGAATCGTTATCTGCGTACACGCGTTTTTTGCGTGTTGCGACATAATTATTATTTTTATCATTCTTATTATTCTTATCATTCTTGTTAGTTGTTAGTTGCTTGTTAGTTGCTTGTTGATTGCTTGTTGATTCCTTTGTTAGGTCGTTGTCTTTTGATTGGTAAACCTCCCAGTTGACAATAGTTATAAGCCTATTTTTGTTTGTTGGTTCGTTTGTTAAAAATTCATATCTTTCAAATCGTTTTAAAGCAGTTCTGATATTCTGCAATGAGATACCTTTACCACATTTCTTTCTAATACTTTCAAGAGAAGTGACGAATTGACCTGGACTTGCTTTGTATGGTTCGCCTTGCCATTCCCATTCTCTTTCTTCATGATTAGCCATTGAAAGAAGTGTTATTAAGATAACTTTTTGTTCTGGTGTAGATTCTTGCCAAATAGGTTTTTCAAGTAGTTGGCGATAAAGCTTTATCCATCCTCCAGTCATTTCATCACCACCACTCTACAAATCGTCCATGCTAGTGAATCCAGTAATTGAAAGATTACCTCTACAGTACTCGCATAAACCGCAATGGTTCGGCTTCTCTTCGCCATTTTTCACTCTGACAATTCGCTCAATTTTTTCTTTTAATAAGACAAGTTCGTAATTCATTTTGTCTTGTTCAATTGTTATAAGTCTTGCTTCACTTGGTGTTTGTTTAGAAACTGCTGCAATAATCGGTGTGAACGTCTTTCCGTATTGCTGTAAAAGTAACTCCTGATATACAGCCATTTGAAGTACATATCCAAAATTGACTAGGAATGTTTCTCTTGATCCATAATTTTCATTCCATTTGCGCTCATGCATGTCTTTCGTTGTTTTGATATCGACAAAGTATTCTTCTTCTAAATTCAAGCAGTCAATCTTGCCTTTCCACTGAGTTCCAAATAATTCACCAGTTACAATCGTTTCTTTCTCACCTTGATAAATGTTCATGAAAGCTTCTTCTTGTTTTAATCGATCAATCATCTGTTCAGCAATCTGGAAATCTTTCAATAATCCACATGGCTTACGACTAGAAAACATTTTAGATTTATTTTCTTCTTTGAACGCTTCATGTACTTCTTTTGACTCAAAATAAGAATGTACGTAGTTTCCAACTAAAAGAGCTTTAGGATCAGATATCGGTTGCCAATCGCCTTTGAGTTTGGCCAATGCTGCGGCTTCACATTTCACAAAGGATTTATACTGCGATGTTGACATATACTGCCAGTCAGCTTCATTGGAGTAATAATTCTCATCAGAAAGGGTACTCGTCGTCTTCAAAATCTGAGACATCATCTGCACCTTCCTCACGTCCGAAATCTGGAATATCTAATAATTCTTCTTGAATCGGTTCGTTCAATGTTTCTTTTTCAATCGAATGAGCTTGTTCAACTTCTAGATGTTCTGGCATATCCGCAATACGAATATTTTCTTCTTGAATATCGTTAGGAATCACAATCTCTTCTGCTTCTTTTTGAATTGGTTCGACCGTTTTATTTGAAAAAAGTTTTTCTTCAAGTGTGGCCACTTTTTCCGTTTGTGGCGTTACATCTTTCCGATCATTGTCAAATTCATTTTCTAACGTATCTTTTGCGGCTTGAACCAACAAATCGTTATCGTTGCTTGTGTTGATTAATGCTTTAGCTGCACGATTAATCACTGTTCGTTTAGCCATTTCCTCTGGAAATTCCTTTTGCGGTCCAGAACCTTTCATTTTTGACTTTGCCCAGCTTTGGTCAATTTGCTTTTTCGTCATGACTGTTGTGGTCTCTTTACCATTTGCTAACTTGATAACTACATAGGCTGCAATGATTTCATTGTCTAAATTCTCAAATTTTGTTTCATGCTTTTTGACAACCATGTTTGGTCCATCCATTGCAACTTCAAACTCATCACCTTGTCGAACGACTACAGGCGTAATATCTGCCCCCCCAGTTACACGATCAAGGACCGCCATTGTTCCAAAATATGAACGCATTAGCTGAACCTTGTTTCCGTATTTAATGAAATAGCATTGTTTTTTTGCTGGAGATAACCCTTGAATAACCATGTCTAAAAGTGCATTAGAAATAGAGGTTTTCATTTCTTGATTGTTTGCAGCCATCTGCAACAAATTTCCTCCTGTATTATTAGTGAGTTCAAAAAAAGCACTTTTTAACGCATTTTGTGGACTGTAACCTGGTGGCATTTCTAAGCCCTGTTCTTGTAACCGACCAAGATTACTAATCACCTGCTCGTCTAGTGAACGTTGTGTTGTTTGTGTTAAATCATTTGCCATTACTAAATTCCTCCTAATTCAATCTTTGGAAAATATTGTTGTACATATTCCAAAATATCCTCTTCTTGTACATATCCATCTTCGGTTAAATAGCAAGAGTCACCTGGATATAACGGATTTCCTTGCCAATCAACTCCGATAGGACTACTTTCTTTTGGTGGTTGCTGTCTGGCACCTAAAGAATCAAAGTCTTTCATCGTGATCACCTAAAATTCCCAAAATAATTTGACACTTCCATCTTCACATTGAATATTTGAAACACCATCATTTCTAGTGCTGCTAGATTTCATCGCCTAATCCTTTTACTGAAATCATTTATTTCCTCTTGTGGTATAATGACTTAAAAGATTTTTCTTTTGGACACGACTATGCTTGCCGGCGGTCGTGTCTTTTTTTGTTCCTATACTCGGCTTCATCAAGACCTATGAAGATCCAAACCATGTAAACAATCGTACCGATTAATGCTTGTCTGCTTCCCCAAAGACCTAAAGCGTAGATCATTAGTGGTGCGCTGAATACTAATGCTCGATTGAACTTTCCCATGTTGCCCCTCCTAATCTTTTAAAATCTCCGAGAAATTTGTTTCTAGAAATTCTCGAGTTTTGCTTGCTAAAAATAAATAGTTACCACCAACTCCTTTTGGATATTGAACAAATCCTCCATAATTCACATCTAAAATTTTGCGAAATTTTGGAACATATAAAACATTTTGTTTAAACCATTCGGAACTTCGATTGATTTTTTTTAGAACATCTTTCAATGACCACCAAACGCCAATCTCTGCTTGATCAAGCAGTTCTTCATAATTGATTTTTGAGATAACAACATAATCTTCAGGAATTGGAATTTTTGCGTTCAAATATTGCATGATCTCACTTCCTTTATTTTTCTTTCCAAACTCCATACTTAATAGCGAAATCCTTGACTACAGATAAATAAATTTCTTTTAACCTTTTATCACTTTCGATTACATCTAACTTATTTGTCTTATCTCGCTTGGATTTTGAAACACCTTCGCCAGCCATACGGTTACGTAAATTGGTTAATCTAGTTTTGAGAGAAGAACCTGCTCTACGATCAACTTCTTCATATATCGCTGTTTGAATTTCTTGATAAGCACCGTATCCGCCTTGAGTTTCCGCCATTTTATTTACGAGTTTTCGACATTCTCTACGCCAGTCAGTTGTATTCAATGCCACAATTTCAGTAATATTCTCCATTTGTGTTGCTAAACGTTTTGTCTCTAACTCTTGCTTAGCTACTGCATTAAATATTCCTTGGAACATTTGGAGTTCTGGACTTAGTTTTGAAGTATCAAGCAACTGTTGTTTATATTCTTTTTCTACTTGAATAAAATATTGACGCGCTTGTTTTCCTTTTTCTGTTCGTTGAATCATTGAAATTTCTTTTGCCATGTCCAATTTCATTGCATGGTCAGTAATATTCTGAATTCCTCCAGGGGTCGGACATTTTTGGGTCACCCTTATGAAATCTATATTTTCAACAAACCCATATTCTGCCATACGACTAAACCATTTTTTATATTCTGTAGCCACCTCCAAAAACTCATGCAATTCTCTGCCGTTTACTAACTGCTCATTCTCCTTATTTGTTGTTACTTTGATTAGTTCTTTCATTCGTTTTCCTCCCTATCTGATTTTGAAATCCGCAATAATTTTGACAAGCAACTGTTTTGCTTTTGGAGTATCAACCAATTTTCCTTCTAGATAATTACCGATATCTTGTTTAGGGATCCCATACAAAACAGCCAAATCGATTTTTTGAATATTATTTTCTTTTAAATATTGAAGAACTTTTTCTCTGCCGATATTTGCATCTGGCATCTTTTTCACCTCGCTAATATATTTTAGTAAGATAAATAGTAAGTTTTTCTGTATAAAAACATTGACATACTTATACAAATATTCTACAATCAAAACGTAGTTAAATAAGCCTATAGCAAAGCTTCTTACTGCACTCGGTCGCCAAACTTAATGCTAGGAAGTATGTTTTTAATTCGCTTTTTTTACTTACAATTTATCTTACAAGGATTATTATATACAAATTTGCTACATTGTCAATTGTTTTTGTAGATTTTTTGTATATCTAAACCTTGTATTTAGCAGAAAGGTTGATACAAGTGGATTTATACGAAAAAATAAAAATACTTGCCAATGAAAAAAAGATATCTATAAGACAGTTAGAAGAAGCTCTTGGATTTGGTAATGGAGTTATTAACCGCTGGAGAAAAAATACACCTGGTGTTGACAAAGTGCAATTAGTTGCAAACTATTTCGATGTATCTGTCGACTATCTATTAGGACGCACAGAGAAAAAAAGATATTACGATTTAACGGAAAAAGACGAACGTGATATTCAAAAAGAATTACAGTCCTTAATCGACGATTTATCTAATGCTGATGGAATGGCTTTTTCGAAGAAGGATGGTGAAATGAGCGAAGCTACACGTGAAGCTCTCATTATTTCTTTAGAGAATGCATTGCGGATAGCTAAGATAGAAGCTAAGAAAAAATATACACCTAAAAAATATCGCGATTAAAAGGAGTGCGATATTTATGTATTTACCTCAAATTGATAAAAAAATTAATAAACTGGTAAAACTATACCAAACACGCAATCCTTTTAGAATTGCACGAGAATTGAAGATACTAGTTTTAGAAGAAGATTTAGGAGAAATTTATGGTTACTATAGTAAATTAAAACAAATAAAAATGATCCACATAAATTCTAATTTAGATGAAATGGGAAAATGGATAACTTGTAGTCATGAATTAGGCCACTGTGTTTTACATTCAAATGAAAACACACCTATGTTGTCTAAAAAAACGCTAGTATCCGAATTAAAAATTGAAAAAGAGGCAAACTATTTCGCAACTCATCTAACTATTGATCCAACTTTAGACGGCTTTGATCATATGACAAAATATGAAAAGCTCGTCTGCTTTGGATTACCAGATGAATTTGATCGTTACTTGTGAATTATAATACAACGTAAGGAGATTGTTAATATGAAAATAGGACCACGAAAACCAAGTATAAAAAAATCTATCAGTGCTAGAACTACTGGGAAAGCAAAAAGAGCTGTGAAAAAAGCAGTAATTCCTGGTTACGGTAAAAAAGGATCGGGATGGATTAAGGACCCAAAAAAAGCTGCATATAATAAAGTTTATAATAAGACTACCTTCGGAGTTAATCCTCTTTCATCTATTGATATAAATAAAAAATCCCTCAACTCTAATATAAAAAATGATGATCAAAATAATCAACAAAGTAGCAAGCAAATTTTAGAAGTAGTTGGCACTCAATATACTGACGCAGAACGGATTTTAAGGAATGTATTGAAAGATAGAGGCGAAACGTGGGATACGTATGGCTATCAATATCACGATTTAGAATTGGTTCTTGTTCCTGAACCTGATAATGAATACGATCCTAAGGCCATAGCTGTTTATTCTAATCATCCAACTCCTAAAAATGCAAAAATAAATAGAAGTGGAAAAATAGGATATTTACCAAGAAATTCTGGTGTAACCTTAAATGAACCTTCAGAAATTGAAACAACTATAAAAGAAGGATATGGAAAGTTTTACATTAAAGTTGATGTAAGTAAGTATTTAGAACGAAAAGAATCTATGACAGAAGAAAGAGATAGTGTGTTAGAATCAGAAAATATTGATGACACAATTACTCAAAATACCTCATCTACTGAAGAAAAAAATGAGATTTTAGTAAATAAATTCATATTTTCACTACTAGCAATATTTTTAGGAACATTTGGAATTCAATGGTTTTATGCACAAAAATTTAAAAGAGGTTTATTATATTTTGTCTTTAGTTGGACAAGTATTACTTTTTTCCTAGGTTTATATGAAGGTACAAAAGCACTGTTAACACCTACAGATAAAAATTATTTAATAAAAAGATAAGATAAAATAAAGACACGCCTCACCGACCAAAGTAAGAGCGTGTGCGAAAAAACAAACCTACACAATAGGCTTCTTTATGCTGTCTATTGTATCAGAGAAAGAGAGTTGATTCAATTATGGCAAGATTTGTAAAGCGTGGGAATAGCTGGCAATATGAAATTTCATATAAAAATAAAGATGGAAAATACAAAAAAATGAGAAAATCTGGTTTTCGAACTAAAAACGATGCTAAAACAGAAGCTACAGAAATGGAAAGCCAGCTAAATAAAGGATACGATCCAGATAAAAAGAATATAACTATTTATGAGTATTACAAAAATTGGATCAATCTTTATAAAAAAGGTTCTGTGTCAGATGTTACATACAGAAGATATTTAGATAATCTATCTAACATAAAAAAATATATGCCCTTTGATACATTAGCAGATATGACTAAACAAAAATATCAAGAAGTATTAAATGAATTTGCTAAAACACATGCTAAAGCAACTACAAAAAGATTCCACACTCACGTGAGATCTGCAATACTTGATGCTTTAGATGAAAAAATTATTTTCACTGATTTTACGCGTAATCCAGTAATTAAAGGAGAAAAAGAAGGAAAGTATTTAAACTATGAAGATTTCAAACGTCTCATGAGAGCCACTGAGAGCCGTTTAGACGTGATATATACTTCACCTTACTTAATTATCATAGGAGGAGCTACAGGTGCTAGATTCGCCGAACTATTAGGATTGACGTGGAATGACATAAGTTTTGAAGAACAAACAATTGATATTAATAAAACTTGGCTACTTCATAAAGGATTTGGACCAACGAAAAATGAATCTTCTGTTAGAAGAATTGATATTGATGAGCATACTGTTAAAATTCTGAAAAAGTACAAACAACAACAATTAGAATTATTGAAACAAATGAATATAAAAAATCAGCATAATCTCGTCTTTTATAATCCTTTAAATGGAATGATTACTTCAAATGCTGTAAATAAGACACTAAAAAAGATTCAAAAGCAGTTATCTATAGATCCCGCTATCACCTTCCATGGGCTTCGCCATACAAATGCTTCTGTGCTACTCTACGAAGGAATAGATTTATTGTATGTATCGGAACATTTAGGGCATAAAGATATTTCGATTACACAAGAAGTTTATTCTCATGTACTCGATGAATTGAAGCAAAAGAACAAACCTAAAGTGTCTGCTGTACTTTCTTCTGTTTACAACTAAATAATAGTCATTTGGCACAAATTTGGCACAAGAACAAAGAAAAACCTCTAGAAATGTTGATTTCTAGAGGTTTATTTACGTCACAGGAGGGATTCGAACCCCCGACCGTCCGCTTAGAAGGCGGATGCTCTATCCAGCTGAGCTACTATGACAGCTTTTTCGGAACAAAAATAATTATATAGAATCATTTTGGTTCTGTCAATATGAAATAGTTATTTGTATGTGTCTGTAATTTTCCCAGAAGCTATTTTCTCCTGACAAAATTAAAATTCGATTAAAACACTTCTGCGTACGCATTTTGTGTTTGTCGTTATTTAATTATTTCTTATTATCTTTTTTTGTCGTTTTCTTCCTTTTCACTTTACCATATTTCGCTCTTTTTTCAAGAGAAAACTAGCAAAATTTTTTCCAAACATTTTATTTTATGGACAAAACATTTGATATTTGGTCTTGTAAATAGCACAAAAACAAGGTAAAATTTAATTCGACAAAATTAAATTTCGATTTAGATTGGTCGCAGTGCGTGGCTAGTCTACATGACTCTTTGTTCTTTACAAAGGGTCTTTTTTTATTTCCCATTGTACCAATCTAGTCGTTCTTTAGTACGATTAGACGGCCTTTGATAATTAATTGCATAGGTTTTTACACTGTCTACTTTTTCCCTTTCATCATCGAAAAAGTGATTTGGACAGTTTCCCAGTTCTGCGACTAAACGATCATCCAACGCAAACGCTTCTTGCCACTTCTCTGTAAAAATATCTTTTAGTGTGTTGTTGCGTTTCGTCGCTAATAACCACGCCATTGCTTCTAATCCTTTCCCCCAATATTTGCTATTTCGCTTCATACGAAACGTCAAGATTCGGTGAAGACTTTCCATAATACCGATTCCTTGTTTTTCTCCTGGCAATCCTCGAATATGGTAAGGTTTGATAATTTTCCAATTCCGCCGCAAGTACGCTCTTAATTTTTTTACATGATTTTCTTGTTCTTCTGTTTCTGCATGCGATTCTAACGTATCTAAGGCACATTGTAAGTCTTTAGTAGAGTAATGATTGATCGCTTGCTGAAAGACAGGAATTAGTTCAGGGACAAAGACGCGTTGTTCGAGCTTTAATGAAATATGGTAACGATCCAAAAAGTGTTCATGTCTTTTTACCAGTGGTAAAAGACTTTTAAACGTCTTTTGGCTATATCCTTTCCCTCCATCTGAATTGGTCACAATCACAGTATTTTTCAAATTGTACGTACGATACAAATAATTTTCTAAATAATTCATCGTTTTCTTGTGTCCTAAACCCACAAATTGTTTTAAATTCTTAGTCTTTTTGCGCTGCCCGTTCGTTTCTACTCCTTCATGAACAATAAAATGCGCCAATTCTTTGTTTTTACCATCTTTACCGCCCACAAATACACCATCCCCTTCGATATAGAGATAGTCAACCATCCGTGTACCTTCTTGACCATATTCTTCAAGATAAGCTTCATGTTCTTTGTATTTCTTCTCGTATTCGTGAACGACTTTCATGACGGTATCTTTTGAGGCTTGAACATTGCCCACTACCTCAATCAATTCTGACGCCTTCCGATAGGAAGTCACCATGCTTAACTCTGCCAAAGCATATTTTGTTCGTAGTGAATAACGATCGTATCGCTCTATACCTAACAATTCATCGATTGGATAAATGATTTGTCCGTTTCTTTCGACAGATTTTCTTGTATACGTAAGCACACCAAATAAGAACTGCACACTACGTTCGACAGCTTTTCCAACTGTATATCCTTTCCCCTGATAGCTTTGGATCAATTGCGGCTCTTGCCAATTGATCCACGATTGGAAAACACGATTCATTAGATTCGAAGAATAATTCATTAATTGTTTCTCTTTCTCTAAACCATCGTTGTCTGTGCGTAAAATTTCATGCAAGTCTGTCAAAAAAGCGGCAAACATGTCTATATTCGTGTCCTTTCTATGTTTGTTGATTATGTACTTACCAGGCAAAAAGACCTGGTATTATTTATGCATTGGTTCAATAATCCCAAGCAATAAGCGCGAGAGTTCTTCTGGCGTATGGTTTGTAAGCAATGTTTTTAGTAACTCTTCTACTTGTTTAGACTCTACTTGAGACAAATCAGATCGTTCCAACGCTTCTCTAATATTTTTTATAAATGTTTCATTGTCCACTTAACTCTTTCCTTTCTGCTTTGATTCGACGGTACTTTGACAGTTGTTCAATGCACAAACCTAAAAACGCCTCTTCTGATATAATCTTCACTTGTCTTTCAACGGCTTGTTTCCTTTTCAACGATTCCCCTGGATCAAATAGCGTTATTGGTTGTTTGCCTGCGACTAAACAAGTTGTCTCCTTAGTGATTGTATGCTGAAAACGACCACCTAATGCTTTCACTAGATTTTGTGCTTGTTGGCGTGTAAAACAGTCCAACGTCCCAGTAAATACAAACACCTCATTCATTTTCCTCACCTCTTATAACTGACGAATTAACGCTGTTAAAAATGCAGACGCATTTGGACGGCCTTTGGGTGTGACATACCCTGCTTGATTGGCTAACTCATTCAATTTCTCTCGATCACTTGGATAAAGTGTAAATATATAATCTTCTTTCCGCTCTTTTTCTCGCTTAGCCATTTTTTGAATCGCCTTTGACGGTTGAAGAATGTTTTTTGTTTTAACTTGTTCTTGTTTGGAAACCTTTTGCTGTATCGCCTCAAAATGATTCATTGTACATTCTCCTCCTTTTTTATAATAATTTTAGTCTATGTGTTCATTTTTTTACAAGTCCGTTTTCTTCTTCAGCTATTCATCTACAAATAAAAATCTTCTGTAATAAATAGAAAATTGTTTCTCTCTCTTTATTTGTTTCTTCCAACCATATTCTGTTCTAATAATTTCTCCACAATCTAATCGAAAAACTCCATATTCTATTCTTGAAAAAATTAATTCATCCAAATGTTTTCCTAAACCAGTGATTAGCTTAGTAAATGTTAACGATAGTTCTGATTGATTTTTTGGAAACGGAAGATATTCCGAGCTGCTTATTAAAACAGCAACTTTTGCCTGATTTCCTTCTTGCTCTAGTACAAAATAATCTTTGAAACAAACAGGGTTTAAAACCATTCGTTTTAAATCAAAATAATAATAAGTTGTTCCTTTGTTCATTTCTAATTCATATAAACAATCATACCATCCACATTGACTATCAAATATACCATAAGCGATCGTCAAAATTTTTTCTGATTGTTCATTAATCAAACGAATTCTTCTGTTATCTCCTTCTAAAAATTCTAATTCTTCTGCACTAACCAAAAGATTAACACCTTCCATCAGCTTCCAATAAGCATATTGCATCCCTATTATTTTATCTGGAAAAATTTTTTCCAAATGTTTCTTTTGTCTGCATATCTCACAGCTACATAATTTTTTGTTCAAATCTTTCTCTCCTTTACATAGGTCTTTTACATAGGTCTTTTACATAGGTCTTTTACATAGGTCTTTT
>ERZ1034962.758-NODE-758-length-12954-cov-5.226762_pt1 | contig 12954 bp, 11 predicted proteins | sample MGYA00520696_ERZ1034962 | MGnify/ENA primary metagenome ERZ1034962 (study PRJEB33766, sample SAMN09781770) | gut metagenome | biome: gut microbiome | host: Homo sapiens | place: Madagascar | study: EMG produced TPA metagenomics assembly of the PRJNA485056 data set...
GTCCATAATTGCTATTTAATCTTTCTACTACCAATTGACTCTTTGATGTATCTGAAGCTATTGTGAGTAAATATGAATCCTTAGCTAGAGAACAATTCTTGAAACTACAATTAACTAGCCTTCCACCTTCAAAGTCAAACACTCTCCTATAGCTATTTTTGCTACTAGATTTTGTAGTAATCCCTTCAAAAATAACATCTTTCATTACCGTATTTTTTGCTTTTAAGACGCCTCCAAATGGGGAACTTGAATTATGCTTAATCACAATATTACTAAAAACAGTATCAACAATATTTGAATCCAAAAGATAAATTAAGTGTTTTTTCTTAGTATCATAACTACTAATCTCATTAATTTTACATCCAATTATTTCAGCATTTTTTAAAACAAACAAATTTTCGCCTGTCTCACATCCCGATACTACGCAATTCTTCAATATGACTTTTTTTGTCTTACAAACAAAGCCTTGGAGACTCTTAAACTCACAATTGGAAAACTCGATTATTTTTGCTTTGTAATCATCTATATTAATAGTTGGTAAAGCTTCCCACGTTAGTCCAAAAAAAATAATCTTATCTGTATCTACATCTTTAGCTTTACATAAATCGCTTACCAAGATGCCATCCGGTAAATTCTGCATGTAGCAATAAACACCAGTAATGTCTATGTATCTTGCCTGAGAAAGAACTATTTCATCTCTTTGTTCTAAGATTCCTTTTACTATATTGCCAATAGCACAAGTCTTTTCCTTATTTATTCCAACAAACGCTATTGTCCCAACAACATAATCCGTTTGTTTATCAATCATTATCTCATCCAAGTAAATCATTAGAAGCAAATCTACCAAGAGACATGTTCTTATTGATTCCTCCTTTATTGCTAGCAGTTCATCTATATTCTTTTCTTGTATAAGCAACCCATCATTTACAAGGTCCTCTAATTGAATTTCTTCCTTTTTATATCCAGCAATAATTCTTGCCAAAAAACGAATTTGAGCTTTTTTCTTATCTGCATTGTCTGCAAGAGCAATCAAACCTGCCAAAATCAACAGATAACTTCTCGCTTCTTCCAGCTCAAGCTGCTCGATACAATGGTGTTCAAAAGGTCTTGATTTTGCCCCAAACCAAATTTCTTTAAAATCAATATCATCAGCATTTGCCCTATCTTGCTTTTCAAGCAAATAATCTAACGCTTCATATAATCTCTTCGCATCTGTCGTAAGTTTACGCAAATCAGCCATTTCTCTTCACATCCTTTAGTTTTGTGTTGTTACTCTTTATTCCTTGTAAAGTGCTTTTTATCAACTCGTCATAATTAATATCGCTTCCAAATCGAATTGCATCGCCTTTAGGAAAGTCTATTTCTGACAATACTCCTTCTATGATTGATTTATATTTACTTCCACCCGGTTCACATTCAAAGACAGGCTTAATATCTCTAAAGATATCCATAATCTGCTCCTTAGTCTCCTTGGATAAGGACTTGTTGTGTTCCTGATTGTATTTTTGCAAGATTGAAAGTGGATCTGTAATTTTATCTGAAAGAACATCAATATCTTTAGGCTCTGGCATATATATACCTACACTATCTGCAACAACCTTCATTTCCTTAAAAAACTCTGTTTGAAGCTGTAGCATCTCTTTTTCCGCATCCTGCATGAGTTTCTTTTCTTTCTCACTGTTTGCCTTTACTCTCTCTATATAAACAGCAACATCACCATTATCTTCCAATAGAAGTAATGCATTTTTCAAATTACGAACTTCAGCACCAGCTTCCTCTGCTCTTTTTTTATAGAACTCTCTACACTCCCAAAACATTCTCTTAAAGTGCTTTGCAAATACTTCTTCCTGATATTCCATGGTATTCCATTCAGAAAACAAACTATAAATCGTAGGTCCATCTAAGCCTTCCGAATTTTCAGTATCAAAGAAATATATATTTTTAACATTTAAATTATCAAATAAAACTTGCTCGTTGACCTTTGCTCTAATTTCTTCTCTCTGCTCGTCAGTTCTTCTATTTGCTTTGCTACAAATTACAGTAATCGGAATACTCTGATCTAATGATTTTATAAAGGTAATATCTGACTCCGTGAAAGAACCGGCTTCATTTACTGGTAGGAACCATAAAATCATATCTACAGTATTAAGCTGCTGCCTTGCTATATTTTCATCAGTCTTTGCTGAATAATCTGCTGAATCTGGCTTAGAATATCCAGGTGTATCAAGAAAAACAAGATTCTCATATCTCTGTAATGGGGTTTCTAAAAAGAGATTTTTTAGTACATGTCCCAATTGAACGGCATCTGTTACTTGCATGTCCTCACCAACAGCACCAAATCCATGTGATATTTCATTAATTGCAGCCAAATCTAATTCAATACATGTATCAAAAATATTGATAGCTTTTACAATATTATCTTTACCATTTACCAAGTAAGCTGGAACTGATGTAGATGGATTAATATTTTCAGGAAGAATTTCTCCCTCTCCCATAAGTGCATTTAGGAAACTGGATTTTCCGCTTGAAAACCCGCCACCTAATCCGATTACATTTTTTCCAATTAATGACTCATAAATAATAAAGTCCTTAAATTTCTCATACTCCGCAGTAAAATCTGCCATCAACTCATAAATATTAGGTGGAGCCACTTTCTTTATCAAGTCAGGTATCTGTCTCGTAATAATATTTTCAACATGACTAAGCCTTTCTTCTGCAGACACTCCACCTATTGATTCTGAGCGAACAATATTCCTTAATTGCTCATAGTTCCATATAATCTGTTGTACAGCATTCTCATCCATAATAATCTCATCTCCTAAATCATGATATCAAATCACGAACTTCCTCTACTAAACAAATATCATCTTCAATTTCGATTCTCTTATTTTCCTTTTTTGTATCTTCTTCTTTCTTTTTCTCAATTACTTCCTTTAAAGCCTTCTGAAGAGATTCCATCTGCGTTGCAACATCCTTCTCAACATCCTTTCTGACATCCATTGAAATATGATTAAGATCAATTTCAAGCTTAGTACGTACTTCTCTATCTACTGAAGGAAAAACACTTGAACTTAATTGCTGTCTTACCTTAATTTCTGCTTCTCTACGTTTCTCGCTGATATTTTTGTTTATCTGTCCCGTAATCAAATGAGCCACAATTGCCCCAATAGGTCCAAATACCAGTGCTATTGCATCAATTGCAGTTCTTCCAATACCAGATATCTCTTTACCACAAACCTTATCTATATCAATCATTAACGAAGATGCATAATTTGAACTGCCTAACGACATTACTTCAGATATTTTCTCTAATCGTTTCTGCAATTTTTCCATTACTCTTGTCTGATAACTTGATGTTAATGTTGTTCTAACAGTTTCATTTATTGAGCCTGAGATATCTACATCATGAAGCAATTCTGAAACATACTCATCCATTCTTGCAGATAACGCTGCCTGAACATCCATGGCTATATCATTTATTAGTTTTGGAATCTGTCTTTCAAACTCTCCTAATTCCTCATCAATTGCTCCATTAAGCTTTCTCATATTATAGTTTAATCGTTCTTGTTCTTCTTCAAGCTGAGACATAGATAATTCCATATTCTTCAGATATCCAACAAGATAATTACATATTCGTGCAAACTCTGGTTCCAATTTTTTTCTATAAAAAACTTTTCCTAAATCATTTGCTTGTTGTTCAACTGAAACAAGGTAATTAACAACATCCTCTACTCTTCCATTCTCCTTCTCAGTAATGAATATTTGAATAGTCTTATCATGGAAATATTTGCGAAGAGACTTTTTTAATTCATTCTTTCTTTGTTCTTCAACTCCAATAATTCTATTTCCTTTGGTAATAACCACACACATAGGCATATCATATATATTCAAATCATTCAAAATAGGCTCCATACTCTGAGGAATTGTTAACTCATCTGCTGGAAACACCAAGATATATGCCATGCTCTTTCTGATGTAATATTCAATTGCTTTATCGTGGATCTCATATCCAGAATCCAAACCAGGCATGTCAACTAATGCCACATTTGGAAATTGCTCCAAGATATCATTATCCATCAGCTGTAGTTTTACAACCTCAGCATTTTGGGCATTAATCGAATCTCTAATATCAAGAAATTGCTCCATTGAAACATACTGTTTTTCAGGTCTGCATATACATGCAATGTCCTCTTTTCCCGCAAAAATTTCTGTAGGAATTGCTGTTTCCACTCCTATATTTTCTTTACATACTTCGGTATTCCATCCTAAAATGTTATTTATTAACGCACTTTTACCAGCTGAAAATCGACCTATAAGTGGTACAAACACTTTGAAATCAACCAAAAGCTCTCTCATTTTCTTTATCTCATCAGTAGTAAGTTCATACTTAGTTTCCAAACTTTCTACGACATCAATGGCATTTTTTATTTGTTCCATAAATCACCCTCCAAACCTTTAAAGAAGTTCAATCAAATCCCCTTGACTCTTAATCCACATATCAATGCCCTTTCCAAAAACTTCTCCTTCAATTATGTATCCTCTTTCGTCTTCTGCTTTTATTGCTGCTGTTGGCAGCCTGTCTAATATTGCATCTACATCATTTCCTAAATATCTGAATTTCACTTTTTGTAATTTTCCACCATACATAAATTGAATTCTTTTTCTAAATTCGCCTTCTTCAAATCTACTACTATATGGTATATGAAATCTTTCATCACACACCTTTAGGTTCTGAATACGATCTATTCTATAAATTGTCGGAAAAGAATCATTTACTACATCAAAATCTTTCTTAACTTCTTCGTCATCAATAAATGCTGTGAGATAAAAGTAATATTCCGAAAACATAATGGCTACTGGCTTTACTTTTCGATGTACTACTTTTTTATACTTGGTTCTCTCATAATCAATCTCAATATACTTACAATTACGGATAGCCTGTCCTATGTCCCACATTGTATCTAAAAAATCAGATTGATGTCTTGTTTCTACATAATGAAATTCCTCATTTGCAATCAAATCCTTTACTAACTTTTGATTTTTTTCCGGAACGCAACAAAAGATAAGCTTATCTAATACAGACACCATCTCTTCTTTCTTGAATGCTCTGCTATCCAACAATATTTTACAAATAGCAAGTATTTCACTGTTTGATAATTTCAGTTGATATATTTGTTCTAGTCTATATCCTTTTTCTATCCGGTCATACACAACTGAATTAATTATCCCAGTATTTTTCATGTCAGTTTCTAAAAAGTTACGAATATCATCTATATCTCTTTGAATGATTCTTTAATTTACACCATACTGCTGTGCTTCTTCAGCTTTATTCACAGAGTAACCACCTAAAAGTTTTGTATAAATTCCTAACGTTCTATCAACCTTTCCATTATCCATAGATTCACTCCTGTCCTTTTGATAAAACCAGTCTATCAAATTAATATGACAAAAACTGTCACTCTGAATTATTTTTAGTGGTTTTTCTCCAATTTTTGTATTCACCTGTAGTAATTCTTCCGTCAATCGGTTTCTTTGTTCCCTCTGGTATCGCCCATCACTTTCCGAACTTCACTGCACCGGTAATCAATCCTTCCGAACACATTATTTGAACTCTGCGAGCAGTAATATTCCATGCTTCCGCAATTTCATTTACTGTATAATATCCGTTTATCATTCATATACCCCACTAAGTAAAAAACGCACTGTCGCTCAATACAAAATAAGTAGACAAAACCTATTAATGTATAGCTGGCTACCATTTAAAAAAATTCCATTTTTTTACACCACAATCTCTAAATTGCTCTGCCCATCAAGCATATTTCACCTACTTTATACTGTATTCTCATATACGAACTATGTCAATGTTTTATTGTGCATTTTGTATATTTTGTAACTCATTTTCAAATATTATTATACATTTTAAATAATCAACTTCTTATATTTCACATAGTTCTTCATCATATATCTATTCTTATTTTACAAAAAATACATTACATACAGTAACAGCAGAGATGGTGCCACCAACTTATGTAGTAACACCACCCTAATTTAACGATTTCTCTTTTCGCTTTTACTTACTATTTCATCATTACAGAAGGAAGAAATCTATAGAAATACATATCGCACCTTCGAAGAAGCCAATATAGCTATATTTAAATATATTGAAGGTTGGTATAACAGAAAAAGGATACACTCTTCTATTAATTACATGACACCAGAACAATGTGAATTATTAGCTAGAAGTGCAGCATAAAAAAGTTTGACTTTTTGTGTCCAAAATATTGACATAAGACCAAAAATGCTCGTCCTAAAAACTCGGCACGATCCCCATCCTCATAGCATTGTAGTAGTTCTTGTTTTTGTTCACCATTCAAATCAGAATCTCTAACAAGTGAAAGCATTGCAGAATACATTTCTGATTCTTTCATTTAATTGATTAAACCGTCTACAATATTTTCTGAAAAATAATCACCAATACCATTTATAATATCCGGATTACCTGCTGCCACTTTAATATTTCCAGGAATATCTTTGCTATGCTCATACCAAGCTTTCGCTTGTTTTGGGTCAATATTGTATGGATTTCCGACATGATTAAAAACGCCTTCATGATTAATAATAGGCTCAAACAAATCCTTGGCGATTTTTGTCATATTGGGATTTGCTATTCCTTTTTCAAGTGTTGTCGCATAAACGCCATAATTAAATACATACACAAATCGCCAACCTCCTCTGTAGTTTATTTAAGACCTAAATCATCAATCTTCATTTTCTTAGTTGCTAAGTAATATGTAAAGATATGCTTTGCTGGAAGTTGTCTTACCTGAATCTTTTCAAGTTGCAACGCACCTAACATATCCATTCGAACTGTACCCTTTGGAACTACCTTATTATCTTCGGTTGGCATTAGGAAACAATTCTTCACACTTTTAATACCGTTTTCTTTTACAAAATCTCTGTAGGCAAGTTGATAAAGATACTGTTTAGTTACATCACTTACACCAGGTTGTCCACGTAAAGGTTTGTATTCTTCTAGCTGAATCGTATAATATTTAGCATCAAAAATTACAAAAGAATAATCCGTTCCATCGTTATGTATAGAAATCAAATCAGGAGTGAGTGTATCTGACGCCTCTTTTTCAAAGGAAGATTCATCTTCTTTGTTGCCCATCCACTTTGGTCTTTCAATGATATCAATAAGTTCATCCGTAGGCTTACAAGGAGATGCTGCCGGGATCTTAAGTTTTCCTGGCAAACTAAGGTCAATCAACTTTGTATGCAGCTGATTATCCATAACTTCTGCACAGACTTTTTCCCACACCATATTGAAGCTATTTGTACCAAACATACTAAAGCTGTCAACATCATCTACAGTAGCTTTATTTGAAATCAGTGCCACCATAGTTTTCAAGACTTCTTGCTTTCTTGTATTGAACTGAACATTTAACTCTTTTTCAATACGATACAACAGGTAATCATCATCACCTAACTCATCCAATTCTTCATCAGATAATTCCACACCTGCAATATCTAGCAATTCAAGTAAATCAGATTCTCCAAGTTCCTTACTGCAAGCTGTAAGTAAACATTCATGAAGTCTTTTTATAAAGTCTGTATCATCTGTTACTCTTTTCTTAGTTTGAAGTTCTACATAATATGGCCTGTCATTTTTAATTATTGCAAAAGTATTATTGATGGTTCTATCCCAGTTGATTTCACCCATGCCATTGGTTTCGATGATATCCTGGGTGTTGGTATAAATCCCATTCTCAAAATAATCATTCAAAAGAAACACCATAACTGCAAGACGATTGAATGTTCTTGTCCTTCCACCATCATTGTACATATGGATAATTTGCTCTTTTGAATTATACTTTTGAAGAACCTTTATTATTTGTTTCAGTTCCTCTGCTGGGGCATCATTAGAAAAAATATACTTAGGGTAGCATTTAAGGACTCGACCCTCAACAATAATTATTCCTACAAAAGTGAACACATACAAGTAGTTGCTAGGAAGTTCATCTTCATCACTTACCTCGATGTCTTCTTCAATTAAATCAGACATATCAAGCTGCTCTTTTGTGTTCTTAACCTTTTTTAAGATGCCATATTCCTTAAGTCTTTTGATAATGCGAATAATATCAGCATCGGAACAGTGAAATAAAGATTTTAGTTTGTCTCTTGTGTATCTTTGCTGTTCACGAACGTATTCTGATATCATTCAGCACCCTCCTCACTAATAACCGGTTTCTTTGTGAACTGTGAATAGATTCCTTCAGGGAAAATAAATACACCCTTTTTATAAAAGGCATCGCACAATTCTGAATATCTAACACCTTTTTTATCATCCTTACAATTTTCAAAGAATGTTTTCTTTTTTTGCTTAACTGCATCGTCAAACAAATACATAAGCACCTTGTTTTTAAACACCTTCATAAAACTATCTACTTCACCTTCAAGAATGCTCTTTGAGATGAAATATGGTCCAAGTAGCTTATCTTCATTTATATTGTAAGATTCAGAAGAAAGTTCATCGTTGATTGCTCGTCTGATTTCATTCCAAGTAAGAACACGGGCATAATCACCTTGTCCAAAAGTAAACTCTTTTTTCTTGATTTCATCTGACATCTTAGACTCAGCATCATCAATTCCAAGATAAGTGAAGTCCCATCTACGCTTAAATGCTGTATCCATTGAAAATACTCCCTGATCAGCACTGTTCATAGTTGCCCAAATAAACATATTATCTGGGATTTTTATAGTTTCTACCGCAGACTCATCAACACCAAGTTCTTCCGCCAAGTATGCTCTCATATCGTTTGTGGTAGCAATTTCGTATTCACTAACACCATTAGCTGCTCTATCAAGAAGCTGGAATACATCACCAAATACAGCAGCAACATTTGCTCTGTTAATTTCTTCGATTAATAAAAGATATGGTTTCGGTGATTCTGTCATAGCACTCTTTAATGCTTTGACAAGAGTTCTCATGAATGGTCCAGGAACATACTGATATACGATTTCTTTTTCAGTGGTTGTTGTTGACAGTAAATCTACATATGGACGAATTGCTCTTCCATGATTGCGTTCTACACTATTATCACCAACTGCATCTGTTCCATCTTGTTTCTTAGTTTTAAACCTCTCATCAGTATAAAGGCCTAACAAAATAGGCAATCTTGTAAGACCCTCATCCTTAAACTTTTCATACAAAAGGTCATATTTCTCCTGTGCTGTCTTATTCTCATCTTGTAAAACAGCAAGGATTTCTTTCTTCTCTTCTTCTAATGCAACTTCATGCTTTGTACTTACCATCACAGGCTTATAAGTACCAACGAAATTAGCATATGAATAATCTGGATGGAATGTTACACGTTCATAATCATCAGCGTTTTCTAAAAGATTATCTTTCTCTTGATTTAATGAGAAACTCTTTCCTGTACCTGGTGCGCCAAAGATAATACGATTTTGCGTATATTCAGATCTATATCCGCTCTCAAATTTAATTGTACTTTCAGTTAATTCTGATGAGGCATCTTGGTTAATCACAAATTGATAATTAACCTGAAGTTTTAGCTTAATTTTCTTTTCATCGGTATTTTTTACAAACAACAAATCTGTTAACTTCGGCACTACCATTTTTCTAAATGTCTTTTTGAAAATATCTTCATTTGCTCGTACATAATAACGACTTGAATCCACAAATTTTTCCAAATGAATTACAAGTTGGGTATTATCCACAGAGGAAACAAACGAGTATAACTCATTCCATTTATCCATATTCGCATCTTTATAATGATTTATGGTTTGAAACACATACTCCATTTTTACTTGTTGCAAATATTCTTGAAGGTTTTCTTTTACAAAACAAAATGTATAGCCATTTTCAAATTCAAAAAATGCGTCTATTTCAGACTCCTTACTTTTGGGACCAACGAAAAGTTTAGCTTCTCCTGCCCCTTTATCCGTAAGTAGTTTCATATCGCCAAATACAAAACTTGATGGAACTGCTTTTACAACATATGTTTCTGTTGCCATCTACAACGCCTCCTTACTTTATAAATTCATCGCCTGTAGATTTAATAATCTGATTCATAATCGCAATTAATACATCTACAACAATTGAATTTCCTGCTTGCTGATACATTGAAGTATCAGATACAACAATTTTGAAACTATCGCAGAACCCCATTAATCTTAGACATTCTCTAGGAGTTAGTTTTCTTAATCTTCCATTCGTATGGACATAATTATCAACTCCTGCACGATGCATTTTATGCATTGTTGTCAAAAGAGGTCTTGCAACTTCTAAATCAGTTTGAGGACGAGAATAGAAATTCTTTGTTCCCGTTGCCATAACATACTTTTCAACTTTTTCAGAAAGAAAATACTTTTCTAAGTTTTCCATGGTTCTTTCCATATTCTTGTTTTCTTCAACAAAAACGAAATCACCATGCCAGTTGAACTGCTGATTTTTCTTTTGGCAAAGAGCAACCTCTCCATCAATCTGCGTATATCTCTTTGTTAGATTCTTCTCGCTTGTGACAAACTCAACACCCTTCTTAGGCAAATAATATGCACCTGACACATTGTCCAACAGAAAATCCTGCATTTTCTTTTCAAGCTTAATAGGGGCGGGGAATTCAAAGGCATTTTTAAGAACCATATCTGATCTGAAACCTACCACGAACATTCGCTCCCTATTTTGAGGAATCCCATAATCTCTCGCATTCAAAACAGAAGGTTTTCCATTAAAAGTGTAAAACACTTTATAGCCGAGAGAACTGAACACTTCTTTCATTGTTTCCCATGTTCGCCCTTCGTCATTGCTCAAAATCGCTTTAACATTCTCGTAAATAAATACTTTGGGTTGAATTTCTTTAATTAAGCGAGCATATTCATAGAAGAGTGTTCCTCTAGTATCCTCTAATCCTCTTTGTTTTCCCACCAAAGAAAATGACTGACATGGACTACCACCAACAAAAAGATCCACCTGGTCTTTGTATTGGTTACCATCCAAAAATGCTACATTCCAATGAAAATGCTGGTCATCTAATTTGTAGTTAGCCATATAGCTCTGTTTAACCTTATTTTGGTTTTCTTTCCCTGCATAAAGATTATCAACATATTTCTTTCTTTCTTCATACGAATCCAATTGGCTCAGTTCATTATTAGTTCTTAAATAAAAAAGCTTGTCATAAAGCATCTGCAATCTTTCTGATATATCTCTACCACTTTTCGCAATACGCTTAAGCCCTTTATACTCCTTGACAACAGCCTCCAAAATTTCGGAATTATATTCCATGCCATCCTCTTCAAGGGTCAAATATAAGCGAATTAAATAAAATAATCTCGCTTCTTTTTTTGATGAAATCGCACTCAAAATACCCTTTAATTCTTGGTATTTCTTTTTCTTCGAGGCTGTACTAACACTAATTGCAGAATCAATTAATTCTCTCGATTCTTCAACCGCTTTATTTAATACCTCTTCACTTGTAATAACCAATTTATCAAGTAAACTTGTATATTCTTTTTCGACAGCATTAATCATCACGTCCAACTGCGATGCATAATCAATGTTCTCTTCATCTTTAATCTGTCCACTAACTTTTTTTACAATTTCCTTTAATTCTTTAAGTTCTTTTTCCATCGAATCAATATCGATACTTACTTTAGGAAGTTCCAATTCTACGTCACCATTATCACATGCAAAAACAATCTCATGTTCTAACTGCATTCTATCCAATGCGTGTTCAATTGCTCCAATTCCGCTAAACACGGTTGCTAACTTTATCATCTTATTACCATTCTCCTAAATTTTTAGTCTATCGCACTTTTTCCGCTTTTTACCCACGCATCAAGTTCAGAAAGCTTAAATTTCCATTGCTTACCTATCTTATGTGCCGGAATACTTTTATCTTTTCTTAGCCATCCACGAACAGTTCCAGGTTTCACACCTAAATACTCCGCTGCTTCATCTATGCTAATCCATTTTTCATGATTATCATTCATCTTGATACCTCTCTATATAATTACGCAATGATACTCAAACAGTATAGCACTCAATTATTAATTTTTCAATTTATTTGTTGCTATTTGTTGTTATTTGTTATTATTTATACTTGTTTATTTCCCAGGATATTTTATTTAAATATTTTTGTATGGTCAACCCATACTCAATGTTTCCGTATGGTCAACCCTGCAAGTCTGCCAATTTATCAGCTCCCTAAACGCAAAAATCCGAGAGCCTGGATTAACGTCCAAGTCCTCAGAAAAGCCTTATTTTTCAAGCATTTTAACACTTTTACTTATGTACTTTAGTCAACAATACCACGCTCTCCACATGTGCTGTATGAGGGAACATATCTACTGGCTGTATTTCCACTGTTTTATAACCATTTTCCTCCAAAATAGCTAAATCTCTAGCTAATGTACTTGGATTACAACTTACATATACTATTCTTTTAGCATCTATATTTGTTATTGCATCTAATAACTTCTTATCACAGCCTTTTCTTGGTGGATCCACTACAACTACATCAGCTTTAATACCTTTATTAATTAAATCAGGTATAACTACTTCTGATTCACCTACATAGAAATGTGCATTATCCACATTGTTTTCCACAGCATTTATCTTAGCATTTTCAATTGCTTGTGGAATAATTTCTACTCCATAAACTTCTTTTGCTTTCTGTGATAAAAATAATGTAATGCTTCCTGTCCCACAATAAGCATCAAATACTGTTTCATTTCCACTTAAATCTGCATATTCTAAAGTCTTTCCATATAATACTTCTGTTTGGATAGGATTAACTTGGAAGAATGATAATGGTGATATATTGTACTTAAACTCTCCTATATAATCACATATAGTATCACTTCCCCAAAGAGCTTTAGATTCTAACCCTAATATTACATTCGTTGGCTTAGAATTTATATTTTAAATAATAC
>ERZ1034962.759-NODE-759-length-12938-cov-9.108360_pt1 | contig 12938 bp, 10 predicted proteins | sample MGYA00520696_ERZ1034962 | MGnify/ENA primary metagenome ERZ1034962 (study PRJEB33766, sample SAMN09781770) | gut metagenome | biome: gut microbiome | host: Homo sapiens | place: Madagascar | study: EMG produced TPA metagenomics assembly of the PRJNA485056 data set...
TTATATGTAAATTAATAATTAATAACAATAAAAATAGAAATGCAAAACAAAGGAATTGTAATTTGTGTTGCCGTCTTGTTGACGCTTGCAAGCATCTTCTATCTGTCATTCTCGTTTGCTACGAGATATTATGACAGTAAGGCTGCAGAGTTGAAAGACCCCATTGCACAGCAGAATTATAAAGATTCTGTGAAGTATCTTGGTGTCTACTCTTATCAGAACTGCTTGGAAACTCAGATTGGTCTCGGACTTGACCTTAAGGGCGGTATGAATGTAATCCTTGAGATTTCTGTACCTGATGTACTTGAAAACCTTGCCGATCATAAGACCGATGCAGGCTTTACAAATGCCATGAAGGAAGCCAGAGCTCAGGAAGAAGCTAACGGTGGTGACTTTGTGTCACTTTTTATTAACGCTTATCACAAGAGCGCACCAGGTCATAAACTTGCAGAAGTGTTCGCTACCCAGCAGTTGCAGGGTAAGGTTTCTCCTCAGAGCAGCGATGCGGAGGTAGAAAAGGCTATCCGCGCTTCTGTACAGGATGCTATCGACAACTCTTTCAATGTCGTACGCACTCGTATCGACAAGTTTGGTGTTGTTCAGCCTAATATTCAGAAACTGGAAGGTCAGCAGGGCCGTATCATGGTAGAGATGCCTGGTATCAGCCAGCCAGAGCGTATGCGTAAGATGCTTCAGGGTAGTGCCAACCTCGAGTTCTGGGAGACATACAATTCTGATGAGATCGCTCCTTATCTGCAGCAGCTCGACACTCGTATCGCTAATGGCGATAATGGTGAGGAGAAGACTGATACAGTAGCAGCAGATTCTGCTGCAGCCAAGAAAGCCGTAGCCAAGGCAGAGCCTAAGAAGGCAGAAGGCAAGTTCTCTATCAAGAAGAAGGACGATGCTGCTGCTAAGGTAGGCGAGGATGCACAGAATGCAGCTGCCATCAAGGCTCATCCATTGCTGGCTCGTCTGCAACTCGCTGGCGGTTTGAGTACTGTAGGTTATGCCAGTGTCCGCGATACTGCTGCTATCAACAAGATTATCTACTCAGCCGTAGCTAAGCGTGTTTTGCCATCTGACTTGCGTCTGCTTTGGAGTGCTAAACCTGCTGATCATCTGAATGTAAAGAATATCTATGAGCTTCATGCCTTGAAGGTGACTACCACTACAGGTCGTGCTCCATTGGAGGGTGATGTAATCACAGACGCCAAGGACGAGTTCGACCAGATGGGTTCTCCTGTTGTCAGCATGAAGATGAATACTGAGGGTGCACGCAAGTGGGCTCAGATGACCAAGGCCAACGTGGGCAAGGCTATTGCCATTGTGTTGGATGGTGTAGTTTATTCTGCTCCTCGTGTTAATGGCGAGATTGATGGTGGTAGCTCACAGATCTCTGGTAACTTTACTATCGAGGATACCAAGGACTTGGCCAACACATTGAAGTCTGGTCGTATGCCAGCTCCTGCACGTATCGTTCAGGAAGAGGTAGTTGGTCCTACTCTTGGTGCTCAGTCTATCCAGATGGGTATCATCTCATTCGTTGTGGCTTTCGTACTCTTGATGGTTTATATGGTTGTTATGTACAACATTGTACCTGGTATGATGGCTAACTTGGCATTGCTCGTCAATGTATTCTTCACGCTTGGTATTCTGACGTCGTTCCAGGCAGCCTTGACGTTGCCAGGTCTTGCCGGTATGGTGCTTTCTTTGGGTACTGCGGTGGATGCCAACGTGCTTATTTATGAACGTATCAAGGAAGAGCTTCGTTCTGGCAAGGGTATGAAGCAGGCTGTTGCCGCAGGTTATGGTAACGCTTTCTCTGCCATCTTCGACTCTAACTTGACTTCTTTGATCACAGGTGTTATCCTGTTGGTTACAGGTACAGGTCCTATCCGTGGTTTCGCCACTACCTGGATTATCGGTATCATCGTATCTTTCTTCACTGCTGTGTTCTTGACTCGTCTGGTTTACGATTACAAGTTGAACCACGACAAGTGGATGCACTGCAAGTTTGACACTGCCGTTTCTCACAACCTGATGCAGGGCAAGAAGTACAAGTTCATGTCTATGTACAAGATTACCTTTACCGTAGCTATCATTGCTGCAGTAGTATTTATCAGCAGTTTCTTTGTACGTGGATTGAGCAAGAGTATCGACTTTACAGGTGGTCGCAACTATGTGGTTCAGTTCGAGAGCCCAGTTGAGCCAGAGGAGATCCGTACAGTACTTGGTGATGCTTTCGTCAATGCTGATGGAACTAAGGCTAATACAAGTGCCATTGCTATCGGAACAGATGGTAAGACAATCCGTGTGTCTACCAACTATATGATTGAGAGCAACAACCCAGCAGTCGACGATCAGGCAGAGACTATTCTCTACAACTCTTTGAAGAAGGCTGGTTTGGTTTCTCAGGAAAATGTTGATGCATTCAAGAATCCAGATGTTCGTCAGGGTGGTTCTATTATCAGTAGTACTAAGGTCGGTCCTTCAGTAGCCAAGGATATCACTATGGGCGCTATCTATAGTGTGCTCTTCGCTTTGATTGCTATCTTCCTTTACATCCTGCTTCGTTTCCGCAACGTAGCCTTCTCTTTGGGTTCTACCATCGCTTTGGCATTCGACGCCTTGACTGTTGTTGGTTTCTATTCTCTCTTGTGGGGTCTCGTTCCATTCTCATTGGAGATTGACCAGACCTTCATCGGTGCTATCCTGACTGTGGTAGGTTACTCTATCAATGATAAGGTGGTTGTATTCGACCGTATCCGTGAGAACCTGAAGCTTCATCCTAAGGGTAATCGTCAGCAGATCTTCAATGCTTCTGTCAACGAGACCTTGGCACGTACCATCAATACTTCTGTTTCTACATTGCTCGTGTTGCTCTGCATCTTCATCCTTGGTGGTGACAGCATCCGCAGCTTCTCATTCGCAATGATTCTGGGTGTTGTATTCGGTACATTGTCTTCTATCTTCATCGCTTCACCTTTGGCTTACCTCGTTTTGGGTCGTAAGATCAAGGCTGAGCCTGCTGAGGAAGTTGCAGCTGTTGAGGCTAAATAATCAATGAATCTGATTCCCTGTCCGAGTCCTTCGGACGGGGGAAAGATATAAAACAACAAAAGGTCGCATCCATCAAGGAGCGACCTTTTATTGTTTGTCAGTGATTCCACCGAGAATCGAACTCGGATCAAAGGTTTAGGAAACCTCCGTTCTATCCATTAAACTATGGAACCCCTGTAGAATATATTTTGCAAAGCCATTGGCAGAGTACGCAAAGAATGATTCTCTGTAGTACTGCGTGCAACTTTGCTTCTGCAAAGATACATCAAAAAAATGACTTTCCGAAATAAAAGCCCTTATTTTTTATCACTCCCTCCGTTTTACCCTATTATAATAATGTGTTGTCTATGTTTTTAGCCTTACTTTTATCCAGTTTACTCACTTTTGTAGAGCTGAATTGCGAGAATCTGTTTGATACACGTCACGATTCCCTCAAGAATGACATGGAGTTTACTCCTGAAGGCAGCTATCATTGGACTCGTACCCGGTATTGGCGTAAACTGAACAATCTGGCAAAGGAACTGGTAGCTTTGGGCGAGAAGGGAAATAAAGAATGGGAAATCCCCGATTTGGTGGCTCTGTGTGAGGTGGAGAACGATACGGTGATGACCGACCTCACCAAGCGCTCGCTTCTTCGTCTTGCCGGTTATGAATATCTGATGACTTCTTCGCCCGATGAGAGAGGTATAGATGTGGCTCTGATGTATCTTCCTTCTTCTTTCTGCCCTTTGCGTTCTTATCCCATACGTATCAAGTCTTTGGCTGGGATGCGCCCTACACGCGATATTTTGTACGTCAGTGGGCTTCTTCTGGGTGGTGATACCCTGCATGTGTTTGTTGTACATGCTCCCAGTCGTAGGGGAGGAGAGACGGTTTCTCGTCCTTTTCGTATGCAGGTTGCCAAGCAGTTGAACGAGGCGGTGGATTCTATCTATACCTTGAGTAAGGAGGCAAGTATCATCGTGGCAGGAGATTTTAATGACTATTCCGACTCACCTGCATTGTTGTCTTTGCGTGCTGGCTCCCGGCTAACGGAGGTTTCGCAGCAAGCAACGGGCAGACATGGTGCAAAGGCCACATATCGTTGGCATGGTGAATGGCGCAGTCTCGATCATATACTTTGCAGTCCTCCTGTGGCAAGATGCTCTGTTGAGTGTTATGTGGGTGATTTGCCCTTCCTGATGGAAGAGGATGAGCGTTATGGTGGCTATCATCCTAAACGTACTTACTTGGGACCTCGTTACCTGGGAGGCTATAGTGACCATCTGCCACTTGTCTTTCGCTTTGAGCGTAAAGATGATTGAGTGCGATTGGAATCTTGAAGACTTCATGGATCTGTGTATTTGTAAATAGCTTAGTCTTTGATGCTATATAAAAATGTGTATAGGCTATGATGAAACACAATCTTTCTAATGGAGTGCCGTGGGTGTTGTAAAGTGTACTGCTTTAATAGGAAGATTGATTTGTGTGGGTTGTATATAAACGAAGAAAGTTACCTGAAAATTCAGATAACTTCCTTGTTTCTCCTAAGAATAATTTCTTAATATTATATATGTATAAGTAAAAGATGATGAAATGCGTTTCACAACGTCGTTTTTGTTTTCTGATGCAAAGATATGAAATAGTTATCTTTAGATGGGGTAAAAACAGTTTTTGTAGGCGTAATAATTGTTTTGTTACTCCATTTAGCCAGTAAATGCCTTTATTTATGGTGGCTTTAATAGCTTTTTGACTCTTTTAGTTGATTCCTTATGATATGGGTGCAATATTATGAGTGTGTTTGCGTTTTAGATAATATATATAAGGAGTATTCATGATTTATTAATGGAATATATAAGTGTTTATGAGAAGAAATATTTTATCACTTGTCTGCTTGTTGGCTCTTTCTTTAGGGGCAATGGCGCAGACAGTAGAGAGTGAGGTCGGCAGGTTTTCTGTCATCCCTCGTGTAGGTGTGGCGCTTGCCAACTGGAGCAATAACCGCATTTATTATGCTTCAGGTGAAGATAAGGCTTCTTTGAAGTCAAGTTTCCAGGCTGGTTTTATGGGTGGTGTCGATGTGGAGTATCGTGCTACCAAGGAGATTGGCGTCAGTTTAGGAGCTTATTATGCCAAGCAGGGCTTCCGCTTCTCCAGTTATGAGGCTACTATTGATGCTGAAAGAAGGAAGTATCAGGGCATTTCCGACTATCACACCAATCTGCATTATCTCAATGTACCTTTGATGGTGAAGGGTTATGTTACCCGTCAGTTGGCATTTATGGTTGGCGTACAGGCAGGTTTCCTGCTCAACGATCCTAAGTATGAGTTTACCTCCATTGATATAGAGAGGGACCAATATGGTGGTGCTACCTATGACAATTCGCAGAAGGTGTCAGATTACTGGCCTGCCAAAAAGGTGGATGTCTCTCTGCCTATAGGCTTGTCTTATGAGTATATGGGGGTAGTGCTCGATGCCCGTTACAACTTGGGACTTACTAATGTTGACGATTCTCCTGGTCATGATGACAGTTGTAAGAATCGTGTGTTTACATTCTCTGTGGGTTATCGTTTTGCACTTTGATAACATAGCAAAATCCGCATTCAGAAGAGTTTTCTATCTCTCTCCGAATGCGGATTTCTTATTTAATGCAGTATCGCTGTCTTCTTGAAGCAGATATTGCGGGTTGTATTATCCGTAGATTACCTTTCCGTTCTCGTCCTCGTAAGGAGTCAGGTCCTTTGCATACTGGTTCATGGCGCGAAGGCTCATACCCATAGACGAGAAACCACCATCGTGGAAGAGGTTCTGCATGGTTACCTTGCGGGTGAAGTCAGAGAACATCATTACGCAGTAGTTTGCGCAATCCTCTGCAACGGCATTGCCCAGTGGCGACATTTTGTCGGCAAAGTCCATCATGTTGTCAATATCCTTGATACCCTTACCAGCGGTAGTGGCTGTAGGACTCTGTGAGATGGTGTTGATACGCACGTGCTTCTCGCGACCGTAGATGTATCCGAAGCTACGTGCGATGCTCTCCAGCATACTCTTGGCATCAGCCATGTCGTTGTAACCGAAGAATGTGCGTTGAGAAGCCACATAAGTAAGGGCAACTACAGAACCCCACTCATTGATGGCGTCCAACTTCTTGGCTACCTGCAGCATCTTGTGGAAAGAGATGGCAGAAATATCGAGAGTCTTGTTCAGGAAATTGTAGTCGAGATCATCGTAAGTGCGATGCTTGCGCACGTTAGGGCTCATGGCTACAGAGTGGAGAACGAAGTCAATCTTGCCACCCAATTTCTCCTGTGCTTCTGTGAAAACCTTTTCCAAGTCTTCTACGCTTGTCGCATCAGCTGCGATGATAGGAGCGTTGATTTGTTCTGCGAGTTTGTCGAGTGTACCCATTCTCAGGGCCATTGCTGTGTTACTCAGTGCGATGGTGGCACCTTCTTCAGCAGCCTTAACGGCTACTTTCCAAGCGATTGATTCCTCATTGAGGGCACCGAAGATGATGCCACGCTTGCCTTTTAACAAATTGTGAGTCATTGTTATCTTAATACTTTTGTTTATAATAACGGCACGATATCTTATATATATAATAAGGTGTAAACTTCTCTCGCTTACCATCTTTGCCGTTGAAATCGGGTGCAAAGGAACGCTTTTTTTTTTATATGAGCAAACTTTTTGATGAAAAAGATAGCCGTTTGTGCACAAACCCTATCAAACTGTGCATGTTTTTGGCCCAAAAAGCGAGATGTATGAAGGGTTCTTCCTGTTTTTGTTGTTTGTCCTCATGGCTTTCTTCAGTATTCCCTTCTCTGCCTTCTATAACTTCTGAACTTGCGAAAGCTCAATTCTTTACATTTCCCAAAATCTTTTTATCAAGAGTCCTTCTGTCTCTTTGGCTACGTCGTAGGGGATGGCTGGCAGACAGTCGGGCAGGGTGAAGTTGTCGGTTTCTGTCCTGTCTTTCATTTCTGTCTGTGCTTGCTCCTTGGTCAAGGCTTTCACGCCGGTTACCACAAAGTCGTTCATCTCCTCTGTTTCTATTGCGCTCTTGCCAGGCAATGGTGTATTGTCGTAGTTCCATATCTTTCTGAATGATACGAGCGAGCTCCAGGCCTCCTTTTTATCAGAGAAGGTCCAGTCGCATACATCGGTCTTTATTTTGAGCAGCGGATTGGTGTTTTTTCTGTATTGTGTGTTGTCTATGATGTGCCTGTACAGGTTCTTCTGGTGTGTGTCTATGTACATGATGGCTTTGTCGCTCTGCGTACCTTTGAAGTGTGAGCTATAGAATGTTGTGTCCCCCTTTATGCTGTTTATGGTATCGCGCTTCACATATTTGATGCGTGACATGTCGAACGATCTGGCTTCGCTGAGGATGGAAATATTGAAGTTGATGAGCTTTCTGAGTCCGCTTCGCTCGTATTGCCGGCAGGCACGCACTCTGCGTTTTGTCTTCCCGTTTTCCAGGTTGATGTAGAAGTCCATGATGCCCTCCCGGTATAGGATGGTCTTGCCATTGTTGCGGCAGATGTCCCGAAAGACTCCGGTAAGTTTTATGTAGTCGGTCTTGTTTGCTGTCACTTCGGGCAGCGCATAAACCTTTTGCTTCAGCAGAACATCTCCTTTGACGGTCGAAGCGTCTATCGTTTTCGACTCATACGCCACGTTGCTGATGGTGATCATTCCGCTCTGTGGTTCTATGTTCCCCTTTGAGTCGCTGATGCACAGCAGGTGGTTGTCGCTGCTGAAGATGTAAGCGCCAGCAACGGGCTTCCCGTCTTGTTCGTCCACGATTCTTATCTGTGCACATACTGGCATCCGACAGATGCAGAGCAGCATGGCGATTGTAGAGATGATTCTATTTAAATGTATATTACGCTTTATTTCCATACGATTTGATATTTTTGTGATTTTTCCGCTTTTAGCTAATATAGAGCGGTACGCCGATGATATGGTAAAGGCTCTATACCTTATATTAAAAATATAGATATAGAGCCTTTGCAATATAGGGGCGAAAGTACTTTTATGTTTGTCTTTATCCCACCTGGCTTCCTGGCTTCACCTTGCCCAGGAGAGAGGTGACGTTGAGGCTTCCGTCGAAGTTGACAGCCGAGAGAATCATGCCCTGACTCTCTATGCCCATCATCTTGCGTGGAGCAAAGTTGGCAACGAAGAGCACGTCCTTGCCGATGAGGTCTTCTGGCTCATAATAAGCTGCGATGCCTGAGCAGATGGTGCGCTCGGTGCCTGTACCGTCATCGATGGTGAACTTGAGGAGCTTCTTCGACTTCTTTACCTTTTCGCAGTTCAGGATGTGTCCTACGCGTATGTCGAGTTTCTCGAAGTCTTCGAAACTTACTTCTGGCTTGACAGGCTCTGCCTTATAGGAAGCCTCCTCGTTGGCCTTCTTGGTGTCGGCAAGTTTCTGGAGCTGCTTCTCTATCACCTCGTCTTCTATCTTCTCGAAGAGGAGCTCTGGCTCGCCCAACTGGTCGCCAGCCTTCAGCAGGTCGGTGCTTCCGAGCTGTGTCCATTCGAAGTTTGGCATATTGATCATCTTGCGGAGCTTCTCAGAAGAGAATGGCAGGAATGGCTCAAAGGCGATGGCGAGGTTGGCAACCAACTGGAGTGAGATGTTCAGAATGGTCTCTACTCGTTTAGGGTCGGTCTTCCATACCTTCCAAGGCTCGCATTCGGTGATATACTTGTTGCCGATTCGTGCCAGGTTCATGGCTTCCTTCTGTGCCTCGCGGAACTTGAACACGTCGAGGAACTGCTCTACCTTCTCCTTTACGTCCTTGAATTCTGCAATGGCTTTCTTGTCCACTTCCTGAAGTTCGCCACAGGCAGGAACCACGCCATTCCAGTATTTCTTGGTAAGTTGCAGGGCGCGGTTGACGAAGTTTCCATATACGGCTACCAACTCAGAGTTGTTGCGCTCCTGGAAGTCTTTCCATGTAAAGTTGTTGTCCTTGGTCTCAGGTGCATTGGCTGTCAGTACATAGCGCAATACATCCTGCTTGCCTGGCAAGTCTACGAGATATTCATGCAACCATACAGCCCAGTTGCGCGAGGTGGAAATCTTGTCATCCTCGAGGTTCAGGAACTCATTGGCTGGCACATTGTCTGGCAGAATATAGTCGCCGTGAGCCTTCAGCATGGTAGGGAATATGATGCAGTGGAATACGATGTTGTCCTTACCGATGAAGTGTACGAGGCGAGTCTCTGGATCCTGCCACCACTTCTGCCATGTGCCCCATTTCTCGGGATGTGCATCACAAAGTTCCTTGGTGTTGGAGATATATCCGATAGGTGCGTCGAACCATACGTAGAGCACCTTGCCTTCAGCTCCCTCTACCGGAACAGGAATACCCCAGTCGAGGTCGCGTGTCATCGCACGTGGCTGAAGGTCCATGTCGAGCCAGCTCTTGCATTGACCGTAAACATTGGAGCGCCATTCTTTGTGTCCTTCCAGAATCCATTTCTTCAGCCAGTCCTGATATTTTCCTAAAGGCAGATACCAGTTCTTGGTAGGCTTCTTTACCAGACCGTGGCCTGGGTTGTTCTTGTTGGTAGGGTTGATAAGTTCCTCTGGTGAGAGGGTTGCGCCACACTTCTCGCACTGGTCGCCATAAGCTCCCTCTGCACCGCATCGAGGACATGTGCCCACGATATTACGGTCGGTAAGGAACTCGCCGGTAACCTCATCGCAGAACTGCTCCTCTACCTTTTCCTCTAAGACGCCCTTGTCATAGAGTGTGCGGAAGAAATCGGAAGCAAACTTATTGTGAGTAGGTGAAGTGGTACGGCTGTATACATCAAAAGAGATTCCGAAATCCTCGAAGCTCTTCTTGATAAGGTTGTGGTAACGGTCAACCACCTCCTGTACGGTGATGCCTTCTTTTTTAGCTCGGATGGTTACGGGAACTCCGTGCTCATCACTTCCGCCGATGAAGACCACGTCTTGCTTCTTGAGTCTGAGATAGCGTACATAGATGTCGGCAGGTACGTAAACTCCAGCCAAGTGTCCAATATGTACACCACCATTAGCATAAGGCAAGGCTGCCGTCACGGTGGTACGTTTAATATTCTTTTGTTCCATATTAGCTAATATATTTTTGTTATTTGGCTGCAAAATTACAAAAAAATACTGTAATTAGTAGGATATATTTGCTTTTTTCTTTAGCTAATTGGTCGTTGATACATGAAAAAGTAACACCCCGGCACCCCTATAGCCATGAGTAATTACTTTAATACTATACAAATTGTTTTTTGTTCGATATGAAATTGTTCTGACTCTTGTGAAAAATCTATGTTCTAAAGTTTAGAACATAAGTTCGATACTTTAGAACACAAGTTCCAAACTTTAGAACATAAGTTCGATAGTTTAGAACATAGATTTTTGTAGGCTTGAGAAAGTTTAGTTACATAAAAAAAACTTCATTCCATGTACGGAACGAAGTTTTCTGTTATTATCGTGGAACTTTATTCTGTGGTTTACTTGACAAAGATTTTAGTTTTCTTGTCTTTTGATGTTAGGATGTAGAGTCCACTCGACGGAGCTTCGATGACGTCGCTCGTGCTTTGTGACACCAGTGTGCCGCTGAGTGAGTAGAGGGCAAGTCCTTGCGCACCTGCTACATGTATGTTACGGCCCGTAACAATGATGCTTCCTCTTGCGTCGTCGATGCCACTCTCAATGCCGTTTACTACGTCTATTTTTCCATATTGATAGATGTATTTAGAGGTCTTACCATAGATGTCTGTTATTTGCTCCGATATCAGGTTGCCCTCGTCGTCGTATGTATAGAGTGTAGCCGCATGTTCGCTATGTGATGCATCGGTTTTGGTTTCGGTGTTGAATGGTTTGACGATAGTGCCATTCTCGGCGCTCATCGACTGGCAATAGGTGCATACCAACTCAGAGAGAGGCATTGTCGAAACGGGGTGGTATCAACTCGTGTGAGAGGCGACGCACATTGTTTCCTACATTTTTGAGCAGGCGTACTGCAGCTTTCTTGTCGGTCTGCATCATGATGTTGACGGCGAGGATGTCGTTGCATACGCCGTCGTGCAGTTCCTTGGCAAGTGAAAAGTTAATGGAAAGTATCCTTTTTCTGTAATTTGGGGTTCCAACTACTGAAAACCATGGGGGTGAGGCTATGTGTCTCTACATTCGCTTACGACAAGACCTGTATACAAGTAATGAGCTTTAGGGTCTGATTCAGATACAGACATGGCTTCTTTAAGACGCCCCCATATTGTATTTATCAAGGATGCGTCATTCTGCTTACACAGTTCCCTAAGAATGAATGTTTTCCAATCATCCAAATTGTATTTGTATTCAGATTTGTCCATGTTAATTATATATTTAGAAGTTTCGCTTTTTGAGCATTAAACTCCTCTTCTGACAAGATACCTGCGTCTTTAAGTTTTGCAAGTTTTGTGAGTTCATCAGCTACACTGGTTGACGAAACTGGCTGCATAACAGGAGCAATCTTCTGTTGAGCAACTTTTTTGTCAACCATATCAAGGATGATTGCAAAAATGTCTTTGATGCCAGTAACTTCCTTCATCAATCCTTCATAAAGCATTCGATCTGCGTCTTTTTTTGTTTCCAACAAGCTACCATCAGGACCTGCTTCGTAGATTTTAAGAATAATAGTCGAATCAGATGTACTCTTCAGCAGAATCTTGATAGACATAATTCTGATTTCTTTGTTATGTGTAGCCTTAGCAGTATTTCCACCAACGATGGCACCAACACCACCGAACAGCAATCCGCCAACAACTGCACCACCTACTGACTTGTTGTACACATCACTACCATTTTCTTCATATGATATGCTTACGATGTCACTGTACCTAAGAACATGAATCTTAGCAGGAGTCACAATTGTTACAAATTCATTCTTATCGTCTGTAATGAAGGCATAATCATTGAAATGTTTCAATGTTGGTTTAGAATCAGTCACAGTAACTCCTAACTTAGATAGTTCCTCGTTTATATTGGCTTGTCCCAACATCACGTTTCCGTTGTTACTCTTTGCTCTGATTACTTTATTACTTGTTGAATCAAGCGCAACAATGTGATTATCTGTTTGTACAGCACTTGCTTTAACAAAGCCATCAACAACTTTTTGATTTGTTCCACTAGTTGTAGTAGCACAAACGGTTACTTTCTTAGCCGAAGAATCAAAATATAGCTTCAAGTCGCCATTTCCGAAACTACTATCGTGAGAGATAGTCTTTCCAAAACTCTCTTGTTGATCCATTCTTGCACTTTCATTTGATGCCTTATTCGCAGCAATTATCGTCATGATAATTCCTACTATAACACCAATACCCGGAACCCATGCGAGAGGATTTCCTGAAGGGTCAGTCTGGTATGTAAAAACAGCCATGACTGCAAATAGAATGGTTAGGGCTATTGAGCCACCTACACCTAAATCGTTTTGTCTCTTCATTTTAATTGATTTTATTGATTATTACTTTATTGAATTAACGAATATAATTAGTGGTACGATATAACAAATAAGGTCGTATATATCAAATGTGCCAGGGCACCATCCAACTAACTGCATAAATTCAAGCACTATTGCAGATATAGGTAATGGTAGAGCAAGCATCAATCTAACCTTTCGTGTATGAAATCTTGTTGATATATACATCATCATTAAATATGACGCAGCCCACAACCCCGCAGGTAAACTATTCACAAAGAAGGATGGTAATTGAAGCAATGATGCATTCGAACGAGCAATGTCGATTAACGGAGTTATTCCCAGACAGTCTGTTACCTTAAATAATAAGATATTTTCTATTCTAGAAAGTACGTATTTTTTATAAGTAATTGAGAATGAGATAAGTTTTTATCTCATAA
>ERZ1034962.761-NODE-761-length-12901-cov-5.850615_pt1 | contig 12901 bp, 17 predicted proteins | sample MGYA00520696_ERZ1034962 | MGnify/ENA primary metagenome ERZ1034962 (study PRJEB33766, sample SAMN09781770) | gut metagenome | biome: gut microbiome | host: Homo sapiens | place: Madagascar | study: EMG produced TPA metagenomics assembly of the PRJNA485056 data set...
GTTTTTGATAGCAGCGCCCCGCCCCTTTCGGGGCACGTCCATCATAGCATGAACGCAGCGCCTTGTCAATTTCCGCCAAACGGCGGATTTTTTATGCCTGTTCCTGCCAACCAGCCGGATATGCTGTGGGTGAATACACGTTCGCGTCAATCAGGCTGATGTAATGCTTGCCGTTGAAGGTGATCTTGTCGCCCTTCTTGTAGGCGTCGTGCGCACCAGTAGGCTGCACGAATTCCGGCCATTCATCCAGCGAAACGACTACGAACAGCGCCGGTGTGATATCCGGCGTCCAGTCTGCCTGTGAGGTATGCGCCTGCACCACGCGATATAGCACATTCTTATATTGCAGCCGCTCATCAACCACATAAGCATGGCCTGTCACCCATTGAGGAAAGAGCTCCACCGCTTGCAGTGCATCTTCGTCGCTCAAATTGACAGAAGCTTTTTCAATGTATGGCCGCAGCGCCCTCGCCCGTTCTGTGTAGCCCATCATTCCGCCTCCCCAAGTAAAATTTTCGCCGCCAGTTCCGCGTCGGCTTTCTCTGCCCGCAGCGTTTCCGTCTCTGTCGGCCTGCCCATTTTGCACGTCACCGTGCCATCCCGGTTGTCCGTGATGCTCCCGGCCACAGAGTAATCCGAATTGTCAAATTCCGAAACCTGTTCCGTCGTCTCTCCGGTCGGCTGGCCGTTCTCATCCAACGCCGGCACATTTTCCCGCTGCACGATGCTCCATGCAGTGCCGTTTACAAACAGCGTCGCAGCCTCACTGTAGCCCATTGTCAGCGTAATTGCCTTGCTGTCCCGGCCATCCCATTCCCGGTCGCCCAGCTTTCCATTGATTTCCGCAGGATATTCCGTCCCGCCAATTTTCACATATGTCATTTCCATTTCTCCTTAAAAACAGAATGCAAAGGATACACCCAATCCGTAGTTAGATGCCTTATAGCTGCGATATCCGCCGCTGGAAACGGTGCAATAGGAATCCACATCCTCTGTACATGGTGAGCGCAGCCACCAGTCATATGCACTGCCGTTCACTTTCTTAATGCGGCTGTTTCCCGCAGCATAGTACGCATACTGCGCACCCTCGCCATCTGCCGAATACTGATTGCTTCCGAAAACTTCGCTCTCAGACAGCAAAAACAGCTTATCCGTCGCCCGCATGCCGTAGGTCGTTTTATTGGCCGCTCGAATCCCTGTCTGAATTTCATCCGGTAGCAGCTTCAAAATAGCCGGAAGGTGTGTTTGCCTCATCTGACAATTTTCCCAATAACGTCGATTGGAGGCCGGGACTTGCATGCTGTATTCCGTTTCATAGCAGTCATGCAGCTGGAACGTCAGCGGAGCAGCTGTCCCGTCCAGATATGCATCGTGGTTTTTCCCGATGATGTCCACGCGGTAGGAAAGGCCGTCGATGGCCATATCCTTGTAATCGCCGACCGCCCATGTGTCCGGAACTGCACCCGCATGGCAGGCCGCAATGATATCCGCCCATTCGTTATTCGCGAAAACCGGGTCGTACAGGGAGGCAAGTGCAATGTCATACCCCGTCCCATTTATCAGCGTCCGCCCCTTCTGAATGGCATACGCCGTCCCGTTAATGAGGCATTTCCCGGCTTTGACCTCATACGCCGTCCCGCCAATCAGCGTCTTGTGCGTTCCGCGTACTTCCGGCCCTGCCGTAAACGCGCCGCTTCCGGCATTCTGGTAGAACACACTGTTCACATCGTCCCACAGGCCGATTACGCCGGATGCATTCTTGCACGGAATGAAATTCCGCACCAGCGCCCCGCCCTTTTTGATCGTACAAGAATAGACCTTCGCACTGACCGGTGCAGAGGAATACCACGCATTTCCCTCCATGCCCAGCTTCAAAATGCCGAGCTTGACGTTGGACAAATTCTGCCCCGACCAATCGTGTGTAAACACCTGCGTATCGTTAACAAGAAGCGTCTCCTGTACAGAGGCAAATGTCACGCGCATCCTGTCCTTCGTGCCGTATGCCTTCGTGTTGCTGGCCGCGTAGATGCCGTATCCGCTTGTGCCCATGCCGACCTGCATATAGTAGTTGCCGCAGACGTAGGTTCCGGAGCTCGGCGGCGTGACTGTCCAAAGAATCTCAAACTCCACCGCATCCGTCTTCTCAAACGTCACCCCGGAATCCAAATACTGCGTCCCCGAACTTTGGATATATTCCAGCTCCGTATACCCGCCCGGTAAACTCATCTCATCACCGCCTTATCCATAAACCCACGCAATGGCACCATTCACTGCCGGCGTCACCTCCGCCGCGTTCAGGCTTTCTCCCCGCGCCATCAGCTTCGTATAATTCGTGTCCGCTGCATGCACATTCGTCGTCCGGTTCAATCTTGTGTTGATTGAAACATTATCCACATTCCCGAGGCCCACGTCAGACTTTGTCACCGTCTGCTTCGGATGCACATGATCGCATCTGGAATACGACACAAATGTCCCGGCAGCCGCAGTTCCCGGCGCTTTCGGAAGTATATTAGCTGCTCCCGGGATGGTGTTCGTGTAGCTCCCGATCACCCAGTAGTCAGCGATATCCCCTGTGCACATCGCCGTCACGCTGGATAATTCTTCCTCTGTATCTGTACCGCCCCTACACGCTGCAAATTTTGCGTAATCATTTCCGATGTCCACCAAATACAGAATCCAGCTGTTCCACTTTGCCTGCACGATCTTGCCGTTCTGATACGCCGCAAAGATCTCTGCAAATGACTTGTCAGCCGTTACGTCTGAATCATAGTATCCACCATCATAGTCAGGTGTCGTCAGCGTCACCAGAAATACTTCGACCAGTTCCGCCGCAGCCTGTGCGATCTCGTTCTTGTCCGCACTGGTGAAATAATCCGTGCCCTTGACCGGTGTATGACCGGCAGGGCCCTGCGGGCCGGTTGCGCCGGCGTCCCCCTTCGGCCCCTGCGGACCGGTCGCGCCTGCCGCGCCGGGTGCACCCTGCGGCCCCTGTGCGCCTTGCGGGCCTTTGATGTTCACCGAGGCCGGGTTGGTCTTCCCGCCGTCGTTCGTCCAGCTGAGCGTCCCGTCCGCTGATACGGACGGCGTGAACGTCGTGCCCGTCGCGCCGGGTGCGCCAGCCGCACCGGGGCTGCCGTCTTTGCCCGGCTCGCCCTTTTCCCCGGTGTCGCCCTTGTCGCCCTTCTCACCCTTCTCACCCTTCGCGCCCTGCAAGGGGCCGTTGTTGACCCACGCAGATGTCACGCCGTCGTAGATGTAAATGTCATAAGGCTCCGCCGTGCCCACGCCGTAAGCGTCGCCAGCCGTTGGATTCGTCACCGCAGCGGCCAGCGCCTGCGCCGTTGCGTAGTAGCCCGAGATGGTCAATCCCTTGCCGGGTTCGCCCTGAACGCCCTGCAAGCCCTGCGGACCTCTCGGCCCCGTCTCGCCCTGTGGGCCTGTCGCGCCCGTCTCGCCTTTGTCGCCCTTTTCTCCCTTGTCGCCTTTCTCTCCCTGTTTACCCTGAATACCTTGTTCGCCCTGCTTGCCCTGCGGGCCTTCCGGGCCAGTGGGGCCGATGGGGCCTTGCGCCTTGACGCCGGAATCGACCATTTTCCCTTCCCCGGCGCTCCACTGATACCAGTTTCCGTTCTCTCCGATATAGGCCATGTGTTCCGACGCTTCCTGCGATGCGCTGCTTGCGGCCTCCGCAGCCGCCTGTGCCGCCTCCGCCGCGTCTTTGGCCTCCTGTGCCTGTGCGATCGTCGAGGACACCAGCGCCCCTTGCAGCTCTTCCAGCGAGAGAACGTCATGCCATGTGCTCTCGTTCTGATACTTCCACTGGAGCTGCCCGGAAGTCTGGTCGAACCGGATGACGACCGGCTCGCCCGGGTCGCCCTTCAGCGACGCAAGCCATTCTTCCTCCGTGCCGGTGTAGCCATGCTTCACGGCGATCCCATACGCCGAGAAGTAGATCCCCAGCTCTTCCGGCTTTCCTCTGCGGTGCGTCCGGTTGTACCATGCCGCCCATTCCGTGATATGGGCGTTCGCAAGGTTCATCGAGTTTGTATACCGGTCATATTCTCCGTTGACGAAATCGATCATCGCCATCAGATAGACGTAATAGAGCTTGTCGTGCGGAGCCGTGACGATCATCTCGCTCGTCAGATCATCCGCGCCGTAGCGCACCGTGTCCTCCGGGGCGATCATCAATACTTCGGTCTGCACCTTGCCCTCCACTTCGTTGAGGAATTGCAGCAGCATCGAATCCGGATAGTGTGTCTCGTCCACCTGTTTCAGGTTCCGCGCCATCGTAATTGCGCTCTGTACGGTCAATTTCTTCCCTCCTTTGCAGAAAAACGGCGCAGAGAGCCTAAATACTCCCTACGCCGTGTCGTAGTGCCATTCGTGGTGGTTTCGCGGACGATATTAACGAAGTGCGCCGGATTTCTCGGCATACTGCCGCGCCTGACTTGCCATCAGTTCCGCCGTCCGCTCGTCCTGCCGCATCGAGCGGATCAGGATGTTATAGACGCCGCGCGGGATCATCACCTGTTTGCCGCGCTGGATCTGATAGCCCTTGCCGTTCCAGCCGACGAAAATGTCGTCCTTATATTTGTCGTTGTCCCGAAACGCGAAGAAGGGGACAAGCTCATTCATGCCCTGCGGTTTGTTTGCCATCATGTTCCTCCTTGTCTGTTACCCGCCCCCGAAGGGGCGGGCATGGTCTCAGTTTGCTGCGGATTCAAAGGTCGAGGCGGATTCAATGCGGATCATGTACTGCTCGACAAGGCGCTCCGCCGTCTTCGTCGCCTTCCAGCCAGCAGTCGCGCGCTGGTTCAGCGGGTCAGCCGTACCGGAAGAGCCGAGCTGCTTCACAATATGCTGGAGACCGCCGCCGGTCAGCTCCGTCACGCCGTATGCGTTGTCGCCGAGGATCAGCGTGGAATAGACGCTTCTGCCGCCCTTGCCGCCCTCGCCCGGCGAGATCACGGCGTTGTCCGCCGCGCTGGAAATGTTCTCCTTCAGCGTGATCTTCGTGGCCGTGTTGGAGACAACCTCGCACAGCGTGTCTCCGATCAGGATCATGCGGCCAGCAAGCGCGTTCGCGGCGACCGTGCCGCCGTCGAAGGTGACTTCCTTCGTCGCCGAGGAGATCGCACCGTTCACCAGCAGCGTCCGGCTGTCAGACGCAAGGTCTTCACCGGCAAAGATCTTCGCCTCGGTGCTCTCCACAAAGCGGACGCCCTCGATCTTGCCGATCTCGCCCTCATAGATGCCCTCCGGGTCGGAGTAGGTCTTCACGTTCACCCACTTCGGGTCGTTCATGAAGTCATAGGACACGTCCGGATGGATGATGCCGACGAAGTTGCCGTTGATGCGCTCCGCGTTCTGCACCTTCAGATAGCGGACGGCCTTGCGCACGTCGTCGATCGTCAGGTAGCAGTTCTCGCTTTCCGTCGCGCTGCCGCCGGTCAGCTCCGAGCGGTCTTTCTTGCCGCCGGAGTAGAGGACGTTCGTACCACCGGCGAGCACTTCGCGGGTGATGGTGTCCAGCGTCCGGCCAGCCTGAGAGGCCAGCAGCTTCGTCGCCTGCACGAGGTTGTTGTCGATCGCGGTCAGAAGCAGGATGTCAGCCAGCTCGACATAGTCGCCGTACTGCTCCACCTTCGCGGTCAGAACAGACATCGTGAGCTTCCGGCCATCCGGGGTCACACCTTCCTTGAGCGGCGTGAGCGCTTTCGGCAGCGGGTCATACTTGCGGAATTCGATGGTCTTGCCGCCGTTCTTCGGGATCGGGTGCTTCTGGCCGAACTGATCGTGCACCAGCTTCGGTTCCGTCAGGTCGATCAGATAGTCCGAATAGTAGGTTTTCATTTCGTCACTCAGACCGACGTCCGTCGTGACGTTCGTGTTGCCGTCGAACATTCTCAGGTCAAAGGCAACGAGTTCATAAAGATTTTTCATAATTCTCCTTTCTCGCGAAAGGGTCAGAATGTGATAATGTCCCCTCTCGCAGCTCTGCGGGCGATCTCCGCGCGATCCTTCTTGGTCAGCTTGGAAACATCGTCCTTGATGGTGAATGCGCTCTGCCGCGCCGTTCCGTTCTCCACAGGCCGGTTTCCACGGGCGCGAATGTTATCTGTCACATTCTTTTCCGTCCGTATGCTGGCCTGCTGCATCGCGCCGGACATGATCTCGTCGAAGTGCATCACCTTGTACGCATGCTCCACCGGCGTCCCGGCCTTGAGCATCGACATGAATGTCGGATTCTCCATCTCCACAGACAGGTCAAATTGCGGGAACTTCTGCTGAAGCACTTCCGCGTCCTGCATCCACTGCTGTACCTGCGCCTGTACCTGCTTCTGCCCTTCCTGTTCTTCCGCCGCCCGGCGGAACGCCTCGTTCTCGCGGCGCATCCGGACAAACTCGCGGTACTGCTGTTCGCTCATACCAGCTTCGTCGGCGGCTTCCGCCCAGTACGCATGATCGCTGTCAATGGCTTTGAGAAGGTCTTTCGCGTCCTCCACGCCGTAGCGTTCCCGGAGCGCGTCCAAAACCGGCTTCGCATCGTCCAGCTGCGTCTGCAAGGCTTTCATGTCAGAGAATCTTCGGTTGATGATGCGCTGGGTATCCTCGGTGTATACGTCCTTGTATTCCCCGGAGACCATAGATCGATACGCCTTGCGTTTCTCCTCCAGCGTGTTTGACGTCACCTTGACGTCCGTCTCTGCCTTCCCGGCGTCGGAAGGCGCATCCTGCGTGTCAGTCACGGCCTGCTTGCCGTAGAGCACGTTTTCGCCCGATTTGCCCCGCTGGGTGTTCACGGGAGCTGCGCTTTGGGAATCGCCCATCGTCCCGGCTGCGGGCGCTGCGGCTCCGCCGTCCCCGCCCTCAAACTGATGCAGCCAGAAAGAAAAAGTATTCATAGTGTACCTCCAATCGCGGGTATACGGCCCCGTGTGCCGTGTTCCTCCTGCAATGCTCCGTGGAAGACCGCCCGTGTTCGATTTGCGGAGATCGTAGAAACATAGTCCGCCACGGAGCACAATCAGGAGGACAGTATCAGTATGATGGATTTGCAAGGGGTTTTCACCCCGTAAATCAGGATATTTCCTGAATTTCTACGGAAATTTTATCGGGTGCGGTCTTCTCCAGGCACTGGAGACCGCAGCACACCATGTCAAACGGGGCCGGATCGTCGATCCGGAACGTCAAAAATGCCGCGCCGTCCGTCATTCGGTCGTAGATCATCGCTTCTCTGCCCATAAGATAGCACCGAAGCGTCTGAATCAGTGCCGATACCGCCGCACAGACCTCCACGCTCCCAGTCGCGTGCCCCTGTGCCGACAGCGTGTAGAGGTTCCCGTCCCGTTCCAGATAGACCCTCGTCATCTCGTCACCGCCGCCGCATCGCTGCCGGAATCCATGTCAGGCTTGCTCCGCTGTGCCAGCCGCGTCCCATAGTCTGTCATCGGCGTCTGCGCCTTTGTCACCGCGTCGGCGATCCCGCTGCCGCCCGCGCTCTGCTTCGGCGCGGACGTGCTGCCGGACGGCTGCACCGTCGCAGGATTGCCGCCAGTCGTTATCGCCACCATTGCAGCCAGCTGTTCCATCTGCGCCGACATCTGGTTTATGATGTTCAAAAGCGTCTGCCCCTGCGCGACCTGTTCCTTGATCTTGTCGATGCCCTCGAATTCCATCATCTCCAGCGCGATCAATGCGGGCTGGGCCTGTTCCGGGTTGAAGAATCCCGCCGCATACAGTTCCTTCGCCCGCTCGTTCTGCTCCATTCGGGAGAATGGGTTCTTCTTCTGCGCCTTGATCTTGAGGTCGAACACCGGCTTCCGGTAAAGCACCTCCTGCGTCGCATGGTCAATGCCGATCGCCTGATCCCGCAGACCGGCGTTGGAGAGCGTCGTGAAGTCATATCCCTGCTCGTTCGGCGCCGTCACGCGGAAGGCCCGCGCCTCGTCGTAAAACTGCCGGATGCGCTCGATCACCATCTTCGCGATCTTCACATGGGTGCGATACGATGCGGAGATCATATCTCTCGACGCCTTGTTTCCTGCCTCCTGAAGCGCCGCAATGGCCGCAGCCGCCGTCACGCCGGAGCCGGTCGATCCGTTCGAGACGTCGCGGTTCGAGGCAGTCTCCTTCATCTCTTCGATCTTCATTTGCAGGACGTTGTAATAAATGCTGCTCATCGGCGTCAGCTGGATTTCCTGAATCCGCTTGTCGTCCAGCGTCCCTTCCACGCGCACGACTGGCTTCTTCCAGTCCATCAGCTCGTCTTCGTTGACATTCGTGGACGACGAGACGAAGAACCGCTTCTTCGTGGTCATCATCGCGTTCTCCAAGATGTTCCCACTCAGAGAATCGATATAGATCTGCGGGTCTTTGCAGATCGACACATAGCCGAACCCCGCCGGAGTGCCTTTCTCTGGGTAGAGCACATCCAGCACGACCGGATACTGCCCATCGGAATAGAACCCCGTCTGCGCGTACTCCGGATCGTTCTGGCTTGCGTAGAGCAGCACATCCCCAACGAACTTGGCATAGTGCAGCGCCGTCGCGCCGCTCGGCGTCTTGACCTTGTAATACCAGTCCACCACCACGGATTTCTCCGACGTGTCGACCGTATCGTCGTAAATGTACTGTTTCACGTCGATGGCGTTGCCTCGCATCTTCCCGGCATACTCCGGATACTGTGCATCCAGCGTCTCTTCGTCCACCAGCTCAACAACAAACAGGTTCTTCGAATCCTGAATGTCCGTCACGCCCGGCTCCCAGAAGATCTTCAGGAGGTCAATAGGCCGAATGTCCACATCCCCGACGCCGTTTTCCTTCTCCGGGTTCCAGAACACACCGTAGGCCGCTGTGCCGTGCTTCAGCTTTTCCCACCAGTTGTCAGAATAGGTCTGCTCATAGTCGTTGTACTCGAGAATGACCGGCAAAACCTCGCTCAGCGTCTTCGCGCTTTCCTCGTCGCTCTGCTCTCTCGGCAGCACGACCGGCTCCGGGTAGTTGTCCATTGCGTCGGCGTGCTTGTTGCAGATCGCGTTGAACAGCCACGCCGACGACGGGTCCGGTGTTGGATGATCCTTGTCTCTGGCCTTTCGCACGACCTCCCAGTGCCGCAGCTCCCACCACAATTCGTCCTCGACAATGCGCCGCTCGAAGTTGGCCTTGCCGTCCTTGTAGCGCGTCAGGATCTGCGCTGCCTCCTGAATTTCCTTTTTCCCGATGACCTGTGTGCCCTCCGGCCGGTTCAGGACTTCCAGCGCCGCGTGCGGCTCCATGCTGCCCTGCTCCTGCACGCCCGGCAGCCCGTTCGGCCTCCCATATTGCTCAAATCTTGCCATGTGTTCCTCCTATCTGTAAAAGTCATATCGTCCATACCTCGGCGCGTCGTCCGTGTCGAGGGGATTGTAAGGCTTCGCCTGTACCAGCTTCCGTTCCGGCGGTGCAATCGGGTTCTCCATCGCTACGTATCGACATTCGTCATAGATATGATCCTCGCCCGCCGTGTCGACGTCCTCCACGTCCGTCTCGTCATAGACCAGTGCCGGGACTGTACGGATGAAGTTCCGGCATGTGGAGAAGATATAGAGCATCGGCACACCGGAATCATCAAAGGCAAGCCTGTGATGCAGCTGCATCTTGCCGTCAATGCGGGCGTGGTCGCCCTTCTCGAAGTACACGCGCTCCCGCTCCATCAAGGCTCCGATGCTCTCCGTGCCGTCGCTGCCCCAGATCGCCGGGTCGCCCACGCGGTGAATCATCCGCCCCCGGAGGTTCGGATCGTCGGCCTCGATGCGTTTGATCTCTCGCGCCACCTGTGCCGGTTCCCACTTCACACCCTCGTTCGGCGTCCCCGTGCAGCCGTAGAGTTCCCGGATGCGGTACATCCGCCTGTTTCGGTCGACCGCATACCATCCGACTGAGAATGGCCGGGAATACCCCCAGTCGAGGCCGCACCAGATCGCCCAGTCCTGCGGAACCATAAACGGATCGATGACGTGCGTGAACCGCCTGTCCTGATAATGCGCCGGGTCGTTGCACCACTCCGCAAATACCTGACCGGAGAACGAATCCCAATCTCCATAGAGTAGTGCCTTCCGCTCTGCGTCAGGCATCGACGCCAGCCTTTGCACATACTTCGGGTCGTTCGCCAGCAGGGCCGGGTTGTCAAACACACTGGACGGCACAAAGATCCGCGTCTGCTCCGCGCTGTGCTGTGTCCCGTCCGGGTCTACCCACGTCGTATCCTCCGTGATCGGCGTCATCGGCGGAGCCGCCGTGATGAACCGTTCCTTCACCCACGCATGCCCCACGTTGCCGGGGTTCGCCGTCGAACGGATATAAACCCGCGTCCCCGGCCCATTCGGGCGGTTTCGCGAGAACAGATACATGTATTCGTCGTAGGTGAAGTGTGTCAGCTCGTCAAACGCGATGAAGTCATACGCCTGTCCCTGATACTTCGTCCGATCCTTCGTGTACTGCATCGAGCCGAAGATGATCTTCGCCCCGGAGGGGAATGTCCAAGTATGGACAGTCGCGTTGTACTTCGCGCCGGGGAACGCCGCCGGGTAATAGCGCAGCGTCTTGTCGATCAGCTCCGAAAGCTGGTTATAGGTCTTGCGGAGGATCAGCGCCTTGTAGTGCGTAATGTCCACCTGACGCAGCGCCTCAATGACAAGTGCGTCGCTCTTTCCGCCGCCAGCGGCTCCACCATACAGCGCCTCATATTCAGGCCGTGCCATAAATACCGCCTGTTTCGGCTGCGGCTTCCAGATCACATTACCCATCCTGCACCTCTGGCATCAGGATCACGCCGCTCTGTGCCTTCTCGCCGTCTTCCGCCGTCTCCTTCGGTGCCTTCCAGCCGAAGTTGCAGGCAAGTGTAAACTCCGCGCCCTTCGCGCCGTCCCGATCAAAGAGCCGTTCCGCCGCATAAGCCTCCACGCGGGACTTCCCGCGCGTAATTGTGTCCACAAACTCCGGCTTTGCCGCATAATTCAGCAGCGTTTGCCGCGATGTAAACCCCAATGCCAGCGCCAGTCCGACAATGGTCGGCGGCTTCTCATGAATCAGAACCGGGTTTCCCTTCTTATCGAAGACCGGCATCCCGGATTCATCGTATAAGGGTTCTCCCTTGCACTGTTCAAAGTATGCGTCGATCCGATCTTCCATTTCCTTTGCCGATTCAAACCTCGGCTTCCTTCCGGTCTTCGCCATCCCGATTCCTCCTTTCTCGTAATTTTGTGTATTTCTGCATCCAGCATAGCAGACCATTCCATGCAATTCACCCCGTAAACAGGGTGAAACCTCGGCAAAATACCGAGGTTTTCCCCACACTTATTCTTTCTTGGTTGCGCGCACTTTGAGCACGCCTTCGCTTTTCGTTGTCTCCACCTTCCAGTGTTCCATATACTGCCGCAGATCTCCGCTGTGGAAAAACAGCTCATACCCGCCGTCAAACTCCGCACCATTCTCCCGCGCCATCAGCGCAAGAATCGCGTCCACCAGTCCCGTCACCTGTTTCGCGCCGGCCCTGAGTTCTGCACATTCCTTCTCTAAGCGAATGCACTTGTCGCGCATCCCTTCATTCTGGTTCCGAAGTCCCTGAATTTTACTTTTCAGTTCTCGAATCTCCTGCATTTTGGTCATGGTCTGTTTACTCCTTCGTAAATTTCGATTCTGGACTGCGCGATCGTACAGTCCGCATAGCGGAAGGACGCGCAGTAACGGGACATATACCGCCCCGCAGAGGACTTGTCCACAAACTGTACCCGGCATCCGCCCTCGCAGCAGACCTTTCGCTGCTCGTTGTACTTGTAGAATGGACATTTCCAGTCCTTGTGCCAGTAGTCCATCCGTCTACCTCCGGATGGAGCTAGGAGGCCGTACCCACGCTGGAATGTCCTCAATCAGTTCCGTCAGGTCAGCGATCACGCCGCAGAGCATGAATTTTTCGTCATCCTGCCCCTTCCGGTATTCCTGTACCACGCGGAGCGCGTCAGAGCGTTTGATATATTCGTCATCCATTGCCGCGCCCTCCCAGCAAGCCCCGGACAAATCCGAGGATTAAGTACTTTTGATCCGGTGTAGCCAAGTTCAGCAGCCGCCGAAGCTCAGGTTCCGTCTTATCAAAATCTTTCGATTTATCCATCCTTCTTGCCCTCCTCGGTCGGTTTTAGCCATTCACGAATGCGCATCCCGCATGAGCAGCAAAGCTCGACGTCTTCCGTGTTTTCGCGATATGCGCCCCTTACGTTTACATACGTTGCCGAACTTGTAGGGTTTATTTCGGCTCCGCATCGGTCGCAGATTCTTTTTACCATCATTTTCCCTCCATTTCCGCCAGCGCCTTTTCAGCTTCTTCGCGCGTCAGAAATACGGTTTTGCCGAGGCAGGTATCGACGCGAAACGCTCCGTGGGACTTATTGCTTTTCAAGCAGAGGAAGACGCCCTTCCGGTTTACCTGAATACGATTGATGCGGCAATCTGTGATAATGCCGTTATGCACCCAGTAGGCTGCGTGCCCAACCTCGCATGGCAGGACAATCACGCGCCCCTCCTGATCGGCGCGCATCAGCTCCACCATGCGCGAGGGCGAATAGCCGCCCTCCGAAAGTCCTTTTTCGATTTTCGCGCTCTCTTCGCACGCGATGGGCGATAAGCCCGTGTCCTCATACTGTTTCAGCCTCTCCCATACCTGTTTCTGGCTGCAATCGGTATCGTATGGGCACTTCACTTCCTTGCACCGCGCAATCTCGCAGAAGTTTCCCTCAAAGGTCAGTCGTTCCATCGACGGCCTCCTTATCCTCAAACTGTTTCAAGTGTTCGCGCAGTTCTGCACACACCCACGCTGCCTGATAGAGCAGAGCCAAAACGTGCTCGAACGATTCAACATCTT
>ERZ1034962.763-NODE-763-length-12873-cov-4.778671_pt1 | contig 12873 bp, 11 predicted proteins | sample MGYA00520696_ERZ1034962 | MGnify/ENA primary metagenome ERZ1034962 (study PRJEB33766, sample SAMN09781770) | gut metagenome | biome: gut microbiome | host: Homo sapiens | place: Madagascar | study: EMG produced TPA metagenomics assembly of the PRJNA485056 data set...
CGCCGGCGGCATGGGACAGGGAACCGGGCACGCAGGGCCTCGCGCCGGCGACACGGGACAGGGAACCGGGCACGCAGGGCCTCGCACCGGCGGCATGGGATAGGGAACCGGGCACGCAGGGCCTTGCGCCGGCGACACGGGACAGGAAATCGGGCACGCGGGGCCTTGCGCCGGCGACGGCGGGCGAGAATCGGCCGTTGCCCGCCTTTACGTTCTTGAACCTGACGGCGACGCCGAAGGGCTGGAACGACACCTCGCTCGACTTGCTCTGGCGCTACAACCTGCATTACTTCGACTTCCTCTCTGCACCTCTACAGCCCGACACGGCCTCTCGCCCCTCGCCCCAAGGCCTCATCGCGCGCTGGATCGCCGAGAACCCGCGCGGCAGCGCGCCGGGGTGGGATCCGTACCCGACGAGCCTCAGGATCGTCAATTGGGTGAAATGGCTGGGCCGCAGTGAACCGACCGAACCGCTGCGCGCATCGTTGGCGGAACAGGTGGCGTGGCTGGAACGCCATCTCGAATGGCATCTCGGAGCCAATCATCTGCTGGCCAACCTGAAAGCCCTCATCCTCGGCAGCCGCTGCCTTGGCCGGGACGACACGCGGTGGCGGCGGCTTTACCGGGAGCAGCTCGACGAGCAGGTCTTGCCGGACGGCGGACATTTCGAGCGCAGCGTGATGTACCACGCGATCATCCTGGAGGACGTGCTGGACGTGATGCGTGTCTGCGGGGCGACGGCGGACGGGCTGAAGCCGATTGCCGCCCGGATGCTCCACTATCTCGTCAACCTGACGGGGCCGGACGGCAAGATCGCGCTCTTCAACGACGCGGCGGACGGCATCGCGAAGCCGACGGCGTGGCTGCGGGACGCGGCGCGCGCGGGAGGCGTGGCGTCGGTCGATGCGGGAGCGTTCGCCGATTTTCCCCAGACGGGCTACGCGCGGCTGGCGGCGGGCGATTTCGTCCTGTTCGTCGATGCCGCGCCGATTGGCCCAGACTATCAGCCCGGCCATGCCCATGCCGACACGCTGACATACGAGCTGTACTACAAGGGCCGCAAGGTCGTGACGGATGCCGGAACGAGCGAATATCGCGGTTCGCGGCGGGCGTTCGAGCGCAGCACGGCGGCGCACAATGTCGTCGAGGTCGGCGGACGCGACTCCAGCGAAGTCTGGTCTTCGCATCGGGTCGGTGCGCGGGCGCGGATCGTCGCGCGCACGGTCGAGCCGGGGCGTGTCGTTGCCGCGCATGATGGGTATGCCTTTCCTGTCGGACGGGAATTCAGGCTGTCGCACGAGGGCCTGACGGTTGTCGAGAAGGTCGCGGGGAGCGGCGCATGCGTCACACGGGTTCACGTGACCCCGGCATTCGCCGACAGCGGCCTGGCGTTCGGCGGCGCCCTTGGCGACGGAAGCGGATACACGGACGAAGACTTCGCGTTTGCCGTGGCGTTCGGCAAGTTGGAGAAGGGGCGGTGCGTCGCCAGACGTTTTGGCGGCGGAGACCTTGAATACACGATACGCAAGACGGACACATGAGGATTCTGTTTTTCAGCCATTACTACACGCCGGAGGGGAACGCCCCGGCGACGCGCGTCTCGGCGCTCTGCGAGCGCTGGGTGCGGGCCGGGCATGACGTCACGGTCGTCACCGGCCCGCCAAACGTGCCGAGCGGCATCGTCTACGACGGCTACGCCAATCGGCGTACGCGCGAGGTCGTCAACGGCGTCACGGTCGAGCGCGTCAAGGTCTATCTCGCCGCGAACAGGGGGGCGTTCCGGCGGATGCTGAACTTCGTCTCGTATTTCGTCCGCTCGCTGGTGGCCGCCCTGCGGCTTCCGAAGCCGGACGTCGTGATCGCGACGAGTCCGCAGATCCTCTGCGGCTATGCAGGGGTCTGGTACAGGCGGCTGCGGCGCGTGCCGCTGGTCGTCGAGATCCGGGACATCTGGCCGGAGTCGATGGGCGCCGTCGGGGCGCACGTCCCGAGGCCGGCGTATTGGCTTCTGGAGAAGATCGAGCGCGCGCTCTACCGGTCGTGCGACGCGCTGGTGACGGTTGGCGACGGGTATCGGGAGCGGCTGGCGGCGAAGGGCGTGCCAAGGGAGAAGATGGCCGTCGTCATGAACGGCACGGATCTCGCCGTCTACCGTCCGCAGCCGAAGGACGAGGCGCTCCTGGCGCGCTGGGGCCTCGCGGGACGGTTCGTGGTGGGCTACGTCGGGACGGTCGGCATGGCCTGCGGGCTGGAGGTCGTCTTGGACGCGGCCGAGAGGCTGGAGCGGCTTTCCTTCGTGATCGTCGGGGACGGCGCCGAGCGGCAGAGGCTGGAGGACGAGGCGCGGCGGCGGCACATCCGAAACGTCGTCTTCACGGGGCGGCAGCCAAAGGCGTCGATGCCGAAGTGGATCAGCTCCTGCGACGCGAACCTCGTGCATCTCCGAAAGACGGAGCTGTTCACGACGGTCATGCCCAGCAAGATTTTCGAGAGCGCCGGTTGCAAGCGGCCGATCATCATGGGCGTGGACGGGTTCGCGAAGAGGCTGGTTCTGGAGGCCGGCGCGGGCGTTGACATGACGCCGGGCGACGCCGCGTCGCTCGTCGCGTGCGCGCGGCGGCTTGCGGAAAGCCCGGAGCTGTGCCGGACGCTGGGCGAAAACGCCTACGAGAAGATCGCGAAGGTCCACAACCGCGACCGGCAGGCTGAAGCGTATCTCGGTGTGCTGGAGAGGGTCTCGGGGTGTGGCTAACAACGACGGTCTTCTTCCCCTCCCCTGCCCGCCTTTCTCCAATTCTACAACTCGACACGGCTAACAACCACTACCCATGAAAATCATCTCCGTTGTCGGCGCAAGGCCGAACTTCATGAAAGTCGCGCCGCTCTGCCGGGCGTTCAAGGCATATCCGTCGATCGAACACGTCCTCGTTCACACGGGGCAGCACTACGACGTGCGCATGAGCGAGCAGTTCTTCCGCGAGCTGGACATCCCAAGCCCGGACGTCAACCTCGAAATCGGCAGCGGCACGCACGCCGAGCAGGTCGGCAAGACGATGATCGCCTTCGAGAAGGTGATCGACGCGGAGAAGCCGGACTGGGTCGTCGTGCTGGGGGACGTCAACGCGACCATCGCGTGCGCGATCTGCGCGAAGAAGCAGCACGTGCGCTGCGCCCATGTCGAGGCGGGCCTGCGCAGCGGCGACATCGACATGCCGGAAGAGGTCAACCGGCTCGTCACGGACCGCCTCTGCGACCTCCTCTTCACGCCGGACAGGCTGTCAAGCGCGAATTTGAAGGCGGAGGGCGTGCCGGACGCCAAGGTCAAGTTCGTCGGCAACATCATGATCGACACGCTGGAGCGCGAGCGCGCGAAGGCGGCGGCGCTGGACCTCGACGAGATCGTCCGGGAGAGCCGGATCGGCGAAAGCCCCGCGTGCGCGGCCTCGGGCCGCCGCGTCCCCGCGCTGGAGGACCGCGCCTACGTGGCGGTGACGATGCACCGCCCGAGCAACGTCGACCGGGCGGAGACGTTGGGCCCGGCCGTCCGCTTCCTGCTGGATGAGGTCGCCGCAGACCGCCCGGTCGTCTGGGCCGTCCATCCCCGGACGGTGAAGCAGCTCCGGGCGTTTGGCCTTTGGGAGGCGGCGGCCGGCCATCCGAACGTGGTTCTCGTCAATCCGCTTGGGTATCACGCCATGCTGCGGCTCAACATGGGCGCACGCCTCTTCCTGACGGACTCGGGCGGGCTGCAGGAGGAGTGCTGCGTCCTCGGCACGCCGTGCCTCACGATGCGGTGGAACACGGAGCGCCCCGTGACGCTCCGGGAGAACGGCGGCGCGTCCGTCCTCGTGGGCAACGCCGTGGAGCGGATCCGCGCGGCCTACCGCGCGCAGGTCGACGCCCCGCGTCGGGCGTCGCGCCCTGAACGGTGGGACGGGCACGCGGCCGAGCGCATCGCCAAGATCCTGGCGGAGGGGGCGGCCTCTTGATGCCCCAAGGCCAAGGGCAAGACGCGCCGGAATGCCATGTGGAGCGAGCTGCTGCCGGTACTCGCCGAACAGGGCGTCGGAATGGCGGCGCCATGGTCATGACGGTCGTCAGCCTGCTCGCGCTGGGGACGGTGGTGTGCCTGCATCTGCCGTCCTTGCCGCGGCATTGGATGCTGGACTGGGCGGTGCCGTGGTTCTTCTTCGCGAGCGGCTTCTGGTACGCGCGGAGCGCGAAGCCATATGGCGAGCAGGTCCGTGCGCGCGTGAAGAGCCTGCTCGTCCCCTACTGCCTTTGGAATCTCGCCTGGTTCCCGATCCTGTTCGCGGCCAATTGGCTGGGCACGCGGTATTGCGGGGCGCCGCGCGTGGTGGACGGGAGCGCGGCGTGCGTCTTCCGGTGTCTCGGGCTGAACCCCTGCGCCTGGCCGGCGCTTGTCCCGACCTGGTTCCTGCGTGCCTTGTTTGCGGCCGTCGTGGTGGTCGGCGGCGTGGAGAGGCTGCTGGCCTTTGGCGTGCGGCGTGCGGCGGCCGTGCGGCTGGTGGTGTGTGGGTTCTTCTGGGGCGTGTACATGACGTGCGATCTCTGGATGCCTGCGGGCGAGGCGTGGAGAGGGTTCTTCTCGTTCGGGCTGCCGCACTTCGGCTGTGCGTGGTTCGCGACGGGCCTTGCGCTGGCGGAGGTCACGCGGGGGCATGGCCAGGCGCCGTCCGCGCCGTGGATTCGGGCGGCGCGGCGGCAGATGATGCCCGTCTATCTTCTGCACGCGCCCGTCATCGTCACGTTGGGGTGGGGCGCGAAGGCGCTTCACTGCTTTGATCTTTTGACGACGGCGATGGGCGATGCCGTCATGTGGGTTGTCGGCGTCGGCGGGGCGGTCGTGCTGGGCGAAGCCTTGCGCCGCGCCGCGCCGCGCCTTGCGGTAGTCCTGTTCGGCGGAAGATGAACGTGCCGTCGGCGCGGGCCCGGCCCTGGCGGACGGCCCCCGTCGCGCGCGAGGGGGCGTTGCCACGGTGAATCAAAAAGGGTAAACTGTCGCGGATTCAATGAGAAAATGGAGCGATGCCTTTGTACTTTGTCCATAAGATCGTCGGCTGGGTCCTGAGCCCGCTGGGAATGCTCTTTCTCGGCTGCGCGCTGGGTGCGCTCGTGCGCCTCTGCGGCGCCCGCGCGCGGCGGCGCGCCCTGGTGCGGGCCGGTGCGGGGTGCTTCGTCGCGAGCCTCGCCCTGTTCTGGATTCTCGCCTGCGGGCTCACGACGCGCGTCATCGGCGTGCCGCTGGAGGGCGAGGAGGCGCCGCTCGCGGACACGCTGGACGTCGGCGGCTGCGACGCGATCGTCCTTCTCGGCGGCGGCATGGGCGCGCATGAAGCGTGCGGCCGCGCGGAGATGCTCTCGGCGGCCGACCGCGTCTGGGAGGCGGCGCGTCAGTGGAAGGCGCATCAAGACGGGAACGTGAAGCTGACGCTCAGCGGCGGCGGCGTCGAACAATCGACGGTGCCGCTCCTGAAGGACCTGGGCGTGGATGAGAAGGCCCTTGTCTTCTTTCCCGAGGCGCGCAACACGGAGGAGGAGGCGCGGCTCGTCGCGGCGGCCGGCTTCCGGCGGATCCGCCTCGTCACGTCCGCCTGGCACATGCCGCGCGCGCAGATGCTCTTCGCGCGCGCGGGGCTGGAGGTCATCCCCGCGCCGACGGACTACGAGATGCACTACGTCGCCGAGAGCCCGCTCCGGCCCAGCGACTTCTTCCCGAACGCGGATGCGTTCGGGCGCAACAGCGCGGCGGTGAAGGAATGGGTCGCGCGCTTCCTCTACTGGCTGAAGGGGTGAAGGCTTGCGTGTCGCCAAGAGGGGAATCTTGTGGACGGGCCTCGAAAAGGCCGCTGTCTATGGAATCGGGCTTGCGCAGAGCGTCGCGCTGGCGCGCCTTCTCCGCCCGGCGGACTTTGGGCTTGCGGCGATGCTCGGCGTCTTCCTGAACATCGGCGAGACGCTTGCGGAGTCGGGGCTTGGCACGGCGTTGGTCGTCCTTGGGAAGCCGGGGAAGGAGGTTGAACGCGCCGCGCTGAAGTGGAATCTTGGAATCGCCGCCGGACTGTACGCGCTCCTGTGCGCGGGCAGTTGGCCGATCTCGCGCTTCTACGGCGAGCCGGTTCTCGTCCCGCTCCTGCGCGTGATGGCGTTGGGGCTTCTCGCCCACGCGGCGAGCGTTGTCGCGCTGGCGCGGCTGACGCGCGAGATGGCGTTTGGCAGGCTTGCGTGGGTGCATGCGTGCAGCACGCTCTGCGCAGGGGGCGTTGCCGTCCTGTGTGCCTGGCGGGGGGGCGGCGTGTGGTCGATCGCCGCGTTGACGCTTGTCATGGCGTGCGTGCGAACGGCGCTTGCGTGGTGGTTCGCCGGGCCGAAGGGGGAGGACGGGGCCGCGTCGGGCGCGTGTGCCGCATGCGCGTTTCGCCCGACGCTTCGGCTGGGGCTTGCGTTCATGGCGAGCGGCCTCGTCTGGAACGTGTACGTGAATCTTTCCCAGCTGATCATCGGCAAGCTGTACAGCCCTGCGGCGGTGGGGCTGTTCGTGCGCGGGCAGCGCTGGGCGACGATGCCGGGCGAGGTTGTGAACGAAAGCGTCGCCCGCGTGGCGCTGCCGACCCTCTCGCGCGCCCGCGCGGCGGGCGAACGCGCGGCGGGGCGCGCGTTCCTGGCCTTGAACTGCGCGCTTTTGTGGCCGGGGCTCGCCGCGCTCTGGATCTGGGGGCATGAGATCGTCGGCCTGGTCCTGGGCGAGGCCTGGGTCGCCTGCGTCCCGTACATGCGCGTGATGATCTGGGGTGCCGCGCTGACGGCGGTCAGCAGCCTCGTGCTGACGGACATCAAGGCGCGGGGCGCAGGGAAGGCCCTGCTGCGGACGGATCTCTTCAAGAAGCCGGTGGGCGTCGCGGCGGTGGCTCTTGGCGCGTTCTGGGGCATCGAGGGGCTCGCCTGGGCGTTCGTCGTCGGGCAGCTCGCGGAGGTCTTGGCGGACGTGTGGGTATGGAAACGATTGAAATAGCTCTTGCCGCAAATCATGCGTACTTCCCGGGCCTTCTGGTGACGGCCGTCAGCATGGCGCGCGCGACGACGCGCGCGGTGCGCTTCTGGATTCTGGACGGCGGCCTCGCCGCGCACGACCGCGCGTTGCTGCGGGACAAGGTCGGGAACGAGCGGGGGGCGGCGCTTCGGTTCGTCCCGGTCGGCGAGGAGGCCTTCGAGGGGTTTCCCGAGTGGAACGGCGGGAACCGGCTGGCCTATGCGCGGTTGATGCTCCCGGAGCTGCTGAAGGACGTCGAGACGGTCATTTACTGCGATGTCGACTTCCTGTGGCGCGCCGACGTCGGGGAGCTCTGGGATTTCGTCCGGGGCGAACAGGCCGCCGGGCGAAAGAACGAGATCTGGGCCTGTCGGGATCCGTGGCTCCTGACGCTTGAACGCGAGGGTATGCCGAAAGACTACATCTGCTCCGGCATGATGGTGATGGACCTGGCGGCCTGGCGGGACGGGCGCGTCGCCGCGCGGTGCATGGACGACATCCGCCGCAACGCCGTGCCGTTTGCCGACCAAAGCGCGATCAACCGCGTCGTGGCGCGCAAGGGCTTCCTGCCCCGGAAGTGGGGGCGCTTCTCGCGCGAGATCGCGCGCCGGGAGCTTGCGGGCGCGTGGGCGATTCACTATGCGGGCGGCGCGCCGTGGCGGCGGAACTACGTGCTTGCCCTGATCACGCCCGCAGACGAGGCGTGGTACCGCTTCTACGGAAGCCTCGTCGGCAAGAGCGCGGCGCGGGTGAAGCGCGAATTCCTCGGCGTGAAGAACTACGCGATGCGGCGGCTCGCCTGGATCCTTGTGCATACGGCCGTGCTGCGGACGCTCTTCTTCGCGTATCTGAAGGCGTCGGGGCGCGGCGGCTACGTGCGCTACTTCAAGGAGGAGCGCGTATGATTCCGAAGACCATCCACTTTTGCTGGCTGAGCGGCGAGACGATGCCCGCGAAGATGCGTCGGTGCAGGGCGAGCTGGCGCCGGCATCTGCCCGGATATGCCTATGCGCTGTGGGATTGGCGGCGGGTCGAGGCGTGCCGCGCGGAAAGCGGATTTGACTTCGCGTGGGTCAGGCACTGGTACGAGAGGAAGAACTATGCATTTGCCGCAGACTATCTCCGGCTGTGGGCGCTGTGGCGGGAGGGGGGCATCTACCTTGACGTGGACGTCGAGGTGCTGAAGCCGTTCGACGCGCTGCTGGCGCGCGGACTGCTGTTGGGCGAAGAGGGCGGGACGGGCGACGTCGAGGCGGCGGTCATCGGCGCGGAGAAAGGGAGCGCGGCGATCAGGGCCGTGCTGGATTCGTTCGGGGAGCCGACGGCGGAGACGCTGCCGAAGCGCATGCGGCGCGTCCTCGCCGGTCTGCCGCTCCTGCCGTGCGACTATTTCAGCGCGCGGGACTGGCGGACGGGGCGTCTCATGGTGACGGAGCGGACATACGCCGTCCACCATTTTGCGGGTTCGTGGCTCTGCCGGAAGGAACGGGCGGCGCGCTGGGCGGGGCAGCGCCTCGGCGCATGGGCGGTTCCCGTTGTGCGGTGGATCGGGCACAGGTTCGAGACATGAAGATCTTCGTCATCAGCCGGCGGCAGGACGGCGCGCGGCGCGAAGCCCTCGTGGCGCAGCTGCGCGCGCGGCGCCTCGTGTTCGAGCTTGTGGAGGCGGTGGACGGGCGCGCGCTCGGCTGCGCCGAGAAGCGGCGGCTCGCGGACTTCCCGAAGATGCGGCGCGTGCTGCGCGTCCTGAGCGACGGCGAGATCGGGTGCGCGGCGAGCCACCAGGCCGTCTATCGCCGGATGCGGGCCGAGGGGCTGCCGGCCGCATGCGTCTTGGAAGATGACGCGCGGCTCGTCGGGGACTTCGCGCGCGAGGTCGGCGGCGAAGGACCGGGCGGCGCCGGCGGGGAGGGCGAATGCCGCGTGCGGCTCCTGACCGACAGGCGCAGGGGGATGGTCTGGACGGTCGGGTACGTGATCACCCGGGCGGGCGCGGAGGCGATGCTGCGCTACAACACGCCCATTTGGCGTGTGGCGGACTGCTGGGAGAGCCTGGTGCGGCGCGGGCGGCTGGCGCTTGACTGGAGCGCGTCCGCATGCGTCGAGCCGGACGGGCGGCTCCCGAGCGTCATCACCCCCGAAGGGCGGCCGCCGCACCGCCAGCCGCTTGCGATGGATGCGTGGAGCCGGGCGAAGCGCGCGTTTTGGCGCCTCTGGTACGGTATTGGCCTCAAGGTGTGAGTGACGTGATGAAGCTTTCCGTGATCGTGCCGAGCCTGACGGGCGAGGTGCCGAAGAGCCTGAAGGCGGATCCCCGGGCCGAGCTTGTCGTCGTGAAGGGCGTGCGCCCGGTCGCGGCGGCGCGGAACGAGGGCCTTCGGCGGGCGACGGGCCTCTTCGTCGCCTGGGTCGATGCCGACGACGAGGTGACGGATGCGTGGCTGGAGGAGATCTCCCATGCCCTGGAGGCGCATCCCGACGCGGACGTCATCGCCTTCGACGGACAGGCGGAATGGTGCGACGGGTCGGGCCGCGCGCCCTACCGTCTGAAGACGGGCGAAGACCTCGTGCGCGGCGTCCTGCGCGACGACATGCCGGGGCAGCTCTGGTGCAAGGTGTGGCGGCGTGCGCTCTTTGAGGGGCGCTCGTTCGTCGGCGCGGTGCATGAGGACTATCGCATGGAATGCGAAATCTTCCGCGACGCGGCGAGGGCGGGGCGGGCGGTCAAGGTCCATTACATCCCCAAGGTCCTGTACCGTTACCGGCGTCGGTCCACGGGGCTTTCCCAGGGGCGCGACGCGGCGGCCGTCTGCCGGGCGCTTCTCGCGCTCGCGCGCATCTGCTGGTGCCGGGACATGGCGCTTGGCGTCTGGAGGCGGTGCTGGGATTTCGCCAAGACGCCGTTGAGGAGGCTTGTGCGTTGAGCGGGGAGGCAATCCATGTCGTCCTCGCGGCCCTGTGGCCGCTGCGCGCCGTCGCGCGTCTGCTGCCGTCGGACGTGCGCGCGCGCGTCATGCGCCAGGGATTCTTCGCGAAAGTTTTGGCAAGCTGGAGGGTGCGGCCATGACGATCTGGCTCATTGACGCGCGGACGCTCGCGTCGCGTCCGACGGGCGTCGGGATGTACGCGGCGCGCCATGTCGCCCGGCTGATGCGCGAGACGCCCGACGCGCGCGTCGTCCTCGTCTGCGACGTGAAGGAGAGCGCGGCGATCCGCGCGCTGGAGGAGAGGGGTGCGGACGTCCGCGTGTACGGGCGGCGCGTCTTCAACTCGGTGGGCGTCCTCGGCTATTTCCGCTTCGTGCGGCGCGTGGTCGCCGATGTGGGGCCCGACGTCTTCTGGCAGCCGAATAACCTCCAGCCGTTTCGCCCGCGCGGCGTGCCGCGCGTCATCGTGACGATGCACGACGTGTTCGGGCTGAAGGACTGGAGCCTGCGCTATGCGCCGTGGCATCTCTACTACCGCTTCGCGTTCGGGCGCACGCTGCGCTGCGTGACGGAGGTCTGGTTCAACTCGCGGGAGACGGAGCGGCTCGTGCGCGCCGCCGCGTCGCACCGCCTTGCGCGCCTCGCCACGCGCGTTGTCCACCCGCTCACGGAGGCGCCGCCGCGCGCGGCGGTCGCGCCCTACGCCCATGCGCGGCCCTATTTCCTCTACCTCGGCAACATCGAATACCGCAAGGGGGCGGACCTCCTTCTCGCGGCGTATCGGCGCTACCGCGCGCTGGGCGGCGCGAACGACCTCGTCTTCGCGGGGCTGGAGCGGAACATCCGCGTGCCGGAGATGGACGGCGTCACGCGGCTGGGCTACGTGGACGACGCCACCAAGTACTCGCTTCTGTGTTCGGCGGCCGCGCTGGTCGTCCCGTCGCGCGCCGAGGGCTACGGCATGCAGGTCGCCGAGGCGGCGGCGCTGGGCGTCCCGTGCCTTGCCTCCGACCTTTCCGTGTTCCGCGAGATCGACGCGACGGGACGCCGCGTCTTCCCGGTTGGCGACGTCGAGGCTCTGGCGCGGCTGATGTGGCGGGCCGTGTCGAGCCCGTCCCGCTCTGGGGGCGCACGTGTTGAAAAAAAGGATGTGGTCAAACCGTCGCCCAGTTCGTATAATGTCCACGAATGAGGAGAAAACAGGTGACGAAGAAAGCGTTGATTACCGGCGTGACGGGACAGGACGGCAGCTACCTCGCGGAGTTTCTGCTGGAGAAGGGCTACGAGGTCCACGGCGTCATCCGGCGCAGTTCGACCGACTACCGCGAGCGGATCGCCCATCTGGAGGGCCAGCCGGGCTTCCACCTCCACTACGGCGACCTCGGCGACTCGCTGAGCGTCTTCCAGGTCGTCGCGTCCGTCCGCCCCGACGAGATCTACAACCTCGCGGCGCAGAGTCATGTGCAGGTCTCGTTCGACGTGCCCGAGTTCACGGCGAACGTTGACGCGACGGGCGTCCTGCGCATCCTAGAGGCCGTGCGTCTCGCGGGGCTGAAGGAGACGTGCCGCATCTACCAGGCCTCGACCTCCGAGCTGTACGGCAAGGTGGAGGAGGTGCCGCAGAACGAGCGCACGCCGTTCCACCCCTATTCGCCCTACGCCGTCGCGAAGCTCTACGGCTTCTGGATCGTCAAGGAGTACCGCGAAGCCTATGGGATGTTCGCCTGCTCGGGCATCCTCTTCAACCACGAATCCGAGCGGCGCGGCGAGACGTTCGTGACGCGGAAGATCACGCTCGCCGCCGCCCGCATCGCCCAGGGCAAGCAGGAAAAACTGCTTCTGGGCAACCTCGACGCCCTGCGCGACTGGGGCTACGCGAAGGACTACGTGGCGTGCATGTGGCTCATCCTCCAGCACGAGACGCCGGACGACTTCGTGATCGCGACGGGCGTGCAGCACAGCGTGCGCGAATTCGCGCAGCTCGCCTTCCGCCACGCCGGCATCGAGGTCGAGTTCCGGGGGACGGGCCTCGACGAGAAGGGCGTCGACAAGGCGACGGGGCGCGTCGTGATCGAGGTCTCGCCCGACTTCTACCGTCCGACCGACGTCGTGAACCTCTGGGGCGACCCCTCCAAGGCCAAGGCGGAGCTGGGCTGGAATCCGCAGAAGACGTCGTTCGAGGAACTCGTCGCGCGCATGGTCGCGCATGACATGAAGAAGGTCGCCGTGGAGCGCGCCGAGGAGCAGATCCGCATGAACCTCGCCGAATACCTGGAGAAGGGGGTGGTGAAATGATCCAGCCGCATGACCGCATCTACGTCGCCGGACACCGGGGCATGGTCGGCTCGGCCTGCGTCCGCGCCTTCGAGAAGGCCGGCTTCACGAACCTCGTCGTGCGCACGCACCGCGAGCTCGACCTCTGCGACGCGGCGGCCGTGCAGGCCTTCTACGAACGGGAGAAGCCGGATGTCGCGCTCATCGCGGCCGCGCACGTGGGCGGCATCGGGGCGAACGCGGCGGGCAACGCCACGTTCCTCCACGAGAACGTCCTCATCGCGATGAACACGATCATGGGGGCCTACCGCGCGGGCGTGAAGCGGCTTCTCTTCCTTGGCTCGACCTGTATTTACCCGCGCCTCGCGCCGCAGCCGATTCCCGAATCGGCGCTCCTGACGAGCCCGCTCGAAAAGACGAACGAGGGCTATGCGCTCGCGAAGATCGCGGGCCTGAAGCTCTGCGAATTCCTGCGGCGCGACAAGGGCGTCCTCTACCATTCGCTCATGCCGACGAACCTCTACGGCCCGGGCGACAACTACGACGTCGTGGGCGGGCACGTCCTGCCCACGATGATCCGCAAGTTCGAGACGGCGCGCGTCAATGGCGACGCGGTCGTCC
>ERZ1034962.766-NODE-766-length-12868-cov-4.806212_pt1 | contig 12868 bp, 10 predicted proteins | sample MGYA00520696_ERZ1034962 | MGnify/ENA primary metagenome ERZ1034962 (study PRJEB33766, sample SAMN09781770) | gut metagenome | biome: gut microbiome | host: Homo sapiens | place: Madagascar | study: EMG produced TPA metagenomics assembly of the PRJNA485056 data set...
CCCACGCCCGCCACGGGACGCGGGAGTTCTTCGAGCGGACCGAAGCGCGTGGGCGGGGAACACGGCGGGCGGTCGTTTTCGAGCGGCTTCTGCTGCAATCCGTTCGCGAACCTGTAGGACGTGCGGCGCGCGTGCCCTGCATCCGCTTGCGGATTGCGGATGCGGGCGGGAAAGAGTATAATCTGCGCCGTTTTTCAAGGAGAGTGAGTACAGAATGGAACAGCAGACGAACGAATACCGCGCGAACCGCCTGGCCTCGATGAAGGCCCTGGCCGACCTGGGCTTCACCCCCTACGGCCACAAGTTCCCGCATACGGACCTCAAGGACGTGCGGGCCACGTTCACGGAAGGGGCCGAGGTGCGCGTCGCCGGGCGTCTGCTGATGATCCGCCGCATGGGCAAGATGAACTTCGCGACGCTCAACGACGGCACGGACCGCTTCCAGGTCATCTTCAAGCGCGACGAGCTGAGCGAGAAGATGTTCGCGGGCTTCAAGCAGCTGAACCTCGGCGACATCATCGGCATCCGGGGCGTCCTCTTCACCACCCAGAAGGGCGAGAAGAGCGTCGTCGTGAAGGAGTGGGACCTGCTCGCCAAGGCGCTGGAGCAGCCGCCGGAGAAGTTCCACGGCCTTGCGGACCAGGAGGAGTGCTACCGCCGCCGCTACGTCGATCTGATGGTGAACGACGAAAGCCGTGCGCGCTTCTTCACGCGCTCGCGCCTCCTGATGGAGATCCGCAAATACCTGTGGGGCAAGGGCTTCGTGGAAGTCGAGACGCCCATCCTCCAGGACCAGGCCGGCGGCGCCGCCGCGAAGCCGTTCTTCTCGCACTACAACGCGCTCGACAAGGACTGCGTGATGCGCATCGCCCCCGAGCTCTACCTCAAGCGCCTCCTCGTGGGCGGCATGAACAAGGTCTTCGAACTCGGCAAGGACTTCCGCAACGAGGGCATCGACCGCACGCACAACCCCGAGTTCACGGTCTGCGAGATCTACGAGGCCTACGGCGACCGCACGTCGATGGAGGCGATCATGGAGGGGCTTTTGCCGCACCTCTGCGACACCGTGATCGGCAAGCGCGTGATCGAGTACGGCGAAAAGAAGATCCCCATCGACTTCACGCCGCCCTACCGCCGCGTCGCGTACAAGGACCTCGTGAAGGAGCTGATGGGCGACGACTGGTTCGAGCTGCCGTTCGAGACGCAGCTCGAAAAGGCGAAGGCGAAGGGGCGCGAGACCGAGACGAACCTGGAACTCGACGGCGTGACGACCGAGCTGATGCTCACGCACGAGGTCTACGACAAGCTCATCGAGAAGAACCTCATGCAGCCGACGTTCGTCGTCCGCGTCCCGCGCGAGTTCGTGCCGCTCGCGAAGACGTGCCCGGACGACCCCTCGCTCGTGGACGTCTTCGAGTTCGTCGTCGCGGGCCGCGAGCTCTGCCCCGGCTACACCGAGCAGAACGATCCGCTTGAACAGCGCAGGGCCCTCGAACACCAGGCCGGCGAGGACACCGAGAAGATCGACGAGGACTTCATCAGCGCCCTCGAAGTCGGCATGCCGCCGACGGGCGGGCTCGGCTTCGGCGTCGACCGCCTCGTGATGTTCCTCACGGGCTGCGATTCCATCCGCGACGTCGTCCTCTTCCCGCAGCTGAAGAGGGCCTGATGCTCGTCCGGGCGGATGAGAACGGCCTGGCGGACGCCGCGCGCGTGCTGAACGCGGGCGGCGTCGTGGTCATCCCGACGGACACCGTGTACGGCCTTGCCGCGCATCCGGCGTTTCCGGCCGCCGTGGCGCGCCTCTATGCGATCAAGGGCCGCGCGGCGCAGAAGCCGATCGCGCTTCTCGCGGCGGACGTGGCGGCCGTGCGGGCGTTTGGCTACGAGGTGCCGGACCGCCTTGCGAAGTTCTGGCCCGGCGCCCTGACCGTGGTGGTGGGCCCGGAGGGCTTCCGGGTGCCGGACCATGCCTGGACGCGCGAACTGCTCCGCCGTTGCGGGGGCGTCCTGCGCGTGACGAGCGCGAACCTTTCGGGGCGGCGCGCCGCGACCGACGCCCCGCAGGCGCTGGCGGACGTGGGGCTTTCCGCCGACCTCGTGGTGGACGACGGCCTCTCCCCCGGCGGCGTCCCCTCCACCGTCGTGCGCGTCCTGGAGGATGGTACGTCCACCGTCCTCCGGGCCGGTGCCGTGACGGTTTCCTGACCTGTACCCCGGTCGGACCGGATCCTTGCCGTGCGTTGCGCCCGGTTCCATTCCCCAAGCGTGTACGGCGTGCTTCCTTGAGGGCGCAAAAATGGTATAATGCGGTCCATGCGAAGACAGAGGATGCTTTCCGAACAGAGGCGCCCGAACGAAGAGGGGGCGCGATGAGCCGCGCCATCTATGTCCAGGCGCGCGCCGACCACGTCGCCTCGCTTGCGAGCGCGGCGCCGCTTTCGGCCATCGAGGAACTGGTGTGGAACGCGCTGGACGCGGATGCGCGCGAGGTGCGGATCGACCTCGTGCAGAACGCGCTTGGCGGAATCGACGAGATCCGCGTCTCGGACGACGGGAGCGGCATCGACATCCTCCGGGCGGAGGAGACGTTCGGTTCCCTTGGCGGCAGCTGGAAGATGGCGGAGGGCACGACGACGCGGCGCGAACACCGCCGTCTCCACGGGCGCCACGGGTGCGGCCGCTTCAAGGCGTTTGCGCTGGGGACGCATGTCGCGTGGCGCACGACGATGCAGGTGGGCGGGAACCTCCTCTCCTATGCGCTGGAGGGGGATGCGTCCGAGCCGGGCGTGTTCCACATCGAACAGACGTCGCCCGGGCCCGCGACGGGGACGGAGGTTTCCATCACCGGCGTCCGCGCGACGGCGGATTCGCTCACGGCGCCGGGCCCGGCGGTGCAGGCGCTCGCCGCGAAGTTCGCGCTCTACCTTAAGGCATACCCCGGCGTAAAGGTGTGGTACTGCGGCATTCCCGTTTCGCCCGTCATCGTGCAGAAGGCGGTGACGGACTACGAGGTGCGGCTCGACGGCGGCCCGTCCGCGAAGCTTGAGGTGATCGAGTGGCGGAAGAAGTTCTCCGGCAAGGGGCGCATCGTCTTCTGCGGCCGCGACGGCTTCACGCTCCACGAACGCCCCGCCGGCGTCCGCTCGGGCCAGCCCTTCAGCTACACGGCCTATCTCGTAGGCGGCCGCTTCGGCGAGCTCGCCGCCGAGAACGCGCTTGTGATGGACGAACTCCATCCCGAAGTGCGGGCCTGGCTCGACGCGACGCGGAAGATCCTCAAGGTGCATTTCCGGCGTCGCGCCGACGCGGCGGCGGCCGAACGCCTCGCGAAGTGGATTGCCGAGAAGAGCTATCCGTTCGCGGCGGACGACACGTCGCCCGAGCGCGCGCGGTTCGACGCGCGCGCCTCCGACCTGCGCGCGCACCTGGAGGGCTTCGACGCCCTCCAGGCGTCCGAACGGGCCTACCTCTTCCAGCTCATCCTGAAGGTCGCAGACTGAAATGAACGGTCCCTCCATCATGCTCTTCGCGCTTTCAAGTACGACCTGGGACGGCCTTTCGGACGGCGTGGCGATCCTCATCATCGCCGCCCTTCTCCTGATCGGGCTGTTCCTCGGCTACGCCCTGCGCGGTCTCGTGGGGCGTTGGCAGGCGGAGTCCATTGAGAAGCGCATGCGGCTCAGGGAGGAGGAGGCCGAGGCCGATATCAAGGCGCGCCTGAAGGAGGCGGACATCTCCGCGCGCGCGGCGGTGGTGAAGGCGAAGGAGGCGTTCGAGGCGTCCACGAAGAAGCGCCGCTCGGAGCTGCAGGCGGCGGACGAGCGGCAGACGCAGCGCGAGGCGAACCTTGACCGCAAGGCCGCCGCGCTCGATGCGCGCGAGGGAGCGGCGGCCGCAAAGGCCGAGGCGGCGGACGCCGCGGCGAAGACGGCCCGGGAACTGAACCAGACGGCGGAGGCGCGCCTCCAGGCGCTCGCGAAGATGACGCATGCCGAGGCGCGCAAGGAGATCCTGGCGCGGGCGAACGCCGAACTGCGCGCCGACGCCGCGATTCTCAGCCGCCGCATCCAGGAGGCCGCGCGCGAGCAGGGCGAGACCCTGGCGGCCCGGATTGTGGCGGACGCGGTGCAGCGCTGCGCCGCCTCGCATGTGGAGGCGCTGGCGACGACCACGGTGGCGCTGCCCAACGCCGAGATGAAGGGGCGCATCGTGGGGCGCGACGGGCGCAACGTGCGGGCGTTTGAGTCCGCGACGGGTGTACAGCTCCTTCTGGACGACGCGCCGGACGCGGTGGTGCTGTCGGCGTTCGACCCCCTCCGCCGCGAAATCGCGCGCCGCGCGCTCGTGGCGCTCGTCGCCGACGGGCGCATCCACCCCGCGTCCATCGAGTCCGCCGTCGCCACCGCGCAGACCGCCCTCGAGCAGACGTGCGAGGAAAAGGGCGCCGAGGCGGCGGCCGAAGCCGACGTGCCCGGCCTTCCCGCCGAAACGCTGCGCCTCATGGGGGCCCTCCATTTCCGACTCTCCCTCTCGCAGAACGTGCTGCGGCACTCCGTGGAGGTGGCGATCCTCTCCGGCGCGATGGCTGCGGAGATGAAGCTCGACGGCGCGCGCGCGCGGCGCATCGGCTTCCTGCACGACATCGGCAAGGCGATCACGGCGGAGAAGCGCGGTGCGCACGCGGCGCTCGGCGCGGAGTTCCTGCTCGCGCACGGAGAGGACCCGAAGGTCTGCGCGGCCGTGGCGGCGCACCACGCCGATCCGGGCACGGACGGCGGTGTGTACGGGGTTCTCTGCGCGGCGGCGGACGCGATTTCCTCCGCGCGCCCCGGTGCGCGCCAGGAGAACGTGGGCGACTACATCCAGCGCCTGGAGAACCTGGAGAAGATCGCGAAGGCGCATGCGGGCGTGCTGCACGTCTACGCCGTGCAGGCGGGGCGCGATCTGCGCGTCGTCGTCGATCCGTCCGTGGTCGGCGACTCGGCCGCCGCCGAGCTTGCGGGCGAGATCTGCCGCGACATCTCCGCGCAGCTGAAGTTCCCCGGCATGATCCGCGTGACGGTCGTGCGCGAACTGCGCTGCGTCGAGTACGCGAAGTGAGTGAATGGTTGAATCGTGAAATGGTTGAAGTGAGGAGGCGTTGCATGAAGAAGGTCATGAAGAAATCCGTGGTCCTGTTCTGCCTGGTGGCGGGCGGAGTGTTCGCGGCGGAGAAGAAGACGGCGAAGCCCGAGCTTGTCGCGACGGTGGAGCTGGCGCCCTTTGGCGACATCTCGAAGAAGGTCGTCGAGCTGGGGACGATGGTCAACAATCCGCTTCTCCCCGCGCTCCTGATCGGCGCGGGGCAGGAACGTCTTGCCCAAACGTACGGACGCTTCCGGAGCGATGCGCCGATGTACGGGTTCGTCTATGCGAGCACGACGGACGACACCGAGATCGTGGTCGTCTACCCAAGCGTGGATGGTCCGGCGCAGATGCTGCTGGGTCATCCCGGCGCGACGAAGGACGACGACGGGATGCTCCACCTGCCTGCGGACGAGCAGAATCCGGACGCGCGCGCGGTGATGTTCACCGGGGACCGGCGCTTCTGCGCGATTGCGCCGTCTGCGGTATTGGCCCGGCGCGCGCTGGAGGACTTCGCCGCCCGCACCGTGCGCACGGAGGCCGTGCGTCCGCTCGTACGCATCGACGTCACGGCGGCGGGGCTGCGGACGCGCGCGGAGCTTGCGTCCTTTGCGGGTGCGACGGCCGCACTTGACCTGACGGACAAGGGGCTGACCGTTGAGGGACGCCTCGCGGCGCGGCCGGGCGCGTCCGCGTTCGTCGGCGCGGGCGACGCGCTGCCCGCCGGGGCGCTCGACCGTCTTCCCGCCGGGGCGCCCCTCTTCGGGGCGATGATGGCGCGCCTGGCGTGCGGCACGTCGTCGGAGGCCGCGTTCCGCGCGGAGATCGATGCCGCTGCGGCGGAGATCCGGACGAACCTCGTCGTATGCGTGCAGAAGGACGAGAAGGCGAAGCCCTATGCGGCGTTCGTCCAGAATGTGGCGGACGCCCTTGCGACGCTTTTGCGGGATGGGGCGTCCTATCCGGCGGCGGAGGACTGGTCGGGAAGCGCGCTCGCGTTCGATGCGCAGCTGCGCCCCGCGTTGATTTCGGATGGCGAGGCGGCGAAGGCGCGTCTGGCGGAGACGGCGACGACGGTGTTCTTCGACCGCCTGGCTGCGGCGTGCGCGCGGCAATGGCCGGAACGGAAGGCCCTCGTGAAGACGGACACGGGTTTTGTCATTGACTGGGCGGAGGTGATTGACATCGGCGCGACGGTTTCGGGCCTTGCGGACGACAAGGAGACGAAAAAGGCGTTGGCGACGGCCAGGAAGACCGTGGCGACCGTCCTCGGCGACACGAAGACGGTCCTCGTCTACAAGGCCGACGGTACGCGGATCGGGTCGCGCGTGTCCGCGCCCGGCTTCACGCCGCCGAAGGGGAAGCCGACGGGCGAGGCGCACGTGGCGGAGGCCCTGCCGGAGACGGCGGCGGCGCGTCCCGGCGCGGTGTTCTACTGTTCCCTCTACGGCCTTGTGCGCGAGGCCGTGCTGCCCCTTATGGCGCGCGTCGCCTCCGAGAAGGACGCGAAGCAGTACGGGGCGATGATCGCGGCGATGCCGGCTGCGGCGCCGAACAGCGCCGTCGCGGGCGCGTTCTGGGCCGAAAAGGACGGTTCCTGCCGGGGGCTTCTGCGGATCACGGCGAACGAGCTGAAGAACTTCGGCGCCGCGTTCAATGCGTTCACGGCGGCGTCCCTGTCGTCCGCCCTCGATACGGACGACGACGACGAGGACGACGAGTAGGGAGGGATCTTCGTGGACGTGCGTACGATCTTCGTCTGCGGGCACCGCAATCCTGACTGCGATTCGGTCATGAGTGCCTACGCGCTCGCCGACCTGCGCCGCCGCACGGGGCTTTCCAACGTCGAGCCGCTCTGCGCCGGGCGCCTGCCGGACCGCGCGAAATGGGTGTTCGACCGTTTCGGCCTCGTGCCGCCCGCCTCGCGCGGCGACGTCTACGTGCGCGTGCGCGACCTGATCGCGCCGGACGTGCCGATCATCTCGGCGGAGATGCCGCTCATCGACGCCCTGCGCACGCTGGAGGCCTCCGGCGAGTCGTCCCTGCCCGTCGCGGGCGCGGACGGACGCTTCCGGGGGATGCTCTCGCCCGCGAAGCTCCTTTCACTCTTCATCGCGAAGGACGACCTTTCGCGTCCGACGGGCGAGGCCCCGCTCCACGCCTGCACGCAGGTGCTCACGGCGACGGACCGCGTCCACGACGTGAAGCCCGCCGCGATCCGCAACGCCCACAACCACTTCCCCGTCGTGGACGAGGAGGGGCGCTTGCTCGGCACCGTGCTGAAGCGCGCGTTCGCCGAGATCCCTCCGTTCCGCATGATCCTCGTCGACCACAACGAAACGGCGCAGGGCATTCCGGGACTGGAGGAGATTCCCGTCATCGAGGTCGTCGACCACCACCGCATCTCGTTCACCTCCACGCCCGAGCCGATCAAGTACACGGCGGACGCCGTGGGGTCCACGTGCACGCTCGTCGCGCGCATGTTCCGCGGCGCGGGGCTGCGTCCCTCGAAGGAGGTCGCGGGCGTGCTGCTCGTGGGCATCGTCGCGGATACGCTCCTCTTCCAGTCCCCCACGACGGTCGGGGAAGACCACACGTGCGCGGCGTGGCTGGAGAAGATCTGCGGGATGTCGGCGCAGAGCCTGATGGACGGCATGATGTCCGTCGCCTCCGCGCTCCATTCGATGACGCCCGAGAAGGCGGTCGACTCGGACCGCAAGACCTATTCGGAAAGCGGCTGGTCGTTCTCGCTCGCGCAGCTGGAGGAGTCCAATCTGGCCTTCTTCCACAACCAGCGCGACGCGCTGGACGCGGAGCTTGCGCGCGTGCTCGGTCAGGAGAGGCTGGACTTCGTGGCGCTCCTCGTGACGGATCCCGTGCGGGGCAATTCCGAACTCCTTTTCCGTGGCGCGGAGGTGGTGCGGCGCGCGCTCCCCTGGCGCACGGACGCGGACGGGATCTTCCTGCTGCCGGGCGTCCTCTCGCGCAAGAAGCAGCTGCTGCCCGCCATCCTCTCCACGCTCGCCACGCTCTGACCGCGCTCCCGCGCCGCCTCCGGCGCGTGGCGCGAGTACGGAACGGCGGTCGCGCGGGGGTGCGATCCTCCCGGCGTGGCCTTTGATGGGGAAGAAGGGATTTCGGGCGGCGGAAACAGAAAACTTTAAAAAATCGGAAAGTGCCACTTGACAGGTGGGTGGTGCAATGTTGTAAGATGTGTGCGTTTCTTGGAAGAATTAGGAGGACGGAGCCTGTGGCGGCGTGGAGGAGGAGTCCTTTCCGGGTACTTCCTCTTCCGTGACCCTTGTCGGGTCTCCTACAACCTCACTGGAAACACGGCAGGGGGGGAACCGCCCGCTCCCTCTGCCGTACACGCAGTCGGGTGAAGAAAGGAACAAAAAATGAATTGGTACATTGATTGCTGGAAAAAGTACGCGACGTTTTCCGGGAGGGCACGGCGCAAGGAGTATTGGATGTTTGTCCTGTTTAATCTCCTTGCGTCCATTCTCGCCAATGTTTTGGATGGCATTGTAGGTGTGGGATGGCCTGTTGTGTCGGCCCTTTATTTACTGGCCGTCCTGTTGCCCTCATGGGCTGTGTTCGTGCGACGGCTTCACGACACGGACCATAGCGGCTGGTGGCTACTCTTCGCCTTCGTGCCGGTCATCGGAACGATCTGGTTGTTCGTCCTGCTGATACGGAACGGTTCAGAAGGAACGAACCGATACGGTGCTGATCCTAAGGCCGCCGCCTGACATCGTCACCCGCCAGTGGGTGTGGACCGGGCGTGGGGTGTGGACAGGACGTGAGGCATGGTAGGGGCCGACGTCCCCGGCGGCCCGCATACACGTGGCGTGCCCGTGGGCGTCCCATGGGCGTCCCGTGGGCGCGGCGCGCCGAGGACGTCGCGCCCTACCATGGGTGTGGACCGGGCGTGGGGTGTGGACAGGGGTGAGGCATGGTAGGGGCCGACGTCCCCGGCGGCCCGCGTACACGTGGCGTTCCCGTGTGCGTCCCATGGGCGTCCCGTGGACGCGGCGCGCCGAGGACGTCGCGCCCTACCATGGGTGTGGACCGGACGTGGGGTACGGACAGGACGTGGGGGTGTAAACATGGGTGAGGCATGGTAGGGGCCGACGTCCTCGGCGGCCCGCGTACATGTGGCGTTCCCGTGTGCGTCCCATGGGCGTCTCGATGGGCGTCCCGTGGGCGCGGCGCGCCGAGGACGTCGCGCCCTACCATGTGGTGCCGACAGGACGTGGGGCGTGGACATGGGTGAGGCATGGTAGGGGCCGACGTCCCCAGCGGCCCGTGTACACGTGGCGTGCCCGTGGGCGTCCCGTGGGCGCGGCGCGCCGAGGACGTCGCGCCCTACCATGGGTGTGGACCGGGCGTGGGGTGTGGTAGGGGTTGGGGTGCGGGTGGTGTTAGAGGGCCAGGAGACCGCAGACGAGGCAGGCGAGGGCGAGGACCGCGAGGAACCAGGGGAACGCCCGCTTGAAGGCTTCGCCTGCGCGGGGGGCGATGAGGGCGGCGGCCGTGCCGATGGCGATGGACTGCGGGCAGATCATCTTGCCGATGCCCGCGCCCATCACGTTCGCCGCCGCGAGCAGGTTCGCCGGCACGCCAAGCGCATTGGCCGCGCCGGTCTGGAGGGACCCGAAGAGGACGTTGGCGCTTGTGCCGGAACCCGTGACGAAACCGCCGAGCGCCCCGACAAGCGGCGCAAAGAAGGGGTAGACCGAACCCGTCACCGCGACCAGCGCGTCCGCAAGCGTCGCCACCATCCCCGCCGCCGTCATCACGCGCGCGAGGACGAGGACGAAGCAGATCGTCGCGAACGCCGTCCAGTACGAAGCGAGCGTCTTCCCGAAGACGCGGAACATGCGTCCGGGCGAAAGCCCCTGCACGGCGCCGCCGAGAAACCCCGCGACGAGGACGAGCGTGCCCGGCGAGGCGTACCGTTTCAGGCTTGTCGGCAGGAACGCCGCGCCCGCGAGGAGGGCGACGACGAACCCGAACGGCGCCCAGGCGAACAGCTGCGCGCGGAGGTTCCCGCCGAGGCGCCCCTTCGTCGCGACGAGCGCGACGCAGGCGAGGACGGAGAGGCCGCCCAGGATGTCGGGCAGTTCGGGGCCGAGGAACCGCGCGGCGAGGAACCAGGGGACGAGGAACGCGGCGTCCGCGACGAGCGCGAGGGGGACCATCCCCCGCAGGGCCGCGCGTCCGCCGTACACGAGCAGGATGAGGAAGGGGCCGAGCGCCGTGACCGCGAGCTGGAGGAGGGCGGTCGTCCCCGCGAGCGCGTTCGCGTCGCAACCGCCCACCTTCGCGAGCGTGGCGATGGGCACGCCGACGGACCCGTAGGCGGTGGGCGTGGTGTTCGCGACGAGGCACATGAGGACGGCCTTGAGCGGGTCGAAGCCGATGCCGACGAGCATCGCCGCCGGGATCGCGACGGCCGTGCCGAAGCCGGCCATGCCCTCCATGAAGTTCCCGAAGCCCCAGACGATGAGGAGCGCGAGGACGCGCGGATCGCCCGAAACGCCGGCGAGGCCCGCGCGGATTGTCCCCATCGCGCCCGATTCGACCGTGAGCGAATAGACGAAGAGCGCGGCGAGGACGACGAGGCAGATCGGGTAGAGCGCGAAACCGACGCCGTCGGCCACCACCGGCGCGACCTGCGCGGGAGGCAGGTGGTTCCGGAAGAAGGCGAGCGCAAGCGCGAGCGCGAGAAGGGCCGCACCGAGCGTGGCCCAGTGGGCCTTGACCTTGAAGAGCGAGAGCGCGGCCGCCAGGAAGGCGATCGGCAGGAGGGAGAGCGCGAGAAAGGGGATGTCCATGTGTTCAGTGGGCGCGGGGTTTCGCCTGGGGGAGGCCGCTGACGGCCTTGACGGCCTCCAGCGCGTCGCGGAGGGTCTGGATGGTGGTGAGCCTGCGGCGGAGCTCGGCGGCGCCGGGGCGTCCGTTGAAGTAGCGGAAGAGGTGCGTGTGGAGGGCCATGCAGACGTAGCCGTCGGGGGAGGGGATGTGGTCGTCCGGGAAGCGCGCGGCGAGCTGGTCGCGGAAGGCGAGCAGCGCGGCGAGGTGGTCCGCGAAGGCGGCGTCCTGCAGGGCGCGGCGGCGTTCGGGGGCTTCGAGGACGTCGGGGGAATCGCCCAGGCGGACGTCCGAGAAGAGCCAGGGGTTCGCGAGGGCGGCGCGTCCGATCATGACGGCGGCGACGCCCGTCTCGGCCATGAGCTTCAGCGTGTAGACGTTGTAGACGCCGCCGTTTCCGGTGACGGGGATCTTCGCCTTCTGGACGAGATCCGCGAGGAGGTCATAGTGGACGGGTCCGCCGTGCATCTGCGAGGTGAAGCGGCCGTGGAGGATGAAGCCGGAGCAACCGGCGGACTGCGCGGCGTCGAGCAGCTCGAAGAGGAGGACCGCGTCGGGACGCGGCCCGGGGCGCGTCTTGACCGTGAGGGGCAGCGTCGTGGCGCGCTTCATCGCCGCGAGGCAGTCGTGCAGGTGCTGCGGATCCTTGAGGAGCGCGGCACCGGCGCCCTCGTGGAGGACCTTCGGCATGGGGCAGCCCGCGTTGAGGTTCAGCTCCACGAAGCGGTCCTTCAGCTTCTCGACCTCCGCTGCGGCCAGGGCCAGTTCGTCCGCGTTGGACCCGAAGAGCTGGCAGGCGACGGGGCCCTCGCCGGGCAGGGTCTCCATGAGGTGGCGCGTGGGGGAGGAGCCGTGGGCGAGGCCGGCGGCGCTGACCATTTCGGTGTAGGCGAGGTCGGCGCCGCGGTCGGTGCAGACCTTGCGGAAGGGGGCCGAGGTGAAGCCGGCGAGGGGGGCGAGGACGAGTTTCATTTGACGTCGAAGGGTGTGCCGTCGTCGGTGTAGGTGAGTTCCAGCGGCTGAATCGGGTCGCCCGTCCGGCGGGTCGTGTACGTGACGCGGAGGACGCGGCGGGCGGTGCCGTCGGGATTGCGTTCGAGGATGCGGTCGCCGGTGGGGGTGAAGGAGGCGGCCTCCTTGCCGTTGTAGGAACGGGTGAAGCCGAGGAGGGTGCCGGACGCGGCGTAGGTGTAGGTGTCCTTCCAGCGGCGTGGCAGGGCGAGGGCGGGGTCGCAGTAGAGGGCGTTGGGGTTCGCGTAGTCGATGGAGGCGATTTTGCCGTCCGGACGGTATGTGCGCACTTCCTGCGGGATCGGATAGAAGGAGATGATCGAGGGCGCGCCGTGGTCGGTGCCGTGCGTCTTCGCGAAGCAGGCGACGTCGATGCGCTCGGTGAGGGCGCGGCGGTCGACGGTGATCTGCGCGAAGCCGCTCTCGGGCGTGTTGACCGTCTCGCCGAGCGGGGGGGAGATCGTGACGGCGGCGGCGTCGCCGTGGACGACGCGCCAGGTGTAGGTGGCGAGCGGGTCGCGCTCGGGGAAGGTCTGGGCGCGCACGAGGAACGTCCGCACGCCCTCCGGCGCGCGCAGGACGAAGGAGATGGCCGAGGGGGTGGCGAAGAGCAGTTCCGACACCGTGTCGGGGTAATCGACGCCCGCGACGGGGAAGCGGATCGGGAAAAGGCGCGAGTTGACGAGGGAGAGGTTGACGGCGGGCGGGATGTTCTCGGGGCGGAGGGCGTGCGCCTTTTCGACGAGGGCGACGACGTCGAGGCGCTTTGCGCTGAAGGCCGTGGGGTGGGCGCGCGGGGAGAGGTAGTCGCTTTCGCCCCTGACGCCGGTCTGCGTGCGGCGGAGGAGCCACT
>ERZ1034962.771-NODE-771-length-12786-cov-4.913125_pt1 | contig 12786 bp, 10 predicted proteins | sample MGYA00520696_ERZ1034962 | MGnify/ENA primary metagenome ERZ1034962 (study PRJEB33766, sample SAMN09781770) | gut metagenome | biome: gut microbiome | host: Homo sapiens | place: Madagascar | study: EMG produced TPA metagenomics assembly of the PRJNA485056 data set...
GTGCTGGCCGAGGCGGCCCGTGTACGGCCTGTTGCCGGGCTTCTGGTAGACGCGCGGATCGTTCGACCCGCCGTGGATCTCCGGGATCGCGAACTCCAGCGTGTCCTCGGGCGGCAGGGACCAGCTCGTGCAAAAGAGCCAGCGCTCCTCGCGCGCCTTCGCGCGCACGGCGGGGTCCTCCGCCGTCTGCGCCGCCGCCCCCGTGGCGGTCGTCGCGGCGATCTGCTTCTCGCGCCCCGCGATCTCGTGGAAGATCGCGCGGCCGAACTGCGGGCTTCCCACGAGGAGCGCAACGGCGGCGACGAGCCCCACGCCGGCGGCGAGGCGCCCCCAACGGAGCGTCTTCCGCTCGCGGACGAGGCACCAGACGCCGTAGGCGGCCGTCAGGAGCGTGAAGAGCAGCCAGAGGTCGGGCTGGCGCGCGCTCGCCCAGGCGAGGACGGCCCCGAGGAGCGCCCAGTTGCGCCACTTCCCCTTCCGCACGCACCGGTCAACGAGCCCGAAGGCGAACGGCCCGTACATGAGCCAGACGAACCACCCCAGGTGCCCCGCCGAGAAGAGCGTGAAGCAGTAGCCCATGAGCCCGAAGGCCGCGCCGCCGCCGTAGCTCGCGACGTACGAAAGCCGCCGCCCGCGCAGGTAGAACGCCACGCCGAGCGCGGCGAGCCACGCGGCGAGGGCGAACTGCAACTCCATCCAGACGTACCTGCCGCCCGCGACGTGCATAAGGTCCGAGGGGACGACGTCCTTCCCCGCCCAGACCTCGCGCAGCCACCGCGCGGCATCGTCCACGGCAAAGGTCGTTTGGCAGTCCGGCGCGACGGGGACCTTGTCGAGCGGCCACGCCCCCCAGAAGACCGCCGCAAGCGCGAGCGCGTAGACGCCCGAGAAGAGGAGGAACGCCACGACGGCGGGTTTTCTCAGGAACGTCCTCATCAGCGCCTCCACGTCGTCGTATAGACCGGCTTCGACGTCCCGCGTCCGCCGCCGCCACCGAATCCGCCGCTGCGGCGGCCGCCCCAACCACCTGTGTAACCGCCGCCCCAGCCGCCGTCGTCGTCGTCGTCATACCCGCGCCGCCGCGCCCCCGCGTCGCCGCCGAAACCGTGGTCGGTGGAGTAGAGCGTCTGTTCCTCAACGAGGTTCTTTGGGATCTCGCGCACGAAAATCGAAGGTTCGACGGGGAAGAGCCCGCCGTCCGCCGTCTTCTTCGCGCGCGGCACGCACAGGTAGAGGCGGTCGCGCGCGCGGGTGACGGCCACGTAGAAGAGGCGGCGCTCCTCGGCGAGGTTGCCCTCCTCGACGGCGCGCGCGCTCGGGAAGACCGTGTCGGAGAGCCACGGGAGGATCACGACGGGCCATTCCATGCCCTTCGCCTGGTGGACGGTCGTGAGCGTGAGGTGGTCCTCGGGCAGACCGTCCCGCGCCTTCGCGTCGAGGTTCGTCATGAGGGCGACCTCGTCGAGGAACTGCTTCAGGCCGCCGGGGGAGGTTGCGATCTGGGCCATGAGTTCGCCGAGGTCTTCGAGGCGCGATTCCGCGTCCTCCATCTCGAACGCCCGGCGCAGGTGATCCGCGTAGAAAAGTTCGGTGAAGTCCTCGATGAGGCGGCGGTCCTCATGCGCCGCGAGGTGTTCCGGCGCGCGCGCGAACGCCTGGGCGATCTTGCCCCAACCCTCCTTGCCCCTCGCGCACATGAGCGCGTCGAGGTCCGCGCGCGCCTTCGGGTTCGTCGCGTCGAAGGAGCCGCCGAGGTTCCGCCAGTACTTGCGCGCGGAGGTCTCGCCCACGCCGGGCAGCAGTTCGACGAGCCGCAGGAAGCTGAGTTCGGAGGTCGGGTCCACGCAGAGGCGCAGGAAGGCGAGGACGTCCTTCACGTGCAGCTGCTCGAAGACGCCCACGCCGCTCGTGATGCGGAACGGCACGCGGCTGCGCGTGAGGGCCATCTGGATGTCGATCGACGTGTAGTGCGAGCGGTAGAGGATCGCCACGTCCTTGTAGGCGATGCCGTTCTGCCGCATCGTGTTCACGAGGCGCAGGATCGCCTCGGCCTGGGCGCGTCCGTCGTAGACGTGGTAGAGGCGCGGCTTCGGGGCGGCACCGGTGCGGAAGGGCCGCAGCGTCTTCTCGAACTGGTGCTGGACGTCCTTCATCACGCAGTTCGCGACGTCGAGGATCGGCGCCATCGAGCGGTAGTTGCGCTCCAGCTTGACGATCCGGCAGCCGTCCCAGTGCGAGGGGAAGTTCATGATGTTCTCGAACTGCGCACCGCGCCAGGTGTAGATGCACTGGAAGTCGTCGCCCACGACCATGATGTTGCGGTGCTTCGCGGCGAGGAGGTCCGTGAACTGCGACTGGAGCGTGTTCGTGTCCTGGTACTCGTCGACGAGGACGTGCAGGAAGTGCTCCTGCAGGAATTCGCGCACGCGGTCGTTCTCCTCCAGCAGGCGCAGGCCGTTCACGAGCAGATCGTCGAAGTCCATCGCGCCGAGTTCCCGCTTCTTCTCCCCGTAGGCGCGGCAGACCGCGAGGACGAGCGGCGCGTCGAGGGCCATCTTCGTCTGGTAGCCCTGCACGACCTGTTCGAGGCTGCGCTGGGCGTTCGCCGCGTCGCTCACGAGCTTGAGCAAGAACTCCTTCTTCGGGAAGTCCTTCACCTGCTTGACGTGCTCCTTGACGCACTGGCCCATGATCTTCTTCTGGTCGTCCTCGTCGAGGATCGCGAAGCCGGGCTTGTAGCCGAGCGAGGACCCGTACTGGCGCAGGAAGCGCGCGCACACGTGGTGGAACGTGCCGCTCCACACGCCGCCCATGCCGGGCACGAGCGTCTCGGCGCGCTCCAGCATCTCGCGCGCGGCGCGGTTCGTGAACGTCAGCAGGAGGATGCGCTCGGGCGGCACGCCCTGCTCGACGAGGTAGGCGACGCGGTGGACGAGCGTGCGGGTCTTGCCCGTGCCCGCCGCCGCGAGGACGAGCATCGGGCCGTCCGGCGCCGTCGCGGCGGCGCACTGTTCGGGGTTGAGGACTTTCGCGAAATCGATCATGGCGCTTCTCGGCTACGGGTTCGTGGTCACGGTCCAGGTGCGGCCGCACATGTGGCAGGTGATGTCGAGCGTGGGGGGCAGCGCCGCACGTTCGTCCGGCGGGATCGCGGCGACCATCGCGGCGGCGCGCTCGGCGCTGCAGCGGCACGCGAAGGAGAGGGCGCGCGTGCGGCGGATCTCCGCCTGCGGAAGGCCCAGCTTCTTCAGGAGCGTGCGCGGCGCGGCGGCGCCCGAGGCGAGCGCCCGCGCGGCGGCGCCCGAGGCGAGCGCCCGCGCGGCGGCGCCCGAGGCGAACACGGCCGCGACCTGCGCGAACGCGGCGGCATCGCCGTCCGGCGGACACTCCGCGAGGAGGCCGCGCGCGAAGAGGGGCACGCCGTCGTCGCCGACAGACGCGGCGACCGCCGTGCGGACGCGGCGCTGGAGCGACTGGTCGAAGTAGGCGTCGAGCCCGGCGGCCACCGCGCCCTCCTTCCACGCGGTCGCGACGGTGCCGCTCGACAGGATCGCGCCGGGGATGGAGCGGATGATCTCGAACGTGCCGCTCCCGCCCAGCACCTGCACGTCCTTCGGCGCACCGAGGCCGTCGAAGTCGTTCAGAATCTTCTTCTTCGTGTAGCCGCGCAGCGTGCCGGCGGCCGTGCATTCGACGAGGAAGCCTTCGAGCGGACCCGGGCAGTCGAGCCGGAACGTGACCGTCTCCGCCTCCTGCGCCGTCTCCGCACCGAGGAGCGCAACGCCCGCCAACGCCTCGGCGAGGTAGTGCGAGGCGGTGGGGCCGGAAAGGTGCCCGCGCGCAAGCTGCCCCGCCGCCGTCGTCGCGTCCGCGCACAGGACGGCGATTTTCGTCGCGGAATCCAGAATCTCGATCAATTCGTCCTTCATGCCATATTGTCCTTAAGATTAAGTGGTTAAGTAGTTAAGTAGTTAAGTTGTTAAAACGAAACATGGTGATTTTTCTGCCGCAAAGAACACAAAGACCGCAAAGGCTTTGTGAATTTTGTGTTCTTTATGGCTCACACGATTTGATTGCCGAAGGATAACACCTTCATCTCCTAACGCCTTAACCGCTTTCCGACTAAAACTTAACTACTTAACTACTTAACTACTTTCCGACTAAAACTTAACTACTTAACCACTTAATCTCCGATGAAGTGGACCCCGATGTCTTCCAGGGCGCTCAGCACGCTCGCGGCGTTCACGTCCTCCAGCGCGCGCGCGTCGTCCTGCGGCACGGCGATGGCCTGGTCAGGATGCTCCAGGAACATGAGGAACTTTGCGCGCAGGGACGCGATGCGCCGCACGTGGCGCTCCAGTGCCCAGAGGGCGAAGCGCCACTTGGGGAGGAAGCCGTAGCGGGGCGGCAGCGCGGGGTCGAAATCCTCGAAGGCGTCGCGCTGCAGGGTGAACGCCCACTCCAGGGCGCGGAGGCGGAACTCGAAGCCGGCGAAGAAGCGCTCGCCGAGGTCCGCGAGCGGGGAGACCGGGTGCTTCGCGGCGAAGTCCGCGAGGGCCTTCGCGTAGGAGGCGAGGTAGAAGGCGGCGATCGCGTCGAGGTTGCGGTCCGTATGCGACACGTCGGGCCAGCCGAGCGAGCCGCGCACGGAGCAGAACGAGACGCCCTGCGGCAGGAGGCGCCCCGCCTTGATGTCGTAGCCGAAGCGGTAGATCTCCTTGCCCACATCGTAGCGCGGCGTCCGGGTGGCGGGGTCGTACTTCTTCATCGCGAGGTTCTGCGCGGCGGCGTCGCCCATCAGGAACGCGAGCGCCAGGACGACCTGCGGGTCCTCCCCCGCCTCCGCGCCGCCGAACTCGCCCGCGAGCTGGAACGTGCCCGACGGGATGTCCGCGAGCGGCTCGCCCTCGCAGCGCGTGCGGATGAAGAAGTCGCCGCGCACCTTCTCGTTCCGCCGCCGCCGCAGGAGGCGGTAGTCCGGCAGCGCCACGCCGAGCGACTTGAAGCCCTGCGCGCGCGCGATGACGTAGCTGCCGTAGCCGTGGCCCGTGCGCGCGAGGCGCTTCTCCACGAACGAGGCGGCGAGCGGCCGCCGGTTCGTCTTGTAGACGACCTCGCGCGTCGTCCCCTCGCCGATCGGCAGGTCGAGTTCGTCGTCGATCGTCCGCAGCTCGTAGACGTTCGCGTATTCCACGAACTCGTCGCGGCTCACGAGCGCGCGCAGGTTCGCGAGCAGCACCTCGCTGCGCGCGTCGCAGAGCGGGTCGAAAGCGGGCCGCCCCTGCTCGAAGCGCGCGCCCGGCAGCGCCGTGCGGCGGTCGTCGAACGCGGGCGTCGCGCCCTCGCCCATGACGGAGTAGATCTCGCCCGTGAGGTACATGTACAGCGTCTCGACGAACGCCTTCGAGGTGTCGTCGGCGAGTTCCGGGCGCGTGAGGAGCGACTTGAAGAGCGCGTCGATCTCGGCCATGCGCACCGCGGCGTCCGCCTCGGAGATGCGCCGCAGCTCGATCTTCTCCATCAGCAGCTCCAGCTCGGGGACGAGGCGCTCCAGCGCGACGCCGCGCGGCAGGCCGAACAGCTCGACCTCGTGGTGGCCGTGGTATTTGTTCTGGCGCAGGAAGTTCGTCTCGTGCCCCTCGAAGACGCTCACGAGCTCGTGGAGCCCGGCGCGGAACGCGGGGAAGTCGTCCTTCGCCTGTTCGCAGAGCCGGTGGAAGCCCGCGTAGGAGAGAAAGTGGACGCCGCGCGAGCCGTGGTAGTAGCGGATGTCGGTGGAGATGCGCTTGCGGCTCGCGGCGAGGGCGGCGGACATCTCGCGCCCGGTCCACGCGAGCGGCTTCACGCGCCACTCCTGCCCCCGCCGGCGGAAGTGTTCGAGCGCCTGCTCGTTGCGTTCCACCATCACCACGTCGCCGCATGCGAACCCCAGCGTCCCCGTCAGCCAGTCGTCCGCCGCCGCGAGCCGGCGGCACGGCACGTCGCGCTGGGAGATTTCCAGCTTGCCGCCCACCACGTTCGCGCACAGGACGCCGTACATCATCGTCTCGCCGCGACGGGCGGACGAAAGGCGGCAGAGGTCCCACAACTGCCCCTGCAGGAGCGGCAGCGCCGCCACGGAGTGGTTCCCCGTGGTGACGGTCATCACGTAGCCCGGCCCCCCGTTGTGCCGCAGGTCCCTCTTCGCGACGACGAGGACGGAGGCGTGCGCGTCGAGGTGCAGCCACACCCCCTTCTCGAACACGAACGTGTCATCGCCCACGTCATAGGCGTGAAACAGGCGGCGGCGCCCCATCGCGCGCGTCACGACGGCGGCGGCGCGGCGCGGCGCACCGTCCAGAATCCGCCGGAGCCGCTGTTTCACCGACGATTTCATGCCTCGTCTTCGTCGTCGTGGTGATGGTGGTGGAAGTGGTCCAGGCGGATCTCCTCCTTCGCGATGAGGTCTTCCGCAAAGCCGCCCAGCGCGTCGAGGTCCGCCTCGTCCGCCGCCGCCAGCAGGTTCGCGAGCGCGCGCGGCACGTACGCCTCGAAGCGGGGCTGCCCCACGGAGGCGAGCCGCCCGAAAGCGCCGAGCGCCTGCACGAGCCGCTGCACCGCCCCGTAGGCGAGCTTGTCCACGGGATAGAGCTTCGCGAGCGCGCGGCGCTCCTTCTCGCCGAGCGGCGCGTAGGGGTCGTAGAGGAGCGAGGCGAGGTCGTAGGCGGCCGCGCCGAGGCGCATGCCCTGGAAGTCGATGAAGGTCGGCTCGCCGCCGTTGCGGTAGAGGACGTTTGAACTCTGGCAGTCGCGGTGGACGAGCACGGGGCGCTGGCGCGCAAGGACGTCCGCCACCGTCTCCAGGTCGGCGCGCACGGCGTCCGGCAGCTTCTCGTAGCCGTAGCGCGCCTTCACGCAGAAAGTCTCGAAGAGGTCGCGCTCCCACTTGTAGAGGTCGGGGCCGAATGCGGGTTCAAGCGCGTCCGCCGCTTCGGCGAGCGCGCGGTCGGTCCCCTTCTCGTGGAGCGTGCGCAGGGCCTTCACGACGGGCGTGTAGAGTTCGACGAGCCGGGCGCCCTTCTCCGCCGCGCGCGTCTCCAGCGACGTGTCGCCGAGGTCTTCGAGGGCGAGCGCCTTTCGGTCCGGCAAATCCGCGAGGAAGCGCGGCACGGGCACGCCGACGTCGGCGAGGAGCCGCGCGTGGTGGACGTAGCGGGCGTTTTCGGGACGAGCCGCGTCGTCGTAGACGACGGCGATCGCGCGGTCGTCGCCGTGGACGAACCGCCAGAAGGCGCGGTCGCTGCCGCGCGCGCCGAGGAAGACGGCCGCGACGTCGACGGGCTTCCACCCCAGCGCCTCCGCAAGCGCCGCGAGGCGCGCGTCGCCGATCTGGTCGACGCCCACGAGCGCCGTGCGCTCGAACGCGCCGCCCACGAGGCCACCCGTCACGACGCAGCCCGCGAGGTCCGCCGACTCCACGAGCTTCACGCCCGGGAAGATCACGTTCGGGTTCGCCTCGAAGCGCTCCGGGTTCAGCGCCGCGTGCGCCTCCAGATACGCCTCCAGCGTGCCGCAGTCCGCCCAGTAGGCGCCGTCGGGGTCCACGCCGTGGACAATCTTCCCGCCCGTCATCATCGCGGCCTCGTACGCTTCGACGATCGTCGAGAAGCCCTCCGGCTTCACGTAGTCGAGGATCTGCGGACCGAGCAGCGCGACCCCGCAGTAGGTGTAGGTGCCCGCGTCGCCCGCGACGTCGCTCGCCCAGTTGCAGATGCGCCCCTCGAAGTCGGCCTCCACCGTGCGCGGACCGAAGACCTCGCTCATCCAGCAGCCCGCGAAGTTCCCGCTCTTCACATAGGCGTCCACAATCGCCTGCGGGTCAAGCCCCTCGACGACGATGTCGCCGTTCACGAGCCAGAACGGATCCGTCCCGAGCATGTACCGCAGCGGGTTCAGGACGCCGCCCGTCCCCAGGATCTCGGGCTCCTCCGCCACCGTCACCTTCGCAGGCCCCCTGCGCCGCGCCGCGTAGGCGCGGATCTTCTCCGCCTGCCAGTGCGCGTTGACGGCGATCTCCTCCACGCCCCACGATTCCAGCAGGGAGAGGATACGCTCCAGCATCGGCACGCCCCACATCGGCAGGAGCGGCTTCGGCTCCACGAGCGTGAGCGGCCGCAGCCGCGTTCCGAACCCGGCGGCCAGCACGACCGCCCTCTTCACGTCCTGTACCTTCATACGGGCCTCGTAATCTTCACTTCGGCGCTGCCGAGACCGAGAACCGTCCCGAACTTGCGCACGGACACCGTGACGCGCTCGACGCGCGGGTCGGCGAGGCAGACATCCGCCACCACGTCCGCCGCCCGCTCCAGCAGCCTGCAGCGGGCGTCCTCAAGCGCCTCGCGGATGTTCCCCACGAGCAGCGCGTAGTCCACCGTGTCCTCCAGGCTGTCCGACGCCGCCGCATCCTGCTGGTCGAACGCGAGCGCAACGTCCACGAGGACCCGCTGCTCCTTCACCCGCTCCTCGGGCAGATCCCCGAGAATGCACTCCACGTCGATGCCGTTGAGTTTGAGAACGTCCATGGACGCCCCCTACCGCCACTGCGGACGCGCACGCTGCTGCCGCACCTTCGGCTCTTCGAGGAAGAGCGCGTACCACTGGTCGCCGAGGGCCGTGTTGGTGAAGTGGGCCACGCGGTTGTTCGCCAGCTGCTCGCGGTTCGCCTTCAGCGTCTCGTTGTCGCTCTTCTCCAGCGCGCGGTTGAGCGCCTTGAACGCGGCGTCCACCTCGTTGCGCTTGACGAGGATCCAGGAATAGGCGGCGGCGAGGAGCACGTTCTGGTTGTAGCGCAGGCGGCGCACGCCCTTCTCGTAGACCTTCCCGATCTCGGCGGAGGGCCTGTCCAGCATGTAGAGGCGGGCGACCTTCATCGCGGTCATCGTGGGATCGACGAAGAGGGCCTTCGGCATCAGCTCGTCCACCTTCTTGAAGTCCTTGATCATCCAGTAGAGCTGGAACTGCGCGGTGGCGATCTGCCGCTTCATGAGCGGCACCCACAGGTCGAAGCGGTGCAGCGGCTCCGTCGCCGCCAGCGCCTCCGCCACGACAACCTTCTGGTCCCGCGCCATCTCGGCCTGCGCCTCCTGGATGGACCCCGGCGGACGCATCTGCCAGCGGGCCATCTTCGCCTGCATCCGCTTCTGCCCCGCCAGCATGATGTTCTGCACGCACGCCATCGCGGCCTTCACCTTCCGCTGGATCAGGAGTCCGGCGACCATGTTCCCCACGACGAAGGCCAGCACGCCGAAGAACGTACTCCAGCCATAGCCGAGTGCATTTCCGAAATAGAGGGCGCATCCCACGCCGACGCCCAACAGGGCACTGAGGATCAGAGTCAACATAAGGGAGTAGATGAGGTTCTAGGTTCTAGGTTCTAGGTTTTAGGTTCTAGGTTTTAGCTAGGTTTCAGACAGTCACGGGAGAGGTCAGGTGTTCGGCTTGTCCAGAAGGGTCTTCTTCACGACATGGGCGGCGCGCTGGACGGAGTTCTGCAGCATGAACTGCACGCTTTCCCTGATGCCGCGCGCCTCGTCGCCGAAGACGGCGTCGACGTCCAGTTCGGAGAGGTCGTGGACGAGCCATTCGCTCCCCGCGAAGTTCTGCGGGCACGCCCGGTTGCGGTCGAGGCCGATCACGTGCATGCCCGCCGCGCGGCCGGCCGCGACGCCGGCGGTGGAGTCCTCCACCACCACGCACTCGCTCGAATCGACGTCAAGCCGTTCGGCGGCCTTGAGGAACCCGTCCGGCGCCGGCTTGCCGCGCCCGTAGTCCTCGGCGCCAAGCACGAACTTCACGAGCCCCGCCACGCCGCAGAGGTCGGCGGCCGCCTGGACGTCCGCATGGGGCGAGCCGGAGACGATCACGCAGGGCGCGATCTTCGCGACCCGCTTCAGGAAGGCGACGGAACCGGGCACGACCTGCTTCGCGGGATCGGTCGCCAGACGGGCATAGTACCCACGCAGCGACTTCGCGTCCTCGATGGGGGACGTCTTGCCCAGACCCGGGAACTGCGCGTGGATCGCCGCGTGGATGTCGATCCAGCTATGACCGAAAATGACCGGCGCGAACGCCTCGACCGTCGTCGCCTGTCCCCGGTCGGCCAACCAGTCGACGATTGCCCGGGCCCACAGCATCTCGGTGTCGACGAGCGTGCCGTCCAGGTCGAAGAGGAAGGCCGCAGGCCTCATTTATCCTTCCCGCAGCACTTCTTGTACTTCTTCCCGCTGCCGCACGGGCAGGGGTCGTTCCGGCCGATCTTCGGCTCCTCGCGGCGGTAGGGCTCGTTGTTCTCGATCACGCCGTCGATGAAGCGCCACTCGCCGTCGATCTTCCTGAAGGTGGCGTGCTCGCGGTGTTCGCACTTCTGGCCGTTCGCGGCGTAGTGCGCCACGAACGAGACCTCGCCCTCCTCGTCGTCCTTGCCGCCCTTCTCGGTGGCGGTGACGTCAAGGCCCTGCCATTGGGCGGACTTCGACCAGTCGCGCGTCGTCTTCTCGTCGAATTCGGCACGCACCTCGGGCCCGGACGACGCGAAGAGGAACTTCACGTCGCCGACCGCGTACGCGCTGTAGCGCGCCCGCATCAGATCCACGGCCGTCTCGGCCTTGTGTTCACCGTTCAGGATGGGCCCGCAGCACTGACCGAAGGTCTTGCCGCTGGCGCACGGACAAAGTTCATCGTTTTTCATGGGCGAAATTCTACCATAAAACAGGAGGGCGGGAAAGCGGGTATTCGCCTCCCCTATCGGAACTTCTGAACGAGGCGGCGGGCCGCGACGGCGAACGGGATCCCCGGCGTCGTGACGCCCAGCGCCTCCAGCGCGGACCGGTCGAGATGGCAGTCCTTCGGACGCGGCTCGCTGCCGTTCGCGGGCGCGCCGCTCCCCTGCAGCAACGCCGCGTCCACGCCCAGGATTTCCGCCGTCACGCGCCCCATGTCGAGCTTCGTCATCGGTTCGGACCCGCTCCAGTGGACCGTCCCGGCGAGGCGCCGCCGCACGATCTGCGCGAGGATGTCGGCGACGTCCGCGACGTGCGTCGGGTAGCGCGTCGCCCAGTCGTCGAGGACGAGCGGCTGCGTCCGCCGCGCCGCGCCCGGGCGAACGAACGCGAGGACCTGCTCGATGACCGTCGTCACGGACGACTCCTGCAGGTTCTCGACGTCGCCGTAGAGGATCGGCACGCGCAGGATCGCGCTCTGCGCGGCCGCCGCCGCGCGCACGGCGCGTTCGCCGTCGAGCTTCGAGATGCCGTAGGCGTTGATCGCGTGGGTGGGCGACGCGGGCGTGTAGGGGGGCGTGGTGCCGTCGAAGACGTAGTCGGAGGAGATGTAGACGAGGAAACGGCCCGGAGCGGCGGCGGCCCAGCGCGCAAGGGAGGCCGTCGCGTCCACGTTGAGCCGCCGGGCGGCGGCCACGTCGGTGGCGAACTCGTCCGGCTTGCGGATCGCCGCCGTATGGACGACGACCTCGGGTCGCACGTCGTCCAGCACCCGCGCGAGCGCCGCCGCGTCCGCCAGGTCCACCTGCACCAACCCCGCGCCCGTGCGCGTGTGGCACAGGCCCGTCAGCCCAACATCCGCCTCGGCGGCGAACCGCCCCATCACGGCCCGGCCCAGCATGCCGGTCGCGCCTGTCACAAGTATGTCCATGCGGAGATTATAGCATACGAAAAGCCCCCGTATCAACGGGGGCTTCGCGTTTCAAATGGTGCGACTGACTGGGATCGAACCAGCAACCTTCGGCTTCGGAGGCCAACGCTCTATCCAATTGAGCTACAGTCGCATGGTCTACGCCGATCAGAAGTAGCAGTTGAAGATCGGGATGAACGGAACCTCGTTGTCCATGATCAGGTTCACGAGGCCGACCTGGAAACCGGCGGACGCCGTGGCCGCGTAGTTGACGAGGCCAAGCTGCGCGCCGCGCAGTTCATCCGTCATGTTGAGGAGGAGGGCCGTCTGGAAACCATGCACGCGGCGGGCGAACGTGGCGCCCAGCGCGAGCTGCCAGCCCCACATGTCCTCGCGGACCGCGCTCGCGAGACCCGCCACGCCGAGACCGTAGAACGACGAATCCGTCATCGCGCCAAGGACATCGACCGACAAGCCGTAGAACTCGCGGTTCATGCCGACCAGATCGACGCTCAGGCCGTAGGTCGTGCGGTTGCACATGTTGAAGCAGGAGACCATCGCACCCTTCGCCTTGCGGTTCGCGAGGTTGAAGCCGAGCGACGCCTGAATGCCGATCATGTCAAGGCGGGCCGTGTTCGCGAGACCCGCGACCTCAAGACCGTACATCTTGTTGCAGTCCCCGTAAAGGAGATTGACATCCAGGCCGAAGATGTCCCAATTGAACCCCCAGGGCAACGCGGCGGGCGTCGCAAGACCGACGGCGAGCACCGTGTAGCCGTAGGACTTCGCGTCCGGCGCACCGGCGTATTCCTTCTCCTCGGCGTCCTGCGCGAGAACCGGCTGAACGGCGAACGCGGCGAGCGCGCACGCAAGCAGACCACTCTTGATGTTCATCTCAAACTCCTTGGATTGATTTTCTGAAATCGGCTGAACGGAAGCAAATGATACCCGATTCGGACGCGCAAGTCAACCCCGAACACGACCCAAACGCAAGTTTGGCACATCCGCCGTTCCATCCTCATTGGACCTTCTCGACGTCCGCGTCAATGAGCCGGCGCGTCTTGGAGTCGAAGGCGAGGCCGACGGCCCAGATCGGGAGGCCGCGCGCGCGATACGGCT
>ERZ1034962.773-NODE-773-length-12748-cov-5.696604_pt1 | contig 12748 bp, 10 predicted proteins | sample MGYA00520696_ERZ1034962 | MGnify/ENA primary metagenome ERZ1034962 (study PRJEB33766, sample SAMN09781770) | gut metagenome | biome: gut microbiome | host: Homo sapiens | place: Madagascar | study: EMG produced TPA metagenomics assembly of the PRJNA485056 data set...
AAGACGGTCGCCGAGGCGCGCCCTAACGTCGACAAGCTTGAGGCGCAGCTGGCCGAGCTTGCGCAAGCGGGCCAAGCCCGTGCCGTGCGCACTGAGGAGCTTGAAGCCAAGGTGGTGCCGCTTCGCAAGGAGGCGGCGCAGCTGCGTGACGGCTTGTCGGAGGCGAAGCTCTCGGCTGCCACGCTGCGCGAGCGCGACACTTATACCGCGCGCATCGTGGACGCTCGCGGCCGCGACGTGGCCGCGGTGGACGCCGCCGAGGACGAGCTGAAAAACCAGCTGGCGCGCAAGATCGTGGCGCAGCGCCGCATCGCGCCGCTTCTGGCGGTGTTCGAGGAGCTCACCGCAAGCGCCCGTCGCTGGACGCACGACCTTGAGCAGCGGGCCCAGCAGGCGCAAGATTCGTCGGCGGGCCTGCATGCGCAGGTCACCGCTGCGCGCGAGCAGGCAAAGGCCGCCCACGACGCTTACGATGACGTGAACGCGCGCCTGTCGGCGGCCCGTGTGGAGAAGGGCCGGCTGGAGGTGCGCGTCGATGCTGCCGTCAACTCCATCGTCCAAGACATGGGGGTGCCGCTTGAGACGGCGCTTGCGCTTCCCGAGCTCGAAGATCGTGGAGCCGCCGAGGAGAACGCGTTCAAGCTGCGTCGCCGCATCGCCAACATGGGCGCCATCAACCCCGATGCCGCCCAGGAGTACGAGCAATTGCGCAGCCGCTACGATTACCTGGCGGCCCAGCTGGCAGACCTCGACGGCGCGCGCCGCAGCCTTGCCAAGATCGTCCGCGTCATCGATGCGCGCATGAAAGATGACTTCGTCAGCACGTTCAACGCGGTCAACGACAACTTCCGCAGCATCTTCGCCACCTTGTTCCCGGGCGGCTCGGCCGAGCTCATCCTCACCGACCCTGACGACCTGGAGAACACGGGCGTGGAGGTCAGCGCGCAGCCGGCGGGCAAGCGCATCACGAAGATGATGCTCATGTCCGGCGGCGAGAAGTCGCTTACGGCGCTTGCGCTGCTGTTCGCGGTCTACCGCATCCGCAGCGCGCCGTTCTACATCCTCGACGAGGTTGAGGCGGCGCTTGACGACAGCAACCTGCGCAGGCTCACGGCGTATCTGCAGTCCATCCGCAACGACACGCAGCTCATCATGATCACGCACCAGCGCCGCACCATGGAGATGTCCGACGTGCTCTTCGGCGTGTCCATGCAATCCGACGGCGTCACCAAGGTGATCAGCCAGAAGCTCGACCACGCCCTGAAGTACGCGGAATAGGGAAGGTGTCGCGTAGGACAACGCGCTGGGAGATGCGGTGATGCTGGACGCGATGCCGGGTACTTTCTGGTGGGGCGGGAAGATTCCTTCCAAGGTTCCGGGTTTGCATGAATCGAACCAGGCGCGAAGAGCGCTCAGTGCGAAACAGCCAAAAGGCGAATATCGTGCGTGATGACAGGGCCGGTTACCGATTGTAACCGGCCCTGTCCCCGCTGAATTCGTGTTCGCCTGCTGCCCGGGATGCCGAGGGCGTGGCAGCAGGGTATACTTCTTCACGAATCAAACGCGTGATGCGCCGGACATGCTTGCAGATCGACCTGCAAGCATGTCGTCGGGTGTCGGGTCATAGCTGGCCGGCCGAGCTCAGGTCGGCTTGCGGGCATGCGATCCGCCGACGGCGCCGCCGGGCATCGCGCACTATGCGACGGTTTGCGACACAAGAGGAGCAACATGGGATTTTTCGACCGCATCAGCCAAGGGCTGCAACGTTCTCGTGACAAGTTCAAGGAGGAGATGAACGTCCTCCTCGACCGCGGTCCCGACCTTGACGAGGAGTTCTGGGACGGCCTGGAGGAAACGCTCATCCTGGCCGACATCGGCGGAGCGGCGTCGTGCGACATCGTTGAGAACCTGCGCGACCAGGCCACGCGCAAGGCGCTTCCCGATGCCTACGCCGTGCTCGACATGCTCAACGACCAGATCGCCGATACGTTCACGCAAGGCGGTCAGGAGATCCTCGGCGGCGATCCGGCGTGCGTGCTGTTCGTCGGCATCAACGGCACGGGCAAGACCACCACGGTGGGCAAGCTTTCCAAGGAAGCGCACGACGCTGGCCGCAAGGTCATCCTGGGCAGCGCCGACACGTTCCGCGCCGCCGCCATCGAGCAGCTCGAGGTGTGGGCGAAGCGCGCCGACGTGGAGATGGTCACGCGCGAGCGCGGCGCCGATCCGGCAAGCGTGTGCTACGACACCATCGAGCGCGCCGAGGCCGAGGACGCCGACCTGGTGCTCATCGACACCGCCGGGCGCCTTCACACCTCGGCAGATCTTATGCGTGAGCTGGCGAAGGTCGTCAACGTGGTGCGCAAGCGCTCGAAGCTGCCCGTCTACACCGTGCTCGTCATCGACGCCACCACCGGCCAGAACGGCCTGCAGCAGGCGCGCGAGTTCAACCGCGAGCTCGAGCTGGACGCGCTCATCGTCACGAAGCTCGACGGCACGGCCAAGGGCGGCATCGCGCTTGCCGTCAGCCACGAGCTTGAGCTGCCCATCATCAAGATCGGCGTGGGCGAGTGCCTTGACGATCTGCGCGATTTCGACGCCCATGATTTCGCTCGCGCTCTTGTCGGCGCGTTCGATCAGCGCCAAGCCTAACCGCCATGGATACCTCGGCTTGCATCGAACAGGTGTTCCACGCGCCCGACGTGTATCTTGTGCAGGTGCCCTTCGAGAACATCTCCACCTCCGCCACCAATTGCTACGTCATCATGGATCAGGGCGAAGCGCTTGTGGTGGATACCGGCGCGCCTTCCGATGAGGGCGCGAAGGTGCTGTCGGACGCCCTCGACGAGCTGGGCGTGGACCGCGGCCGCGCCAAGTGGTTCCTTACGCACTTCCACCTGGACCATGCCGGCCTGATCGACCGCGTGGTCCCCGAGGGCGCGCCGCTGTTCGTGGGCGGCGTCGAGCTGGGCGAGGCGCGCGTCACGCGCACCGGCGTGTTCGTCGATGCGCTCACGCGGACGTATCGCCAGCAGGGCGTGGCGCTGTCCGACGCCACCACGGCTGCGCGCTTGGGTATCGAGCAGCCCCTGTTCGACCCGCAGCGCCTGCGGACGGCTTTCGTGCGCGGAGGCGACACGGTTACGGTGGGTCGCTACGAGCTGCAGGTCGTGGAAACGCCCGGCCACACGCCCGGGCATCTGTCGTTGTTCGAGCCGCAAAGCCGTATCCTGTTCGGCGGCGACCACGCGTTGTTCGTCATCAGCCCTTCCATCGCGCTGTTCCCGCGCGAAGGCGACGGGCTGCAGGCATACCTTGACAGCATCAAGCGCGTGCAGGACCTGCATATCTCGCAGCTGTTCCATTCGCACGGCCCCATCCGCCCCGATTTCGAGCAGCGCCTCGATTGGCTGGTCCAGCATCACCTGAAGCGACTCGACGAGGTGTGCGGCATCGTCGCGCGCAACCCGCGCTTGTCGGGTTACCAGATCATTCGCGCTATCAGGTGGAACGTGCCCTTCGACGACTGGGAGGACATCCCCATCATGCAGCGCTACATCATGCTCACCCAGGGCATCGTGTACCTGAAGCACCTCGTGGCCGACGGCAGCATTGCAGCGAAAACCTACGGCGACGGCATTCAGCTCTACGAATCCGCAAAGTAAACGGCGGTCATCGCGGCAGGCGGCGGGACGTGAACAGGGGACGGAGGTGTGTTCACGGTTCGTTTTCGGAAGCGCGAACGTTTCCCGTGAACACACCTCCGTCCCCTGTTCACGTGGTTAGCTCCTCGCAATTTGACATCTCGAAGCGGGCCCTTATGGGCTCGCTTCGCTGTTTTGCCGGCCGAAGGTTTCCGCCCGCCGCCCTTCGGCTATAATCCAAAAGATTGTAAGCATACGTGACACGCAAGAAGAGGCGCTTCATGTTCGATAACCTTTCCGATCGCCTGCAAGGCATCTTCTCGGGCTTGCGCGGCAAGGGCCGCCTGACCGAGGACGACATCAACTCCGCCATGCGCGAGGTGCGCATGGCCATGCTCGAAGCCGACGTCAACTTCAAGGTGGTCAAGCAGTTCGTGGCGCGCACGAAGGAGCGCTGCCTTGACGCCGAGGTGCTCGACTCCCTGTCCCCGACGCAAAACGTCATCAAAATCGTCACCGACGAGCTCACGGAGCTGCTCGGCCGCACCGACAGCAAGCTGGTGCTCTCCAGCCGCATCCCCAACATCATCATGTTGGTGGGCCTGCAGGGCTCCGGTAAAACCACCGCAGCCGCCAAGCTGGCGTACCGCCTGAAGCAGGAAGGCCACAGCCCGCTGCTGGCCGCTTGCGACGTTTATCGTCCCGCCGCAGCAGACCAGCTGGAAACGCTCGGCAACGAAATCGGCGTGCGTGTGTTCCGCGGCGACGGCAAGGACCCGGTGGCCATCGCCAAGGGCGGCGTGCAGGACGCCATCGACAACCTGCGCGACGTGGTCATCGTCGACACGGCGGGCCGTTTGCACGTCGACGAGCAGATGATGGAAGAGGCCCAGGCCATCAAGTCGGCCGTCAAGCCCGATCAGATTCTTATGGTCGTCGACGCCATGACCGGTCAGGACGTGGTCAACGTGGCCGCGGCCTTCTCCGAGCGCGTCGATTTCGACGGCGTCATCATGTCGAAGATGGACGGCGACGCCCGCGGCGGCGGCGCGCTTTCCATCCGCGAGGTCACGGGCAAGCCCATCAAGTTCATCAGCGCTGGCGAGAAGCCCGATTCGCTCGAGGAGTTCCATCCCGACCGCATGGCCCGCCGCATCCTGGGCATGGGCGACATGCTCAGCCTCATCGAGTCGGCGGTGAAGGTCCAGCAGCAGGAAGAGGAGCAGGCCGAGACCGAACGTCTCATGAAAAGCCAGCTCACGCTCAACGACTTCGTCACCATGAACCGCCAGATCCGCAAGATGGGCGGCGTCTCCAAGCTCATCAGCGCCCTTCCCGGCGGAGACAAGGCGTTGGGCCAGGGCCAGGTCGACGAGGGCGCGCTCGATCGCATGGAGGTGATCATCAACTCCATGACCAAGGCCGAGCGCGAGAAGCCCGACCTGCTCAACGGCAGCCGCCGTGCCCGCATCGCCGCCGGCGCCGGCGTGTCGGTCACCGAGGTCAACCAGCTCATGAAGAAGTTCAATGAGACGAAGAAGATGATGAAGCGCATGATGCCGGCCGTCGAGGAGATGGGCGGCAAGGGCAAGCGCGGCAAGAAGGGCAAGCGCCGCCGCGGCATCCCGGGCATGGGCGGCATGAAGATGTCGGACCTGAAGAAGATCCAGGACATGATGGGCGACATCAAATAGTTCCGGTCCGCGTGACGGTTGCTGGAGCCGCTCGACAATGCGGTTGCGGGCGCCTCACGAGGCTGCGGCACGCGGCATTCCATCATCGGCTTCGCGGGCGTGGCATATAAGGCCCGTGCTCGTGATGCTTTGTCGGAATGCGATGCATCGTCGGCGTCCTTGCCGGCCTTGCCGGGACACCGGCGCCAGAAGCGCTTGCTCCTGCGACAAGCGCAGGGCTTGGCATAATGTGCGAAACTGAAACCTAGCAGGCGCAACAGGGGAGCGTCTGAAAACGAAAGGGGAAACCAATGGAGCTGCAGATCCGTCCGTACACCGCAGACGATATCAAGGCCATGGTGCGCATCTGGAACGAGGTTGTGGAAGCGGGCGACGCGTTCCCGCAGGTCACGCCGCTGACCGAGCAGAACGCCGACGAGTTCTTCTCCGCTCAGACCGCTACCATGGTGGCCGATGTGAACGGCATCATCTTCGGCATGTACATCCTGCATCCCAACGGCATCGGGCGCTGCGCGCACATCGCCAACGCCAGCTTCGCCGTGGCATCCGCCTCGCGCGGCCTCGGCCTTGGCCGCAAGCTGGTGGAGAACTGCATCGAGACCTGCGGTAAGAAGGGCTTCCGCGGCCTGCAGTTCAACGCCGTGGTCGCCTCCAACGAGGCTGCCCAGCACCTCTACGAGTCCATGGGCTTCACGAAGGTCGGCATGATTCCCGGCGGCTTCATCAACGGCCTCGGCGGCTACGAGGACATGTTCATCTACTACATCGACACGCTCGACACCGCCCAGCCCTGCTGAGGCTGAACGACCGCCCGGTCGGGTTTAGAGGTTCGAGAGGCGTGGGGAATGCAGACTCCCTTCGCCGGCAATCGCAAGGTTGCCACGAGCGCAAGCGATCCGGTTCGTTAGAAGGTGCGGCTCGCGGTTGCTAGGAGGCTTTCGGGCATCTCTCGCGACCCTCCATTTGTCCGCTTTATTCGTGAACACCTGGTGATAACCGAACCGAAGGCTTGTCAATCGAGGCGTTTCGCCTTATCATAAACAACTGCTGTTTTGCTGCGCGCTTTTTTGCGGGCTGGCAAAGAGGATTCAAGTAAGAACAAGAAGGAGTTACTCTTCATGGTTAAGATTCGCCTGGCCCGTCACGGCGCCAAGAAGCGTCCGTACTACCGTATCGTCGTTGCCGATGCCCGTTGCCCGCGCGACGGCAAGTTCATCGACGACATCGGCCGTTACAACCCGCTGACCGAGCCCGCAATGATCAAGATCGACCTGGAGAAGTGCGACAAGTGGCTGGCCAACGGCGCTCAGCCCACCGACACGGTTGCCGCCCTCATCAAGAAGTTCCGCGAGCAGGCGTAAGCTTATGGCAGCGCAGACCGAGGAAATCGCTGGGCTCGTAGAGTCCGTGATCCGTCCGCTCATCGATAACCCGGACGACTTGGTCATCGATGCGCGCGAAACCGAAGATGGCTCCATCTTCGTCGAGGTTCGTGTCAACGAGGAGGACGCGGGCAAGGTCATCGGCCGTCAGGGCCGCGTGATCAAGGCCATCCGCACGCTTGCGCGTGCTGCGGCTTCTTCCACGAACACCCATGTCGACGTGGAGCTGCTCGATTAATGGGCGCTTGGGTTCGCGTAGCCGAATTCACGAAAGCTAAGCACTTGAAGGGAGGGCTCGTCGCGCGTAGCGTGGCGGGTCTCCCTTTTTTGCTTGAAGAGGGCCTCTTTTGCGCTTTCGTGCCTCCGGTGATCGATGTTCCGCGTCAAGGCACCGTGGTGGAGGTCCGTCCCGAGGCCCGGGGCGGCGCTACGGTGTTCTTCGATACCGTCGTCGATGCCAACCAGGCAGATGCCCTGGTGGGCTGCTATGTTCTTGCGCGCCGGGAAGACCTTCCCGATGACGTGCTCGAGCTGCAGGAAGGCGGCATCGAGGGTTTCACGGTGGTGGACGCCGAAGCCGGCATCATCGGCACCGCCGTGGCCATCAACGAAATGCCAGGCCAGCATCTGCTGGAAGTTGCGTGCGAGGGCCAGGAAGGCACCGTGCTCATTCCCGTTGTGGACGAGTTTCTCGAAGGGGTGGATGAGCAGACGCGCTGCATATACGTCAACGTGCCGCAAGGCCTGCTCGATCTGTAACCTGTGGAGGTACCCATGATCATCGAAACGTTGTCCACGTTTCCCGATATGTACGAATCCGTCATGGGCGCTTCCATGATGCGCATCGCCCAAGAAAAGGGCATCCTGGATTTCAAGGCGTACGACCTGCGCGATTGGACGCACGACCGCCATCGCACCACCGACGACGAGCCCTACGGCGGCGGTGACGGCCTGGTCATGAAGTGCGCTCCTATCTTCGAGGCTTACGAATCGCTGTGCGCATCGCCGTGCGGTGGCTCCGATGCGGCCGATAGGGCATCGGGGGAGGGCGCTGCCGACGTTGCCGGCCAGATGCCCGGCGACAGCTCCGGTGCCGCTCAGGCGTCCGGCGAAGGCTCCGCCTCCGCCGCTGCCGATCAGGCGGCTTCCAAGCCCTACACCATCTTCCTGGCCCCGCAGGGCCGCCGTTTCGACGACGCGTGCGCCTGCGAGCTTGCGAAGCAGGATCGCCTGCTGTTCATCTGCGGCCACTACGAGGGCATCGACGAGCGCGCTTACACGCTGGCTGATGAGGTCATCTCGTTGGGCGATTACGTGCTCACCAGCGGTGAGCTGGCATCCATGGTGGTCATCGACGCCGTGGTGCGCAAACTCCCCGGCGTCCTAGGCGCCGAAACGGGCGCCTTGGGCGAAAGCTTCGCCGACGGCTTGCTGGAATACCCGCAGTACACGCGCCCTGCCACCTTCAACGGCATGCAGGTGCCGGCGGTCCTGCTGTCCGGCAACCACGGCGCGGTCGACCGATGGCGCCGCGAGCAAAGCCTCGAGCGCACCTATCGCCTGCGCCCCGACCTGCTCGAGGGCATGGAGCTGCCCGACGCCGACCGGGCATTTCTGCAATCTTTATCGACCGATGGCCGGTAGTGGCCGCAGCGCGGTATCATAGGCAGCTAAGCGCTTATCGGGTGCCGCTTGCGCGGGCCCCGTAGAAAGGAAACGTACATCATCATGGCCGCAGGTCAGCACGCCACGGGGGAAAAGGGCGGAATACTGCGCTCATTTTTGAGCCTTCTCATCATGATCGCATTCGTCCTGGGGCTTTCCTGGGCGCTGCGCACGTACGTCTTCACCGCTTACGAGATCCCCTCCGGCTCCATGGAGGAGACCATCATGACCGGCGACATGGTGTTCGCCGAGAAGGTCAGCTACTATTTCCGCGACCCGCAACCCGGCGACATCGTCACGTTTTCCGATCCCGAGATCCCGGGCCGCACGCTCATCAAGCGCTGCATTGCCACCGCCGGCCAGACCATCAACATCGACGGCGACGGCTTCCTCTACATCGACGGCGTGGCTCAAACCGAAACCTACACCCACGGAAAGCCCACGCTGCCGCTCACCAATTCCACCATCACCTTCCCGTACACCGTTCCTTCCGGTTACATCTGGGTGATGGGCGATAATCGCACCAACTCACAGGATTCGCGATACTTCGGCGCGGTCCCCGCAAGCTCGGTAACGGGCAGGGGCGTGCTGGTATATTGGCCCGTGCCCGACTTCGGCTTGCTGGAGTAGGGGCGCGTCGCCCGACAGTTTTCAAGTAGGCAAGCAAGGACCAGCGGAACCAGACAAGGAGAACCATGTCAACCGAAACCTTCGCCGCGAACGCGACAACGGGATGTGCCGGCTCGCAGCCGCCCACGTTCCAGGACATCGTCATGAACCTGCAGCACTACTGGGCCGCCCAGGGCTGCGTCGTTTTGCAGCCTTACGACGGCGCCGTGGGCGCTGGCACCAACCACACTGCCACCACGCTGCGCTCGTTGGGTCCCGACACCTGGCGTACCTGCTACGTGCAGGGCTGCCGCCGTCCCACCGACGGCCGATACGGCGAGAACCCCAACCGTCTGCAGTACTACTACCAGTTCCAGGTGCTCATGAAGCCCAGCCCGGACAACATCCAGGATCTGTATCTGGGGAGCCTCCGCGCTATCGGCATCGATCCGGACAAGCATGACGTGCGCTTCGTCGAGGACGACTGGGAGTCGCCCACGCTCGGCGCATGGGGCCTTGGCTGGGAGGTGTGGCTCAACGGCATGGAGGTCACGCAGTTCACCTACTTCCAACAGGTGGGCGGCTTCGAGTGCGCTCCCGTGCCCGTGGAGATCGCATACGGCCTTGAGCGCCTGACCATGTACATCCAGGGCGTCGACAGCGTCTACGACATCATCTGGGCCCGCGGCGACGACGGCGTGGAGTTCACCTACGGCGACGTGTACCTGGAGAACGAGCGCGAATTCTCCACGTACAACTTCGAGGTGGGCAACACCGAATTTCTGTTCGAGGCCTTCAACCAGTACGAGCGCGAGGCTGGCCTGTGCCTGGAGCACAATCTGCCGCTGCCCGCCTACGACTGGGTGCTGAAGTGCTGCCATACATTCAATCTGCTCGACGCCCGCGGCGTCATCTCCGCAACCGAGCGCATGGCCTATATCCTGCGCGTGCGCTCCATGGTCAAGGAGTGCTGCGCCTCCTACATCGCCACCGTCGTCGGCGACGATCAGGACGATCAGAACGAGAAAGGGGAGTAACCATGGCCGATAAGCACACTCTCGCGTTCGAGATCGGCGTGGAGGAGATCCCCGCGTTCGACCTTGATTCCGCCAACAAGCAGTTGGAGAAGATGGTGCCCGCGGCGTTTGCCGATGCGCGCATCCCCTACGATTCCATCGAGATCCACTCCAGCCCCCGCCGTCTGATCGTCATGGCGTACGGCGTGGCCGATGCCACCGAGGCGCTCGTGGAGGAGTACAAGGGCCCTGCGGCCAAGATCGCCTTCGACGCCGACGGCAACCCCACCAAGGCGGCCATCGGCTTCGCCCGCGGCAAGGGCCTCTCGCCCGAGAACCTCGAGCGCCGCGAGGTCAACGGCACCGAGTACGTGTTCGCCACAAAGAACATCCCGGCAACGCCCGTGGCCGACCTGCTGCCCGATGTCCTGGCGGGCTTCATCACCGCCATCAAGTGGCCCCGCTCCTGCCGCTGGGCCGCATATCGCGAGTACTTCGTGCGCCCGGTGCGTTGGATCGTGGCCATGCTCGACGACGTCGTGCTGCCCGTCAGCTTCGCCGGCGCCGAGTCCTCCAACTTCACCATGGGCCATCGCGTGCTGGCTCCCGGCAAGCACACGGTCGATACCGCAGAAAACCTGCTCGACGTCATCCGCGCCGCCTACGTGATCCCCACGCAGGCCGAGCGCGAGCGCATCATCCGCGAGGGCGTGGCAGCCATCGAGGCCGAAACCGGCTTCACCGCCGACCTTCCCGCGAAGACGCTGCTCGAGGTGGTCAACCTTTCCGAGTACCCGCAGCCGCTCGTTTCCACCTTCGACGAGGAGTTCCTGCAGGTGCCCGAGGAGATCATCGTTGACGCCATGCTCATGCATCAGCGTTACTTCCCGCTCTACGATGCTGACGGAAAGCTGACGAACAAGTTCATCATCGTCTCCAACGGCAACCCCGAATGCGCCGCCACCATCATCGACGGCAACGAGCGCGTGGTGCGCGCCCGTCTCGACGACGCCAAGTTCTTCTACGAGGAGGACCTCAAGCACCCGCTGGAGTCCTACATCGAGAAGCTCGACAAGGTGGTGTTCCAGGAGTCCCTGGGCACGGTGCGCCAGAAGGCCGAGCGCCTGGAGAAGCTGGCCTGCGCCCTTTCCGCCGACGCTCAGCTCGACGCGGCCGACGCGGCCGACGCGAAGCGCGCCGCGCGCCTGTGCAAGGCCGACCTGGTCACCAATGCCGTCATCGAGTTCACCAGCGTCCAGGGCGTCATGGGCAGCTACTACGCCGCCGCCTCCGGGGAAACCCCGCAGGTCGCCCAGGCCATCGGCCAGCACTATCAGCCGCGCTTCGCCGGCGATGCGCTGCCCGACACCACGGTGGGCAAGCTGGTCGCCTTGGCCGACAAGCTCGACACCATCTGCGGCCTGTTCGCCGTCGGCCAGGGTCCCACCGGCTCTTCCGACCCGTTCGCGCTGCGCCGTAGCGCCATCGGCATCGTGAACATGCTCGAGGCGGGCCTTCCCATCTCGCTTGCCGCCGCCATCGACGAGTCGCTGGCCAGCTTCGCCGCCCAGGGCGTCGCCTTCGACGCGGCCGCCGTGCGCGCCGAGGTCGTGGACTTCTTCGTCACCCGCACCAAGGTCATGCTGCGCGACGCCGGCGTCAACGCCGACACCATCGACGCCGTGCTGGCTGCGGGCGTGGAGGAGCCGGCCGTCATCAGCCAGCGCGCCCACGCGCTCGAGGATGCCCGTGCCAACGATGCCGAAACGTTCGACAACCTGGCCACGGCCCACGCCCGCGCGAACAACCTGCGCAAGCCGGAACTGGGCGAAGACGTGGACGATGCCCTGCTCACCGATCCCGAGCGCGCGCTCGCGGGCGCCGTGGCAACCGCCGAGCAGGCCGTGGCCGCCGCACTGGAGTCCGACGACTTCGCAGCCGCATTGTCCCAGCTGGCCGCCCTGCGTGCGCCCATCGACGGCTTCTTCGCCGACGTCATGGTCATGGACGAGGACGCGGCTCTGCGCGACAATCGCCTGCGCCTGCTCAACCGCTTCGTGGCCGTGTTCGCCAACGTGGCCGACTTCGGCAAGATGGCGAAGTCCAAATAAATCCGGTAACCGTTTTCAACCGGTAGCGAAGGGGAGGCGAGGGCAACCTCGCGCACCCCGCAACGCGAAAGCGTGTAAACTTTAAAGGGCGGCGGCCGATACGGTCTGCCGCCCTTTTCCGTATCTACAAGGCACCGTCTGTAAGGAGGACGCCCATGCAAGGCGAGTTCATCGTGCATGAGAACACCACGCCGCTGCCCACCATCCACGTCGTCAGCGACTCGGTGGGGCTTACCGCCCAGGCCCTGGCTCGCGCCGCGGCCGCCCAGTTCGGCGTCACGAACCCCAACATCGAGGTGCTGCCGCACGTGCGCTCGTTCGAGGAGGTCAAGCAGTTCATCGCCGAGCACGGAGAGCTGCACAAGCGCCTAAAGGGCGACGAGAACCTGCTCATCTTCTACACGCTCGTCGACGGCGATCTGCGCCGTAGCCTGTCGGATTATTGCGAGAGCCTGCCCAACGTGGTGGCGGTCGACCTCATGACCGACGCCATGAACGCCATCGCCAAGCTGTCGGGGCAGACCCCCTCGAAGCGCCCTGGCGGCCTGCATGTGGCCGACCAGCACTACTTTCGCCGCATCGAGGCCATCGAGTTCACCATCGCCCACGACGACGGCCGCAACCCGC
>ERZ1034962.774-NODE-774-length-12732-cov-92.384081_pt1 | contig 12732 bp, 35 predicted proteins | sample MGYA00520696_ERZ1034962 | MGnify/ENA primary metagenome ERZ1034962 (study PRJEB33766, sample SAMN09781770) | gut metagenome | biome: gut microbiome | host: Homo sapiens | place: Madagascar | study: EMG produced TPA metagenomics assembly of the PRJNA485056 data...
GACGGAAAGGACATCGAATAATGGAAGAACGCACCGTAAACATCATGCTCAACGCTACCGCCGAGCTGAACCGCAAGGAGACGGATGACATTTACATTCCCATCCGTTCGAGCGAGTACCGCGATCTTATCCGCTCGTTTTATGAAGCGGACGCGGAGCGGGAGAAAGCCGAGACCCGCGCCATCAACTACGGCTCTGAGAGCTACCGGCAGGGCGAGCGTATCAAGGAGTTGGAAGCCGAGATCGCCGATCTCCGGCAGAAGCTCGCGGAAGTAAAGGAGGCGGCGGAATGAGCGAAAACTATTTTGTTGAGCTGAACAACATCAACGTCAACGGCAAGACCGAGAAGAAGAACGGCCTCACCTACCTCTCCTGGGCGTGGGCATGGGGCGAGGTCAAGAAGCTGCACCCCGACGCGACCTATACGATCTACGAGAACGCCGACGGCCTCTTCTACCACACCGACGGGAAAACGTGCTGGGTCAAGACCGGCGTTACCGTAAACGACGTGGAGCATATCGAATACCTCCCCGTTATGGACTTTAAAAACCGCTCCATTCCGGTCGAACAGGTCACGAGCTTCGACGTAAACAAAGCGATCCAGCGCAGTCTTACCAAGGCTGTCGCCCGTCACGGGCTCGGTCTTTACATCTACGCCGGGGAGGATCTGCCGGAGAGCGAAGCGCCGGAAGAGAATCCCGCAGCCGTTCCCTCCCCAAAAAAGTGGTGCGTCGACTGCGGCGGAAAGCTCTACCCGATCAAAAAGCGCGACGGAACGATGTGGAGCGTCAATGATATGGCGGAATACTCCCGCCGCCGCTTCGACCGCTGCCTCTGTGCCGACTGCATGAAGAAGGCCGAGAAGAAAGAGCGCGAGAAAGAGCGAGAAGAGAGATGGCTTGAAGGAGAAGCATATGCATTAGCCCACGAGGACGCGGGTGATCGTCTGTGAAGGTTGACAAGGCAATCTGGGAGGGCGGCTACTTAAAGCTCCATACCGCGGACGTGGACGCGAGGCACTTTGCCTACGCGTTCACGCCGGGGGAATATGAGATCAAGCCCAAAAACATACGCAGCCTCGACGCGAACGCTTATGCCTGGGCATTGATCGACAAGCTCGCCAAAGCTACCGGCGTTCCAGCGTCCGAAGTCTACCGCCGCGCCGTCCGCGACGTTGGCGGTAACATGAAGATCGTCTGCATCCAGTCAGCGGCGGCGGAAGAGCTGCGGCAAGTCTGGGCATCAAACGGTCTCGGCTGGCAGTCCGATGTAACAGCGTCTAAGATCCCCGACTGCGTGAATGTGATCCTCTACTACGGTTCATCGGTATTTTCCAGCTCCACGATGAGCCGCCTTATAGACAACCTGATACAGGACGCGAAAGCGGTTGGCATCGAGACCATGCCGCCGGACAAGCTCGCCGTCCTTTTGGGGGAATGGGAGGGAAAACGTGAAAAGAATCTCAAGCAAACGCGCTAAGGCGTGCGCGATCTCCCCGGCGGTGAAGAAGCGCGTATGGGAGCGCGACAACCACTGCTGCGTTTACTGCAAATCCATTTACGCACTCCCCGAAGCACACTATATCCCCCGTTCCCGTGGTGGATTGGGTATCGAGGAAAACGTCCTGACCCTCTGCCGCCTCTGCCATGACGCCTTCGACAACGGCACGGCAACGATGCGGCAGGAGATCGGACACTACTGCCGCGACTATCTCAAAGCCCACTATCGATGCTGGGACGAAAAAAATTTAATCTACCGAAAGGATGATCCAAGATGGCTATAAACTCCTGCGTCCTCATGGGACGCCTCACACGCGATCCTGAGAAGCGTTACACGGCAAACAACACGCCGGTAACATCGTTCACCATCGCCGTTGATCGCTTCAAGGAGGGCGCGGACTTCTTCGATTGCGCCGCGTGGCAGAAAACCGGAGAGTTTGTCTCCACGTACTTCACCAAGGGCGACATGATCTGCGTCCGCGGGCGCATTCAGAACCGCGACTGGACGGACAAGAACGGCAACGCCCGCCGGTCAACGGAGATCGTTGCCGAAGAAGTCAGCTTCTGCGGCGGCAAGGGCAAGACCAAGGACGCGGCCACCGACGCACAGCTCGCACCGGTCGAGGATGACGGACAGCTTCCGTTTTAAGGAGTAAGCGATGGCAAAGAGCGGAATTGACTACTTTCCGCTCGATGTCATTTTGGACGAGAAGTTTGACCTGATAGAAGCAGAATACGGCTTGACAGGATTTGGTGTGATCGTTCGCCTGCTGCAAGAGATTTACGGCAAGGCGGGTTATTACATTGAATGGACAACGGAGGTTGCGCTTTTGTTCGCCCGCAAGGTCGGGTTGGGTGGGAACGTCGTTTCCGAAATAGTAGAGGCTTCTATCAGAAGAGGTATGTTCGACAGAGAGAAATATGACAAGTACCACGTCTTGACATCCAGAGGGATTCAGAAACGGTACTTCGAGGCAGTCAGCCGCCGTAAGGTTCTCGAAGTCGATGAAAACATACTTCTGGTTAATGTCGCCCTTCTTTGCCCAAATGTTGACATTCGAGCGAAAAATGTAAACATTTTTTCAGAAAATGCGAACATTCCCAAACAAAGTAAAGCAGAGGAAAGAAGAGTAAAGGAAAGTAAAGAAGAGAAACCGCGCGTGTCCGCGCTGGATGCGGCTTTGAACGATTTTGCCGAAATGCGGAAAAAGATGCGCAAACCGCTTACCGACCGCGCCCTTGCTCTCACGCTTTCCGAACTGGAAAAGCTCGCCCCCGGTGATGACGATAAGAAGATCGCCATACTCAACCAGAGCATCCAGCGAGGCTGGCAGGGTGTTTTCCCGCTCAAGGACGAGCCGGAAGCGCCAAAGAAAACAGCTTCTGCCCGTATGCCGCATGGAAACGACCTCAACCGTCTCGAAAGGCTTCTTGGAAATCTTGAAAGTAAACCAAACGAAAAGGAGTAACAAAAATGAAAGAAACCAACATCGGAAAGTATGTTATCGTCCGCGGAGACCGCTCTGGCGTGTTTGCTGGAACCCTCACCGCCAGAGATGGGCGGGAAGTCCAGCTCACCGACTGCCGCCGTATTTGGTATTGGGAGGGCGCAGCAAGCATCTCACAGCTTGCCATTGACGGCACGAGCAAGCCAAACGACTGCAAGTTCCCGGCGCCGGTGAAGGAGATCACGATTCTCGACGCTCTTGAGATCATCCCCTGCACGGAGAAGGCCGAAGCGAGCATCAAGGCGGTGCGCGAATGGAAGTGCTGACGAGGGAGGCGTTCCTCCATACGGATTCTACCAACTCCGGCTCCGGCGGCGGCAAAGGCTCCGGCTCCGGCTTCAGCAACGGCTTCAGCTTCAGCAACGGCTACGGCTACAGCGACGGCTTCGGCTTAAAATCCCTAAACGGTCAGTCGGTCGATATGATCGACGGAGTACCGACGATCCTCACGCGCATCATCGGCAACGTTGCCAAGGGCTTTATCGTTGGCCCCGATTTTTTGCTTGCCCCGACCTTTGTGTGTAAGCAGGGCAACACGTTTGCCCACGGCGAGACACTGCACAAGGCGCGGGAAGCGCTGCTGGAAAAGCTGTTTGATGACATGCCGACGGAAGAACGCATCGCGGCGTTCTGCAAAGAGTTCAAGTCTGGCGTAAAGCGCCCGGCGATGGACTTCTTCTCATGGCATCATCGCCTTACCGGGAGCTGCGAGCAGGGGCGGAGAGAGTTTGCCCGGCAGCATGATGTTGATATCGACCACGATGAACTGACGCCCGAAGAGTTCTTCGCTCTGACGCGCGATTCCTACGGCGGCAGCATCATCCGCCAGACGGAAGAGGCATTTGCCGCCAGTAATGGCGAGACCGTAGAGGCAGAAGAATGAAAGTCCTGATTGCCTGCGAAGAATCGCAGAGGGTATGCATTGCTTTCCGCAAGATTGGTCACGAGGCATATAGCTGCGATATCCAAGAGCCGTCCGGCGGTCATCCCGAATGGCACATTCTCGGCGACGCGCTAAAGGCCATAGAGGGCGGGCAAGTGACCACAATGGACGGGAAAATGCACGATATAGGACGATGGGACTTGCTGATCGCGCATCCGCCGTGCACTTATCTTACCGTCTCCGGCAACAGATACTTCAACCTGGACAAGTATGGCGGCAGGGCAAAAAAGCGGTTGCTTGCGCGCCTGGATGCCGCGAGGTTCTTTCTGGCGTTTGCGCTGGCTGATGTTCCGCGAATTGCTGTAGAAAACCCTGTCGGTGTGATGTCTACACTTTTTCGGAAACCCGATCAGATCATCCAGCCCTATTTTTTCGGCGATGAAGCGAGAAAAACTACTTGCTTGTGGTTAAAAAACCTTCCGTGTTTAGAGCCGACAAATTGCGTGTCGCCCGGTGAAATCCTTCCCGGCGGATACAGCACGAATGCAAGTGCGAATTATGCAACGGACGAAAACGGGAAAATCCTGCGGTGGTCAGACCCGCGGACGGCGAAATTCCGGAGCAAAACATTTCCCGGCATTGCGGAGGCAATGGCCGAACAATGGGGAGGTGATATCCGATGACAAATAAACAGTACGCCGGAATGTTTTCTTCCGCCACGGACGAGTGGGCGACGCCGCAGGAGTTCTTTGATGAACTGAATGGCGAGTTTCACTTTGCTCTTGACCCAGCAGCGAACGAAGAAAACCACAAATGCGAAAAGTTCTTCACAAAAGAACAAAACGGGCTCACTTGTCCGTGGGGTGGGCACACGGTGTTCTGCAATCCCCCTTATGGGCGTGAGATTGGAAAATGGGTACAGAAAGCGTGGGAGGAACACAATACGAACGGAAACACCGTCGTTATGCTGCTTCCGGCTCGGACGGATACCCGTTGGTTTCACGAGTTCATCTACGGCAAAGCCGAAATCCGCTTTGTGCGTGGGCGGTTGAAGTTCGGAAACGCAACAAACAGCGCACCGTTTCCGAGCATGGTTGTCATCTGGGGAGGTGATATCCGATGACTTACATCGGAATATAGACCCCGGCAAGAACGGCGGCCTTGCCATTCTGAACGGGGAGGAAGTCCAGACATTCCGGTATGACCGCGACACCTACCGCTGCGTCCTATCCGATCTGCGCGGGGAAAAGGCGGTGTGCTGCTTGGAGCACGTCAGCGCCATGCCGGGGCAGGGGGTTACGTCTATGTTCCACTTCGGGGAAAACTTCGGCTGGCTACAGGGGACATTGGAGGCGTTCGGCGTCCCTTACGAGCTAGTAAAACCGCAGAAGTGGAAGAGGGAATTTTCCGTCACCGCCGACAAGAACACGTCCATAGAAGTCTGCAAGCGGCTCTTCCCCGGCGTGAATTTGATCCCGCCGGGCTGCTGCAAGGAGCATGACGGAATGGCGGAATCTTTACTCATGGCACTCTACGCCAAGCGGAGGCTCGGATGAAACGAATTGACCTGACCGGGAAGCGCTTCGGACGCCTGACGGTCATACGATACGACCACTCCGAGCACGACGGTGCACATTGGCTCTGCAAATGCGACTGCGGGACAGAAAAAGTGATTGCCGGTTATCTCCTGCGGAGAGGAAGCACAAAGTCCTGCGGCTGTCTGAGATCAGATGCTTCAAGGGAAGCTCGGAAAGCACGACCGAGAAAAGACCTGACAGGTCAGCGGTTCGGGCGGCTCGTTGTCCTCGGTCTCGCCGATGTGCCGGACAGAAAGGGCTTCATTTTCTGGCGCGTCAAATGCGACTGCGGAATGGAAAAAGTCATCATGCAGAACAATTTCATTTACGGGCAAACGCGATCCTGCGGCTGTCTCGCAAACGAAATGAGAGCGGCCAGAGCCGAACATATGAGGCAGGGCAGAAAGCTGAAATTTGAATTGCCCCGGAAGGCACGCGAGACTGCCCCGAAGAGAACCGCCGTTAAAGTCAAGGAGTGCGCAAAGGTCATTCCAGAGCAGAACCAAAAAAGCAGGAAGCCGGTCTCCCGCGTCTGTAAACCGGGCCGCCCGACAAAGAGCGACGCGGATTTCTTAAGAAAGCACGGATGCAGTGTGTGTGCAGACAATAAGAGCTGCGACATGACATTCTGCAAATATGAGAAGGAGATGATGACGTGACCTACAAAGAGGCTATTTTCATTCTTGTCGAGCAGATCGACACCCTTGCTGACTGTGTTCCCGATGGGAGCGAAGCCATTAAAGAAGCTGTGGCAGCGATTCGGAGGCTGATCCCGAAAAAGCCGAACGAGGACATAGACAGAACATGGGGCACGCCGAAGAAAAAGGCCGTTTGCCCGGTGTGTGATTTTTCCCTCCCGCATTGGGAGTTCACCGGCGGAGGGGAGAGAGTGACATACTGCGAGCATTGCGGACAGGCGATATCTTGGGAGGGCTGGAAATGGACAGATTGAAACCTTGTCCTTTTTGCGGAAAGAGCCCATCCATACGGGTGGCTGGTTTTCGCGATATCGACTGCGACTATTCTTCCGGGGATACGGTTGTTAAGCATGTAAAACGATACCGGGTGAGCTGCGGGAACGCATTATGCTTGTGCCGCCCGCAAACATGTCTTTATGATGCGCAGGAGGAAGCAATCGAAGCATGGAACAGGAGGATAGACAAATGAACGAGAAACAGGAAAAGAAGCGCCGGTACAACCTACGCCTTGAGTACATCGCGCATTTCAATAAGTGGCTGGACAGCGAGCCGCCCCGGTGGCGCTTTATCCGCTGGCGCAAGTGGAAGAAAAGCCGCCCAGTATGGGAGGACGCGGCATGACCTACGAAGAAGCAAAAGACATTCTCCGCGTTTACTGCTTCAATAACGACGTACTCATAACCGTGTTTCCTCTCCCGCAGAAATACCGGAGCACGGCACAAAAAATTCAAAGAAAGGAACGATCTAAATGGGCTGGGACGCATTGATTTACGACGCGATACTCCGCGTAGAGAAATTGTTGCAGGAAATTCTCACGGAAGTAAGGGGCCGAAACAATGGATAAATACATGAAAAAGAGCGACGTGATCGCCTACATCCGCAAGGAAGCGAAAGAGGCGCAGAAAGCTTTCGACGAGCTGGGTGGTGAAAGCGGGATCATCGCTCAAGCATTCAATGATCTGGCAAACGACTTTTCGCAGGGCGCTGTGCCATACACAGCCGCCGAAGAGGCTTTTGCTCAAATTCCTTCTGCCGACGTTGCGCAATGGATCAGCGTCAAGGACAGGCTGCCGGATGCGAACCGCACCGGAAGCGGATATGAAGAAATTACCGTCATTGCAACGGACGGGGAAAGCGTCCACCCGATGATCTACGAACGTGCTTGCATCCGTGGTAAAACGAAATATCGCTGGAAATGGATATGGGACAGAATCTATGAAGGCAAGCCCATTGTCGCGTGGGCAGAGCTTCCCAAACTGCCGAAAGGAGGGTTTTAGCAATGAGACGGCACTGGGTTAAATGCAAAAAAGAATTGCCGATGATGCACGAAGATGTCCTGATGCTGTTCGATAACGGGAGCGAAACCAACATGGCCGTAGGCTTCATCTGCAATATCGTCGATGGCGTTCCATCCTGGTGCGCCTATACAGATGGCGGATGGTATGCGGACTGCGAAAACGCGCCGGATTACTGGATGCTACCGCCAGCCATGCCGAAAGGAGTAGGAAAATGAGTGATATTCGTGAACGCCGCTTCCCGAACCACCGAAAGGAGAAAACAATGGCTGAATACATCGAACGCGAAGCGGCGGTTATGCGATTGATGCAGGACGGGTGCAGCGCAAAAAACATACAGTCCATAATGGAGCTTCCTGCCGCCGACGTTGCGACTGTGCGCCATGGGCGGTGTCCTGTTTGTTCGGGGCAAGAAGTTCTTGCGCAAGATTGTGATAATGGATACTCGGTTGAGATAGACGCAGAATCACAAGAAATGACGCTTTGGAATGGCGACACTTGTCTTGCTGCAATTTCTGTTGATTACTGCCCAGTGTGCGGCGCAAGAATGGACGGTGCGGAATGATCCGCCGAAAGGAGAAAATGATGGTTGAATACATAGACCGCGAAGCGGCGATCAAAGCAATCTACGAAAGTGATCATTTCAGCGTGAACGAGTGTTTTGGATGGCGAGCGAGGGAGATAGAAGAAGTGCTCCGGGCCGTTCCCGTTACACCCGTCCCGCAATGGATCAGCGTCAAGGACAGACTGCCGGAAAACTACATAGATGTAATAGTTTTTGATGCAATTAGTAGGGTAATGTTTCCTGCTGCAATTGGCTCCAGCGGAGAATGGGAAATTCCGGGATTCCGAGCTGATGCGTTTAATTTTACCCATTGGATGCCGCTTCCCGAACCACCGAAAGGAGAAAACGATGGATGAACACATAAAGCGCGAGACGGTGATTAACCATCTGGACGCTTGCATGGATACGCTTTGGAAGCCGGAAATTGCTGCATTGAAGTGCTTTGTTGAAGGGATTCCTGCTGCCGACGTTGCGCCTGTACGGCATGGAAAATGGATGCCATTTCACGCAGAGTTTGCAGGAGATATTCAGTATTGCTCTGTTTGCGAAATCGGTTTTGCTGACCGAACGCCCTACTGCCCTCATTGCGGTGCGGTTATGGACGGATGGAGAGCGGAGGGTGAAGAAAATGATTGATATCCACCAGACAATCAAGGCAGGAACAGAAAGCATCTGCCCAAGCTGCAATCATTATCTCGTTTGTCGAGCGACTGGTAATCAACCTTGTGCAGAGTGCAACCAATATGCGCCAGTTGCACAGCACGGGAAATGGGTGTCGCTTGTCGTAAAACGGGAAGATTGGAAGGGCGTTTTGCATGATTTCTATCAGCCATTTAGTTGTTCCATCTGTAAGAATCCCAACACGTTTATGGGGGAGAGTGCGTTCTGTCCCCATTGCGGCGCAAGAATGGACGGTGCGGAATGAATGACGTAAGAAAAGAACCTTTCCGCTTTGAATACACAATGCCGGCACTCGATTGGTACGAAATCAAAACAGTTGAAATCAATTACGACGATTATGTCTATTTTGAGCTACAACGTAGATATGGGCAAGCGTGGTGGCTGATAGGCAAGAACCCTCCGCCTAAAAACTCAGACGATTATAGGTGGACTACCAAAGAAATCGGGCGAATTTCAACGCGGGACATTGCGAGATTTGTAGAGTGGGCAAAGACCGATTTGGGCGGGAGCAGAATAACAAACATTTCTGCAATAAGCGGGGCTATCGATCTCATGCGGGAGATAAAAAATCTTTTGTCTCGAACGGATGGCGTGAAATGAGCTGTGCATCCTGCATCCACTACCCGCCGAGCGCTGCGGACGGAAAGCCCTGCTGCTTCTGCGATCCGATAGACCCGCTGCTGAATTGCTATCAGAGAAAGGACGATGCGGAATGACGATTCAAGAATGCGAACACCGCGAGCAAATCTACAAAAAGCTGCTGGAAAAGTTTCATCCAACAATCACATTTGACAGCCGCGATTGCACACCGGAAGAACTGCTATGCATCAAGGCTGCTCTTCTCCGTTCGGTGGCAATCGAGGAACTGAACATTATTGAACTTAGAAGAAAGGACAACAAACCCGATGACGAACTTTGAGAAGATCACGGGCATGCGCCTTGACGAAATGGCGGCTATTTTAGTCTACGTCGCGCGGATACCAGAGTGCATCATCCCCGACATCGAGAATTGCAATGAATGCCCGTTCTTCTATTTGTGTTCGCTTGGCGACAGCGCAAAATACCCGGACATTGAAAAATGGCTCGAAAGCGAGGTAAAGGATGATGCATAAACCCTGTTACGGCAAATGCTCCCGCTGTGTGTGGCGGTGGAATGGGGGGTGTAGTGAATGGCAAGGCTGATTGACGCCGACGCGCTGAACAAATTCCCGATTCGGCTCGACCACTACGACAAGGAACACGGGAGCGAGGTCTACGTCTTCGGCGTTGAAGACGTGCTGGAGTATGCCGAGTATCTGCCGACCGTTGCCGCCGTCCCCGTTTCCGAGCTTCTCTCACTACTCGACAACCTGTACGAAGATAATCTTATCACAATGCGCGGACTGCGCAATCTCAATATGCTGATCGCCAAATACGAAGGAGGAAAAGACCATGCGGTTGATTGACGCAGAAAGCCCGCAGAACATAATTTTCGTTTCCGATCTGGTAATCAAGGAAATGAAAAAGATTCCGACGGTCGATATTGACCGACCCACCCGCAGCCAGTTTAAGCGCATGGCGGTGCAACTGGGGTATGAAAAGGTTGTGCATTGCAAGGACTGCCGACATTGGACGCAAGGCAAAAACTGCACATACTGCGATTTTGTCAGCGGCCTTTGGGATCCAGGAGAAAATGATTTTTGCAGTTGCGGAAGGAGGAAAGACGATGAAAAAGTATAACGCAAAGTTGATCCGCGATTTTGTTGAAGCCAACAAAATCGGAATAAAAACCGTCCACCTCGGCATGAAGGAGGATTGGCGCTGGACAAATGACCTCTTGTACGACGCCGACAAAGGCGGGTATCAGTTCGACCTTGGCGAACGCCATATAAAGGTGCAGGGAATTACCGGCTCATCGTGGGCAACGCCGGTCATGTTGGTGCGCTTTGTAGACGGGATGAAATTGGTTGCACCTTGTTATTACGAGGATGGCAGAAAATTTTCATCGGCGGACATAGCGATGCGCATGTATTTCGCAAAAATGACCGGCGGCATGGACGACGTGTTGGAGGGTTTAACCGATGAGTAAAGCTGTAATGATAAGCATCCGACCCCGCTGGTGTGAGTTAATCGCAAGTGGCGAAAAGACCATGGAGGTTCGAAAGACGCGCCCGAAGCTGCAACCGCCGTTCAAGTGCTATATCTACGAAACGCAGGGCATAACGGACACTCCATGGGTAGATGAAGATGGCCATATGATTTTTAGGGGCAGAGGGCATGTTATCGGGGAGTTCAGCTGTGATTGCATTTACGAGCTCGCGCCTCTCAACCATGCACCAGACGATGTGGAGCAGCAGGCATGCCTGACGCGGGAAGAGATCGTTCGGTATCTCAAGGGCGTCGGTTACGGCTGGCATATCTCCGCCATGAAAATCTACGACGAACCGGTAGACATTACTCGCTTCCGCAACTGCAACGGGTGTGAATACATGGGAGACTGCGATACCTACTGCTGGAAACCAATGCAGCGTCCGCCGCAGAGCTGGTGTTACGTGGAGGAGTATATCCGATGAACGATGAACTGAAAACCATGATTTCCGCATATATATACTGCATAGAACACCGTCTATGCACCGCAAAAATGGAAGGTATCTCAGAATACAGCGATTCATACAAGGCTGGCGTTACGGAATATATTTCCGGCGTAAACGACATGGCGCGAGAGCTTATCCGCGAGGTTGTAAAGGCGGTGGATGATGAGCAGTAAATCGAAAAAGCCCCGCTGCTTCTACGAAACGACAGACCCGCTGTTGAATTGTTATCAGAGAAAGGATGGTTCTTATGGCAAGACTAATTGACGCTGACGCTCTGCTTGCTGAATACGACCGGCAGCACGAAGGAGAGCCGGGGAAAGCCCGAAAACTGATAGAGGATGCGCCCACTGTTGACGCTGTCCACGTCTCCGAACTTTTCGCCCTCCGCGACGCTATCTACGAAGCCGATGCTGTCACAATGCGAAGACTGCGCGATCTCAATATGCTGATCTCTAAATACGCGAATGAGGAGAATGAAAAATGGAAAAGAAAGCTATGCTGTCCCAGCCAATGGGAGGACGGATGAGCAGTAAAGCCAACTGCCCCAACTGCGGAGCACCGATCACCGGGGATGTGTGCGAGTATTGCGGGACAAGGTACGGTACGGTTTTCGTTCCTGCGTCGTCTCCTCCTGTGATATGCGAGACTTTAACGATATACACCATAGACGGTGAGAGATATCAAATAAAACGTTATGGAGAGCTTTAACTGTGAACGATGAAAAGTACGTTTTCATTACTGACTGCGCAGAGAAGAAGCGAACGGCGGGAGGCGAACGAAGCCGGAATGACATATGGCCGCTACGTCGCGCGGAAAGCAGCCTGTTCGACCGCCGGGAGAAACATACGCATACTGCCGAAAAACGCGGCACAGCGTGTTTAACATTGAATGACGAGGTGAGAAAGTGAACGAACTCTGGAAAATGAAATGCAAGGCCGACCTCTTCAACCTACGGAAAAACGAGGCGGCGATCCTGTCCATACCGGAAGAGATCGACATGGAGCGCGACCGCATGACATCCATCAAGAGCGCATCCACGGGAACGGCCCCGGTGCAGGGAGGCGGCACATCGTATGAAGAACGCATGAACAACAGCATTTGCCTGATTGATCTTCTTTCCGACAATCTTCGCTTTGCGGAATCGGAGGTGCGCCTGACGAAGAAAGCCCTTGCCACGCTGACAGACGAGGAACGGCGAATCCTTGAAGTGCTGTACATCGACAAACAGAAAAACGGTGTGCAGCGGCTTTGCGATGAGCTCGGCTGTGACGATAGCACCGTATGGCGCAAGGCGACCCGTGCATTGTCCGGCTACTGCACCGCCCGGCACGGGACGCGGTAAAAATGCGAGTTTTCTGCCAGTGACTTTTCAAAAATCCGTGGTATAATGTTAACATCCAAAGCCACGCAGAGACGCCGGACGATCACCGAGCGCCAAAGCGTGGCTTTTTGT